>JAEEGF012170784.1_pt1 | contig 51069 bp, 42 predicted proteins | sample 9134171 | NCBI WGS metagenome assembly JAEEGF01 (sample SAMN16246542, study PRJNA631951) | gut metagenome | biome: gut microbiome; feature: rumen; material: AP-attached | host: Bos | place: Iran: Karaj | collected 2018-10
GAGGAAGATGTATTCGGTAAGAGTGCTTACATCAAGGCCTTCCAGGTTTCTGACCTCGACAACTTCAAGGCTAACGAAGAGGAAGCTGAGGCTTAACCTCAAGTTAACTCTATATACAAGGAGGCCCAAGCGCTATGCTTAGGTCTCCTTTTTTGTTCGTCATTATTTTTAGAAAATAAAATGATGTGTTTTGAGAATTTGTTACTATCTTTGCAGTTAAATAACTAAGAATTGATAAAAGGATTATGGACACAAGAACATTTAAACGGACGTTGCTGGTATTTTTTGCTGTCGGACAATGTGTGACGACTCTTGCCCAACTGAGCGATCCGAGGGAAAAATTCAGTATAACAGCCACTGTGGACGGTGGTACGAATACGGACTATCGGTGGAAGACGGAAGATGGGCAACTGTTGGAAAACGGACGGTTGCGACAGGATATCAATGCACGACTGCGAATGAATGTGAAGCTGTTGGGCAACCAGCGGTTCACGCTGTCGTTCAGTCCTTTCTATAATTTCAGTGCACAAAACATGAAGCCTGATGCTGACGGTCCACAGCTGAACTTGCCCATTCCCAAGGCACAGCACCATTTCGGTGGTGGCTTCACTGCAAACTACAACACCCAGTGGTTGGGCAAACCCTTTACGCTGATGGGTATGGTGACGGGCAATTTCTCGAAATATGGCTACGAGAACTTCTCTGTCATGCTTGGCGCGATGTTCGCCATTACACGCAACCGTACGACCTATCTGGGTCTTGGCGCCATCTGCCTGTTAGGAACGTCGGTGAGGTGGCCGCTCTATCCGCTGATTGTCTATACGCATCGCTTTGACGACAGGTGGAGCATCAACTGCATGGAAACAAATAACTATTTGTACTATCAAGTGTCACCCAAGTTGCGCTGTGCCGTAGGCATGGAGCTTGTGACGGACAAGATGTTCTTACGGCCCGACCGGGAAGGCCTGCCCAGGAAAGCGGAAATCAGCGAACTGGCAGAGCGTTTCGGAGTATTTGCTGACATTCAGGCGACGAAGGAACTGTCGTTCAATATCGGTCTGGGAGCTACCGTTCCCTTCTACAGCCGACTGCGCGAGAGTGGTTATAACAAGACCTATATGCGTATGTACGACCATGTAAAGCCCTTCGTAAAGCTGCAGATGAAATTTCGCATCTTCTCTGACAACAAGTCTGAATGAAGGCTCAGAACAAGATTGATGTTTCGTGAATCCGATGGGTCAACGTGACTCATCGGATTTTTCATTCATGCTATACACCTTTGCTACCAGCGCACCACTGATGTTATGCCATACACTGAAAATGGCGCCCGGGATAGCTGCCATCGGATAGGTGGAGAAATGAATCGTGGCCAACGATGTGGCAAGACCGGAGTTCTGCATACCCACCTCGATAGAGATGGCAGACCGCTTGGCATGGGTAAGTCGGAGCAAATAGCTAAGACAATAGCCTGTGCCCAAACCACAGAGATTGTGCAAAATAACTACCAATACGACGATGGTGCCGCCTGTCAGGAGTTTCGAGGCATTATGTCCTACGATAATAGCCACGAGCGAGGCTATCATCAACGACGAGAAAGCAGGCAGATATGCTACAGCGCGTTTGGTAAAATGAGGCAGGAAGTGCTGAATCAGGAAACCGCCGATAATGGGGACTATCACCACATAAACGATAGACAGCAACATACCTACAGCATCGACATCGACAAACGTGTCTGCCATCAGCCACGTCAGCGAGGGTGTCAGCAATGGTGCCAGGACGGTGCTGGTAGCTGTCATTCCCACTGATAACGCCAAATCGCCCTTAGCAAGATAGGTTATCACATTCGAAGCCGTACCACCTGGACAACAGCCCACGAGAATCACGCCTAATGCCAAATCGGGTGGCAACGCAAAAGCCTTGGTCAGACACCATGCCAGAAGAGGCATGATAGTAAACTGCGCCAGACATCCTATCAGCACATCTTTCGGCCGAGTGAACACTATACGGAAGTCTTTAGGATTCAGCGTCAAACCCATTCCAAACATAATCAATCCCAACATTGGATTGATAACCCAAGTCCCTACTGAAGCGAATGGTGCAGGCACCAGCAATGCCAAAATTGCCAGCACCAAGACCAATGCTCCCATCCAACGGGAAATAAAATCACATATCTTTTTCATCATTTCGGGTGCAAAGATACGAAAAAAATTTCATACCTTTGCATCCTGAATGAGTTTTACTGCTACAATAATGCAATGGTTCAAGGAAAACGGACGGATACTTCCATGGCGGGAGACACGTGATCCTTATGCGATATGGTTGTCGGAAATCATATTGCAGCAGACTCGTATTGAACAAGGATTGCCATATTGGAAACAGTTCATGAAACGCTGGCCTTCTGTTGAAGCACTGGCACAGGCTTCTGAAGATGAAGTCTTGCGTGCCTGGCAGGGATTAGGCTATTATAGTCGTGCACGCAATCTTCACTATGCTGCAAAGCAAATCGTCGAGATGGGCGGATTCCCCAAAACGCTCCAAGGCATTAAAAGCCTAAAAGGTGTAGGCGATTATACGGCTGCAGCCATCGGCTCAATAGCTTTTGGCCTGCCTGCTGCTGTGGTGGACGGAAATGTCTATCGCGTATTAGCACGCCATTATGGCATAAAGACTCCTATCAACACTACAGAGGGTAAAAAAGAGTTTGCGGCATTGGCACAAAGTCTGTTGCCAGAACAGGATGCAAGTGCCTTCAACCAAGCAGTGATGGACTTTGGGGCTATTCAATGCACACCTTCCTGCCCGTTGTGTCCGTCCTGCCCTCTTCTGGAGACATGTACTGCCTTTCGGGAGAATAGCGTAAACCAGTTACCCGTAAAACTCAAGAAACTGACAATAAAAGAACGACGTCTTATTTATATATATATAAGGTATAAAGGCAAGACTGCCATTCATCGCCGTCGGGCAGGTGACATTTGGCAAGGGCTTTATGAGCCGTTGCTGACGGACAACATTCCTGATGGTGCTGTTTTGTTGCGCCACAACGTAAAACATGTACTGACGCACCGCATTCTCTTTGCCGACTTTTATTTATGGGAGCCCAACGAGAAGCCTGCCCTACCCAACGATTACTTTTGGATAGAGGAGGCTGACATCGACCAATATGGAGTACCCCGTCTGATAGAATTACTTTTAGAAGAACTAAACAGATAGTATGGAAAAGATTAACTTCGCCATTTTCGTGTCGGGAAGCGGCACTAATTGTGAGAACCTTATTCGGTATTTCACCTCATCAGAGCGTTATCATTGTGCTTTGGTAGTCAGCAACAAACCCGATGCTCTTGCACTAACAAAGGCAGAGAGGTTGGGAGTGCCCACGGCTATTACACCTAAGCCCGAACTGAACGACAAGGAGGTGATGATGCCTCTGTTACAGCAATATGGCATCCAATTCATTGTGCTTGCAGGTTTTCTACCTCTCATCCCCGATTTCCTGATAGAGTCCTATCCGCGACGTATCATCAACATTCACCCTGCCCTGCTGCCCAAATTTGGTGGCAAAGGAATGTGGGGCCATCATGTGCATGAAGCCGTGAAGGCTGCCGGTGAAACGGAAACAGGCATGACTGTACACTATGTCACTCCCGTCTGCGACTCCGGCGAAATGATTGCCCAATATAAAGTTGCCCTTTCCCCAAACGATACCGCTGAGGATATCGCAGAGAAAGAGCACCAATTGGAAATGCAGTATTTCCCAAAGATTGTCGAGCAAGTACTCAACGAAACGTTCCCTAAATCTTAGCCTTAGCAGCCTCGAGTGCCTCAATCACACGATCGCACCATGCGTCGAACTCCTGATCCTCCTGCTGAAGTTCTGGATGGGCAAGGATATAATCGACACATCGGCGGACACCCTCTTCAAAGCGTACTGTAGCCTGATAGCCAGGAACGGCACGCTTCAGTTTCGAGCAGTCAAAGACTACGGTAACAGCCTTGTCGCCAGTCAGGTTACCCTCTAAATCGTATTCCTTGGGAGCGACAGCAGCCAGGTATTCCGACGAGACATAATAAGGTTTGAACTCCACACCCAGTGCATCGGCAACCGCCTGGTAAATCTGATTCCATGTCAGTGATTCGTCCGACATAATCTGGAACACTTCGCCAATGGCATGAGGATTGCCGAGGAGTCCGATAAAACCTTTGGCAAAATCGCCATTCCACGTCATTGTCCACAACGAACTGCCGTCACCATGTACGATAACGCGCTTACCTTCCATCATGCGTTTCAATACCTGCCAACTGCCTTTCGGACCGTGTACACTGACAGGTACGCCCCGTTCACAATAAGTATGGCTGGGACGCACGATGGTAACAGGGAATCCGTCTTCACGGTAGTGCTTCATCAACAGCTCCTCGCAAGCTATCTTATTTCGCGAATACTGCCAGTGCGGATTAGCCAGTGTGGTGCCCTCGTTGATAACGTAGCTACGCGCTGGCTTATTATAGGCTGATGCAGAACTGATATAGACGTACTGCCGCGTACGCCCTGCAAACAGGCGGGAATCACGTTCCACCTGATCCGGAACAAAACCGATAAAGTCGCAGACTGCATCAAACTTGGTGTCGCCTAATTTCTCTAACACGGCATTCTCGTCGTTGATATCTGCCACTATCTGTTTCACGTTCTGAGGAACTTCCCCCTTCCTGTTACCACGATTGAGCAACCAAAGCTCATGCTCCGTTGCTGCCAGCTGCTGGGTAATGGCACTGCTAATGGTACCTGTACCTCCAATAAATAGTATTCTCATAAGTCTTCTGTTTTTAGTGCGCTACAAAATTACTAAAAAAATTAGAATGTAACACATAAAGTTCAGATTTTCGTCGAAAAACAGGGGTGGTTTCGTCGAAAGTGAGTTGGCTGATGTGGGGTTTCTACTTACCTTTGCAGCAGAAAAAGAAATATAAATGCATAAAATTATGAGAAAGACTATTTTCACCATCGTGTTGAGCATCATTGCTACACTGGCAATGGCTCAGAAAACTGTTATTACAGGTGTACTCGTTGACTCTACCCTTCAGGAGGCAGAGCCATACGCTACTGTCCGCATCTTTAAGGCTGGCAAGCAGAAGAATCCTGTAGCTATGGGACTGACCGACCTTGACGGACGCTTCCGCCAGGAGGTAAGCGGTAGTGGTAAGCACATTGTGCAGCTGAGCAGTGTTGGCAAGCGCGACGTCGTTCGCCAAATCACGTTAGGCAAGGAACAGAAGATTGACCTCGGTACTATCCTCATCAGCGAGGATGCCACGATGCTGAAGGGTGTGGAGATTATCGCCCAAAAGCCTTTGGTGAAAATGGAGGTCGACAAGATGTCGTATAATGTACAGGAGGACAACGACTCAAAGGCATCTACCGTATTGGATATGTTGCGCAAGGTGCCTATGGTAACAGTGGACGGTGAGGACAATATTTCCGTCAATGGCTCCAGTTCATTCAAGGTGTATGTTGACGGCAAGCCCAACATGATGATGTCATCGGCTCCGAGTCAGGTATTCAAGGCTATGCCTGCTGCTATGGTGAAGAGCATCGAGGTGGTAACCAATCCTGGTGCCAAATATGATGCTGAAGGCGGTGCCGGTGTGCTGAACATCGTGATGAACAAGGAGGCTGCCGCTGCCATGGGTGGTGGAAGTATGGACGGCTATAATGGTAATGTACGCGTACAGGCTGGTAACAAGAGCTGGGGCGGCAGTGCTTTCGTCAGTGGTCAGAAAGGCAAGTTGACATTCAGTGCTAACGCCATGTACAATCATTCCAATCCCGGTGAGACAACAACCACGATGGAGCGCGAGCAGTTGGGAGCCGTAACTTCCATGATGGAAACAGAATCCAGCTCAAAGCCTAAGACACCATTCGGAATGGGTAATCTCAGCTTGAGCTATGAAATAGACTCGATGAGCACTTTAGGCTTCACTGCCGGTATCACCTCATTTAATATGAAGAACAACGGTTACTCAAAAACCCTCATGGGTGGAACTATGTATGGCAACGGTTATTCATACGGCACAACGACTGACACGAAGATGGGGCGCACATCGTTCAATGGAAGCCTGGACTACCAGCGTTTCTTGAATGCAGCCCGTACCAGCAGTCTGACACTGACTTATCAGCTGACCTATGGCCCGACAAACAATGAAACCGACAGCAAGTTCGATCTCCTGTCGAGCGATTACATGGGGATGGATCTGACCGACCGCTTCTCTAAGAACAAGGAGCGCACCACCGACCATATCTTCCAGGCCGACTACACCACTCCGCTGAGCAGTGCCATTACACTGAATGCCGGCCTGAAGTTCAGTCACCGTAAGGCTACATCAGATGCAAAATACTATCTGGAAGACGTCTATGCACCAAACCTCAGTTCGGAGTATAAGTATAACAACAGCATTTTGGCCAGCTATGCCGAATTCGTCAGCAAATTTGGCAAATGGGGCATGAAGGCTGGTGTTCGCTACGAACAGACTTGGCAGAAGGTAAACTATGAACTGGGCAATGGCGAGGACTTCAAGACTAACTACGGTAATCTGGTGCCATCGGCCAGCCTCTCTTACAACTTTGCTCCTACCACCAACATCGGACTGACCTATAATATGCGTATCTCACGTCCTGGTATCACATACCTGAACCCATACGTTGACCGTTCTAATCCTACGGCATTGACTTATGGTAATCCCGATTTGGAGACAGAGAAGATTCATAGCCTCGGACTGGTGTTCAACTCATTCACCTCAAAGTTGATGCTGAACCTCAATCTGCGCCACAGCTTTACTGATAATGCCATCGAGCAGTTCTCGTTCTATGACAGTGACAACCTGCTGAATACCACTTACGACAATACAGCCAAGAACCATGTAACCAGCTTCAACGCCTATATCCAATGGATGCTTCACAAGAACACCCGCCTGTTCCTCAACGGTGGTGTTGACTATAGCGACATGCGTTCTGAAGCGCTCGACCTGAAGAACAGCGGATGGCATGCCAATGCCATGTTAGGACTTCAGCAGACACTGCCTGCCGACTTCAAGCTGGGTGCTTATCTGATTACCTCTACCAAGCGTTACAATCTGCAGGGATGGAGCACTGGTTTCAATCTGTTGACAGCCAACATTTCGAAAACACTCTTCAACGACAAGCTGACACTTACCCTTTCGGCCATGACACCGATTGGAAACGGTGGCAAACTGAATATTGAAAGTTACACACACGGCAAGGACTTCACCAACCACATGCAGGTGAAAGTGCCACTGCAGAGTTTCTCCATCAGCATTGCCTACAACTTCGGAAACACGAAGAAGCAATTCCGCCAGCACCAGAGTCGTGTTGAGAACGACTACATCGAACAGCAGAGCCAGGGCGAGACTATCAACAATGCACAGATGGGACAACAGTAAGAGTTGAGAGTTTAGAGTTGAAAGTTGAGAGTTTAGAGTGATAATTAAAATCTTTTTTGTAATTTTGTAGGCGATGAAGATTAGAATCACAAAACGGGATCTCGAACTGTTTGGCATACAAATAGTAGTGTGGCTGGTACTGATGCTGGTACCTGCCATCACTACTTTCGTCAGTACCAACAACTGGACGGACACCTGCAAGGCAATGGCTTATTCAATGCGGATTACAGCATTGCCTGCAGGCGTGTACTTCGTCAATTTCTGTCTGCTGATACCGCTCTGCTACTATCGTGGCAGACGCTGGCTGTTTTTCCTTGTCAACATCATGTTTCTGGCGGGCATTGCCTGGCACTACTTCTCTGTTGACCCACAGGCCATCATGGATATGCAGCCTAACGAGAACTTCAAGAAAGCTACACTTATAGGCTACTATGCTTCTACTGCTTTCTTTCTTTTCGTGTATGTGGCACTGGCAGGACTGGCACTCTTGGTTCACCACTCGGTGAGAACAAAGGAAATCAAGCGACAACTGGCAGAAGAGAAGCAGAAACATACGGAGGCAGAACTGGAATGGTTAAAGAACCAGCTGAACCCTCATTTCTTATTCAATACGCTCAACAACATCTCGTCGCTGGTGCAGATAGATGCCGACCAAGCACAGGACTCCATTGCACAACTGAGCGACCTGTTGCGCTATGCCATGTACGAAACGCGCCATGAGACAGTGCCACTGAAGGGCGAGGTAGAGTTTATGCAGAACTACATCGACCTCATGAAGTTGCGCTGCAACGAAAAAACAACTGTCAACTGTCAATTGTCAATTGTCAATTATCAATTAGACATCGCCCCCCTACTCTTCATCTCACTCATTGAGAATGCCTTCAAACATGGTGTGAGCAGCGGGCGCGACTCACAGATTGACATCTCAATGTCGAGTGATGACCATCTGCTGACATTCGTCTGCGAAAACACCAACTATCCCAAGGACGACCAGAACCGTAGCGGTTCCGGCATCGGCATAGAGAATACCAAGCGCAGGCTGGAACTGATCTATAAGAACCGCTATACTTGGGAGCAGTCGCTCAATGACAATATCTATCATGTAAAAATCACTATCCAACTATGAGTCTCATTACCTGTATCATCGTCGATGACGAGCCTCTTGCCGTCAAACTACTGGAGTCGTTTGTTGCCAAAACGCCCCAACTTCAGTTAGAACACTCTTTTACTGACTCTGTAGAAGCGCTCACCTGGCTGAAAGACCACCCGGTCAATCTGGCCTTTATGGACATACAAATGCCCGACCTCAACGGCATGGAGCTTTCTCACATGTTACCCGAGGGTGTCAAGGTTATTTTCACGACAGCCTTCAAGGAATATGCCTTCGAGAGCTATGAGGTGAATGCCGTTGACTTCCTGCTGAAACCTATTCGCTACAATAAGTTCATTGCCGCTGTCGAGAAAGCAGAACACTTGATAGGTTTAGAGTATAGGGCGGAGAGTTCTGAGTCTCAGCCCAAGAAGACGATATTCATCCGGGTGGATGGAGAACTCAGACAGGTAAACTTTGACAACATCCTTTATGTTGAGGGCATGAAGGACTATGTACGCTTTCACGTAGAAGGTGAGTCACACCCCCTGACCACACACATGACGATGAAAGCAGTGGAGGATGTATTGCCAACAGACATCTTTATGCGAATCAACCGTTCCTACATTGTCCGACTGGACAAGATAAGAACGGTCGACCGTAACCTTTGCGTCTATATCGGCAACGAGATTATCCGCGTCACCGATGCCTATCGCGAGGCTTTCGAAACCTATTGTTCCGGGAACTGCTGATAGATGCGCAGTCCGAAGACTGGTAATTCGGCATAGGCGTATTCCATGATTTCCGAAATAGCGTGTTCGTATGGGATTGCAGCCTGCTCCTTCACCCAGAACATCAATTCAACGGGCAATCCGGTGGGAGTGGCATCAAGCTGATGAACCAGTATGGGTTTATCTGCCAGCACTTTCTCATGCTGGCTCAGCCATTGCTCCATGTGTTCACGATAGCGAGTCAGATTGGGAATGCCTTCCTCGTCGAGTGCCAGCGAACGGAAATCGACAAACACCTTACGGATAGCCCTACGCCCGTCATTCTCAGCCATTCCCTTCCAGTTCTGGAAAGAGCCGTCAACCAATGTATGGGGCGTGACGGTGATGATGGTGTTGTCAAAATTGCGCACCTTGACAGTGGTCAGCGTGATTTCCTCCACCATACCATCGGCACCTGCAGAGGGCACGGTGATACGGTCGCCTACACGAACCATATCATTTGAAGTGAGTCGAATACCAGCCACCAGTCCTTTTATCGTATCCTGGAATGCCAACATCAGGATAGCCGATGCAGCACCGAGTCCTGCCAGCAGGGTTGATGGGTCTTTATCGACAATAATGGCAATGACGATGATAGTGGCAACGAAGAACATAATGATTTTCAGCACACCACAGAGCGTGTACATATACTGTTGCTTGGCTGTTCGCCTGCCATTATCCAAAAGTTTCAGCGAGTCAATCATCTTACTGACCAGCCTAACGCTCATCACGGTGATATAGATGGCTGTCAGACGAGCCAACACCATATGGGCTGTGGGATACTCTGCAAATACCGACGGCAGAAGCAGCCACACCACAATAGCAGGTACTATCTGGCAGGCAGCCCTGAGCACTTGTTCGTTGAATACCACATCATCCCATTTGGCTTCAGTGCGCCGGGTCAGTTTATTGACCCAGGGAATCAGTAACTTAAACAGCCATCCCACAAACCACGCCAGCAGAATGGCACCTATCACTAACACTACGTGACGAGTCACAGAGGTCAACTCTGCAGAAAGTCCTATCTGCATGAGCAGCTGCTCAACGAAATCCTTTATCTCATTCATAACTTATGGAGCACAAAGGGCATTGCAAACCTTATTTTGGAAGTTGCGCCCTGAATCTGACTTCATGATACCTTGATTGATAATAGAGAAGCACAACAGGTGCCCGTTAGCTGATGTGCAATAACCCGCAAGAGCGGAGATGCCAGTCACAGTGCCCGTCTTGGCCTTGACATTCTCTTCTGCAAAGGTTCCCTTCATACGGGTATTCAACGTCCCGTCAACACCGGCAATGGGCAACGAGGGCAACAGGTGCTGATAGATGTTGGAATTGCGATAGGCATAGCGCAACAGGCGCATTTCCAGTTCGGGTGTCACATAATTATAGAGTGACAGTCCGCTGCCATCTGCCACGCGATAGGGATTCTTGCCATTGCCCACCTTCTGAATCAGTTGTTTCACCACTTGGGCTGAATGCTTGGCAGTGGAAGGCCGATGACCTGTAGCTGCACCTAACTGATAGAACATGGCCTCGGCATAGAAGTTATCGCTCTTCTTCATCATACGCTGAAGAATCTGGTCCATCGTATGAAAACGGGTACAAATCGGAAAGGCATCGTCGGGCAGACGACTTTCTGTCATTCGCACATCGAGCACCACGTCGCAGTCAATCAATTCATGCACAAAGCGTTCCAAGAACTCTATATCACGACCATACGACAGAGGCGACAGTTTGGGATTGTCATCATCCCAACACCAGCCCTCGCCCAGCAAGTCGGCATCCTTCATCGACTTGTCGGCAACGATGCGACCGCGAATCGTGTCAACACCCATGCGCTGAATGCTCTCCACAAATGCCCGCATATCGTCATTGTTGAACGCAGGATCGAATCCGCCAACGCAATACAAATCGCCGTTCAAGGTATGGTTCTCAATAGTGCCTGTATAGTATAGTTGTGTACGGAACTGATACGAACCGCCCAAGCGGTCGAGCGCCGTAATGGCTGTCACGAGTTTCATGGTGGAGGCAGGACGCATGGCCTGTCGCTCGTTCACCTTATATAATATAGAGTCGGCTGTGAGGTCGTAAACGATGATACCCACCATTGAGGTTTCCAGCAGTGACGACTGCATCAGCGAATCCAGCCGGTATTGCACGTTCTGTGGCCAAGGCAGTGCCACTTCTACAGTGTCAACACTGCAGGTGTCCAATTCTTCCGTTTGAGCCATCATACCAACGGAAGCAACCAATAAAAGGAGTAAAAATCTTAGTCTTTTCATAAATTTATGTGCAAAGATACAAAAAACTTCAAACTCTAAACTCTAAACTCTAAACTTTTTATTATCTTTGCAGCAATATTTACTACTACTATGGTTTATAAATACGATTTTCTCGTGATAGGTGCCGGTGTAGCCGGTATGAGTTACGCGTTGAAGGTAGCCCGCGCTAACAAGGGCAAGGTGTGTATGATATGCAAGACATCGCTCGACGAAGCCAATACGTCTTTCGCCCAAGGCGGTGTCGCCAGTGTGACAAATCTGAAACTCGATACTTTCGACAAGCATATTGCCGACACAATTATCGCAGGCGACTATATCTCCGACCGCAAAGCGGTGGAACAGGTGGTACGCAATGCCCCAAGCCAGATAGAGGAGTTGGTCAACTGGGGCGTGAATTTCGACAAGAAGGATGACGGGCAGTTCGATCTGCACCGCGAAGGCGGACACTCTGAGTTCCGCATCCTGCACCATGCCGACGATACCGGTGCAGAGATTCAGCGCGGACTGATGGAGGCTGTTCGTAACAATCCCAACATCGACGTCAAGGAGAATCACTTTGCCGTTGAGATTATCACGCAGCACCATCTGGGTGTTCGTGTGACCCGTCGCTCTCCCCACATCCAGTGCTATGGTGCCTACGTCCTGAATCCTAAGAAACCTAAGGTTGACACCTATCTGGCCAAGGTGACCGTGATGTGTACAGGCGGCTGTGGCGCTGTCTATCTGACTACGTCCAATCCCGTCATTGCCACTGGCGACGGTATTGCGATGGTTTATCGTGCAAAGGGTACTGTAGCCGACATGGAGTTCGTTCAGTTCCACCCCACCGTGTTGCACAATCCCAAAGAGACGCATCCTGCCTACTTGATTACAGAGGCTATGCGCGGCTATGGCGGCATCCTGAAACTGCCTACTGGCGAAACATTCATGGAGAAATACGACGAGCGTCTCTCACTGGCTCCACGCGACATTGTTGCCCGTGCTATTGATAAGGAGATGAAGATTCACGGCATTGACCACGTCTGCCTGGACGTGACGCACAAGCCTGCCGAAGATACCCGTCACCACTTCCCCAACATCTACCAGAAATGTCTGTCGATGGGTATCGATATCACTACTGATTACATCCCCGTCCGTCCTGCTGCCCACTATATGTGCGGAGGTATCAAGGTTGACCTCAACGGACAGTCGAGCATCGAAAGACTCTATGCCCTCGGCGAATGTTCTTGCACAGGACTGCATGGCGGCAACCGTCTGGCCTCTAACTCACTCATCGAGGCGGTGGTCTATGCAGATGCTGCTGCCAAACACTCGCTTCAGCATTTTGACGAATACGACTACAACCTTGAAGTGCCCGAATGGAACGACGAGGGGACAATGACGAACGAGGAGAAGGTGCTGATTACCCAATCTATCAAGGAGGTCAACCTCATCATGTCCAACTATGTGGGCATCGTTCGCAGCGACCTGCGTCTGCATCGGGCCTGGGACCGTCTCGATATGCTCTATGAGGAGACGGAGCGTCTCTTCAAGCGTGTCAAAGCGAGTCGTGACATTTGCGAACTTCGCAACATGATCAACGTGGGTTATCTCATCACCCGATGGGCACTTGAGCGCAAGGAGTGTCGTGGTTTGCACTTCACGACAGACTATCCGCTCCACGCCTACGACAAGAAGTAAAGCCCCTACTGCCAATAACTAAACCTATGCTATACATCACGCTGCCCGACAAACGGGTCAGACGACTGTCATTCTATCTTGCCATGGAAGAATACGTGGCAAAACACGTGAAAGCAGACGACTGCTTCTTCATGTGGCAGGTAGAACCGAGCGTTATCTTCGGGCGCAACCAGCTGATTGAGAACGAGGTCAATCTGGAGTTCTGTCGCAAGCACAACATCCAGACCTATCGCCGCAAGAGCGGAGGCGGTTGTGTGTATGCCGATATGAACAACGTGATGTTCTCATATATCACCAGCGAAGAGCAGGTGGGCTTTACCTTCAACCGATATATCAATATGGTGGTTCACACCCTGCAACGACTGGGAGTCGATGCGTCACCCTCTGGCCGCAATGATGTCATGATTGGCGACAAGAAGGTGTCAGGCAATGCTTTCTATAAGATTCCCGGGCGTAGCATTGTGCATGGCACCATGCTCTACGACACTGATATGCTCAACATGGTGGGAGCCATTACGCCACCCGACACGAAACTGATGTCCAAGGGAATTCAGAGCATTCACCAGCGTGTAGATTTTCTGAAGAACCATATCAGCCTCTCACTGCCGGAGTTCATGACTTTCGTTCACGACCATCTCTGCGACGAGGATTACATGCTTCGTGAAAATGATGTCCAGCAAATTGAACGAATGGAACAGGAATACCTCTCCGATGAGTTCATCTACGGCAAGAATCCCCACTATACCATCATCAAGAAACGGAGAATAGAGAATGTGGGCGATTTCGAGGCGCGCATAGAACTGAAGAACGGCATCATCAGGAGTGTCAACCTGATGGGCGACTACTTCCTCATTGGCGATCTTGACAAGGGACTGCTCAGCAAGCTGAAGGGAGTGCCCTTAGAAGCCGAAGCCATCAGCTGTATCCTTCCCGATCGCATTGACGACATCATCATGAATCTCCTAAAGGCCGATTTCATCGACCTCCTCACCTCTCCCAACACCCCCTACCAAACCTAACACCCCTATAATTATGGAAAATAAAAAAACCTGTCTCTACGACAAACATGTTGCATTGGGAGCCTTGATTTCTCCCTTCGGCGGTTTTGACATGCCAATACAATACACTAACATCATTGACGAACATCAGGCTGTACGTCAGCACTGTGGCGTATTCGACGTGAGCCACATGGGAGAAGTCCTGGTGAGTGGCAAGGATGCAGAACGCTACGTCAACCATGTCTTCACCAATGACGTCAGGAATATTCCAAACGGAAAAATTCTCTACGGCATGATGTGTTACGAGGATGGTGGCGTCGTTGACGACCTGCTCGTATATAAGATGGCTGACGACAAGTTCTTCCTTGTCATCAATGCCGCCAATATTGATAAGGACTGGGCATGGATTCAGCAACAATCCAAGGGTTTCGACATCACCCTGGACCATCAAAGCGACCAATATGGCGAACTGGCCATACAAGGTCCTGAGGCTGAACAGGTGATGGAACAAGTATTGGGAGTTCCCTGTAAGGAATTGGTCTTTTACACCTTTAAGACGATAGACGACATCATTGTCTCCAGAACAGGTTACACTGGCGAAGACGGTTTCGAGATATATGCTGCTCCTGATGCTATCCGCACTTATTGGGACCAACTGATGGCAGCAAACATAAAGCCTTGCGGACTCGGTTGCCGCGACACCCTGCGCTTTGAGGTCGGACTGCCTCTCTATGGCGACGAGCTCTCGGAAAGCATCACGCCCATTATGGCGGGATTGGGCATCTTCGTCAAACTCGACAAGGAAGAATTTATCGGTAAGGATGCGCTGGCCAGACAGAAGGCAGAGGGTGCTCCCAAGAAACTGGTTGGCATTGAACTTCACGACAAGGCTATCCCCCGTCATGGCTATGCCGTCATCAAAGACGGTAACATCATCGGTGAGGTAACTACCGGTTATCACTCCATATCAACTGACAAGAGTGTATGCATGGCGCTGATCGATAGTGCCTATGCTGCCCTCGACACTGACGTCGAGATACAGATACGCAAGAAGACATTCCCCGGAACGGTCTGCAAGAAGCGTTTCTACGACAAACACTACAAAAGATAGTCCCCCGAAAATAAATAACAAACCTAAAATAAGATATTATGGCAAAAGTAATTGAAGGACTCTATTACAGCGAGTCACACGAGTATGTAAAAGTTGAAGGTAATTTTGGTTACATCGGCATCACCGACTATGCCCAGAACGCTCTTGGCAATGTGGTCTATGTCGATCTGCCTGAAGTTGACGACGAAGTAACGGCTGGCGAGGAATTTGGCGCCGTCGAAAGTGTCAAGGCTGCCAGCGACCTCATGTCGCCTGTCAGTGGTACCATCGTTGAGGTCAACGACAAACTGGACGATGAGCCGGAACTCGTCAACCAGGATGCCTATGCCAACTGGATTATCAAAGTGGAGATAAGCGACATGAGCGAACTCAACAACCTCATGGATGCCAAGGCTTACGCTGCTTTCTGTGAGAAGTAACGTTCAATGTTCAATGGTCAATTTTCAATGAAATACAAATTCTTCCCTCACACTCAGGATGACCTGCAGGCGATGATGGAGAAAGTTGGGGTGCAGAACCTCGACGATCTCTTCGCCGAGGTTCCTGATGCTGTTCGCTTTCATGGTGAATACCAGCTGCCTGAACAAATGAGCGAACTGGAGGTGCGCCAACTGTTCGAGCAGTTAGGGGCACAGAACCAACAGCTCGTATGCTTTGGCGGTGCCGGTGTCTATGACCACTATATGCCTGCCGTTATTCCCAACTTGCTGAGCCGATCGGAATATCTGACCAGCTACACACCCTATCAGGCGGAGATATCGCAAGGCACGCTCCACTACATCTTCGAATATCAGTCGATGATGGCCGAGCTGACTGGAATGGACATCTCAAATGCCTCCATGTACGATGGTACGACAGCTGCAGCCGAAGCAGTCATGATGGCGGTTGCTGCTGGCAAGAAACAGAATACGGTACTCATCAGCGAGACCATCGATCCGAAGACGTTGAAAGTGATACAGACCTATGCCCACTTCCACGGCATCCAGTTGGAAATGATCCAGCAGGAAGACGGCATCACCTCGCTCACCCACCTGCAGTCCCTACTCTCCCAACACAAAGGCAGTGTTGCCGGAGTCCTCGTGCAACAGCCTAATTACTATGGCATCGTTGAGGATTACACGGGTTTTGCCGACGCTGTCCATGAGGAGAAAGGACTTTTCATGATGGATTGTATCGCTGCCGACTTGGCAGTACTGAAGACACCTGGTGAATGGGGCGCCGACATTTCCGTTGGCGACGGACAGTCGCTGGGCATTCCCATGCAGTTTGGAGGTCCTTATGTGGGATATATGTGCTGTACGGAGAAACTGATTCGTAAGATGCCCGGACGCATCGTGGGTATGACCAGCGACAATCGGGGACAGCGTGCCTTCGTACTGACACTGCAAGCCCGCGAACAGCATATCCGCAGACAGAAAGCCACCTCTAACATCTGCTCGAACCAGAGTCTGATGGCACTCTTTGTCACCATCTACATGTCGCTGATGGGCAAGGAAGGACTGCGCGAAGCTGCCCAATTGTCGTATGCCGGAGCTCATTATCTCTGCGACCGGCTTCTGACTTCAGGCCACTTCACACTGGTCTATCAACAGCCATTCTTCAACGAGTTTGTAGTTCGCTATGACGGCGAACTCGATGCCCTGCTGCAAAAGTTGGAAGCCAACGGCATCTTCGGAGGCGTCAAAATAGCCGACGACCAACTTATGATAGCTGTTACTGAGAAAAGAACAAAGGAAGAAATCGACAAACTGATATCACTGCTATGAACAACAGACTATACGGCAATCTCATTTTCGAACTTTCGAAGCCTGGGCGCAAAGGGTATTCACTGCCCAAGAACCGCTTTGGCAATTACGATATTCCTGCCGCCATGCAGCGACAGGAGGCTGCTCAACTGCCCGAATGCGACGAACCAACAGTGGTGCGCCACTACACCAATCTGTCCACCAACAACTTCGGAGTTGACAATGGGTTCTATCCATTGGGGTCCTGCACCATGAAGTATAATCCGAAAATCAACGAGGAAATGGCAGCCCTGCCTCAGTTTGCCAATCTGCACCCCCTGCAGCCTGCCCACACCACACGGGGCGCCCAGGCTGTCAGCACGCTGCTCAAGAAATCGCTCTGCGAACTGACAGGACTGGCTGACTTCACTTTAAAGCCCTTTGCCGGTGCTCATGGTGAGTTGACTGGCCTGATGGTCATCCGAGGTTATCACCAGTCGCGTGGCGACGAGGCTCGCACCAAGGTCATCGTGCCTGATTCGGCTCATGGCACCAACCCTGCCTCCGCTGCTGTCTGTGGGCTTGAAATACTGGAGGTGAAATCCACTGCCGACGGTTTGGTTTCCCTACCCGACCTGCAAGAACTGATTGCCCAGCACGGTCCTTCCATCGCTGCCATGATGATGACCAATCCCAACACCCTCGGTCTCTTCGAACGTGACATTCCTGCTATTGCTAAGATGATTCACGACTGTGGCGGACTGATGTACTACGACGGTGCCAACCTCAATCCGCTATTGGGTGCCTGCCGCCCTGGCGATATGGGCTTCGACGTGATGCACATCAACCTGCACAAGACTTTCTCGACCCCTCATGGCGGAGGCGGTCCTGGCAGTGGTCCTGTCGGTGTCCGCAAGGGACTGGAGCCTTTCCTCCCTTACGTCAGCCCCTATACCAGTGGCAACTTTGCCGTGGTCATGCGCGCCTATAGCTATATCCTCTCTTTGGGCAGAGAGCATATCAAAGAGGTAGGACCATTGGCCACGCTGAATGCCAACTACATCAAGGAGTGTCTGAAGGATGTCTATGAACTGCCTATCGACGGACTGTGTAAACATGAATTCGTGTTCGACGGACTGAAGGACAAATCTACAGGCGTCACCACCATGGATGTTGCCAAGCGTCTGCTCGATTACGGCTATCATGCACCCACCATCTACTTCCCGCTGCTCTTCCACGAATCACTGATGATAGAGCCTACCGAGAACGAGTCGAAAGACACCATCGACGGCTTTATCAGTGTGATGCGTCAGATTGCGGAAGAAGCCAAGACCAATCCCGACCTTGTGAAATCGGCACCTCACAACACGCCCATCGGACGTGTCGATGATGTGCAGGCTGCCAAACATCCTATCACCACCTATCAGCAGATGATAGCAGACAAATCATAATTGTCAATTATGAAAACAGATCTCATCATCATCGGAGCAGGCCCTGGCGGATATCGGGCAGCCGAGTATGCAGCCAAGCAAGGACTACAGGTAGTCATCATCGAACAGGACGAAGTGGGAGGCACCTGCCTTAATCGCGGGTGCATTCCCACCAAGACCTATGTCCATGCAGCCTCGTTCGACGAGGCTCGTGAGCGGATGGGCCAGGTGGTTCCCTTGTTGCGCAGTGGCGTTGAGGGCATCCTCTCCCACCCCAATATCACCTTGGTTCGTGGCCGCGCCCGTTTTGTTGATTCCACCACAGTTTCTGTGGGCCGCGATTCCGTCGCGGCTAACGAAACCTACTCTGCCAAAAACATCATCATCGCCACTGGCAGCAGCGCAAAGCTCCTACCTCTGCCCGACATCAACGACCCACGTTTGGTCACCTCCACCGAACTGCTGCAATGCCCCACCCTGCCTAAGCGCTTGGCCATCATCGGGGCAGGTGTCATCGGCATGGAGTTTGCCAGCGTCTTCCATCGCTTTGGTTCCGAGGTAACGGTCATCGAATACCTCAAGGAATGCCTGCCGATGGTCGATAGCGACATTGCCAAACGCCTGCGCAAACTCCTAGAGAAACGAGGCATCAAATTCCAAATGAAAACTGCCGTCCAATCACTGGCGGACATCGATGCCGACATGATTCTCATGGCTACAGGGCGCAAGGCAAACACCGAAGGGCTCAACCTGTCTGCCGCAGGCATCACCCCTGCCCCCAACGGCACCATCCCGACCGACAACAACTTCAGTTGTGTAGGCTGTGACTCTGTCGCAGCAACTCTCTATGCCATCGGTGATGTCAACGGCAAACAGATGCTGGCTCATGCAGCCGAGATGCAGGCCATCCGTACTGTCAATCACATTTTAGGCAAAACTGACGGCATCCGCTTCGACATCATGCCGGCAGCCATCTTCACAGAACCCGAGGCAGCCTGCGTAGGACCTTCTGAAGACCAACTGAAGATAGACGCCGTGGATTACATCTGCAAGAAGTCGTTCTGGCGAGCCAACGGAAAAGCACAGGCCATGAACGAGACGGAAGGCATGCTGAAACTCTTTGCTGACCAGCAGGAGCGCATCATTGGCTGCCATGCCTATGGCGCCCATGCTGCCGACATCGTACAGGAGGTCAGCGCACTAATGTGCAAGGACACCACCCTCTCCGAACTCCGCGACATGATACACATCCACCCCACCCTCAGCGAAATACTGAAGGCGGCAGTGGAAGAAAACAAGCTGTAGGCGGAGCAATAAAGGCATGTTATTCTTCAATAAGGGCACCTTATTCATCAATAAGGGTATGTTAATTCAGTACACGTCATACTCCGAAAGTATTTTTGCTTACTCCGAAAGTATTTCTTTTTTCTCCGAAAGTAAGAAACGAAGAAGGGATTTTCACCATTTTCTCTAGGGGGGACCAAAATAGGGGGTCTCGAGTCAAAACGTGTGTTTACTCGAGTCAACTCATGATTTGACTCGAGCCAAATTGGATAGGGGCTTATTTTGATTTACGGTCAAAAACAAAGAAAAACAAGTTTTCCTTTTGCATTTTGCTCACTTATTCGTACCTTTGCAGCAATAATATCGAAATTATAGTATTTTTATGGCACAAGAAGATGTATTTAAGAAAATCGTAAGCCACTGCAAGGAATATGGTTTCGTGTTCCCGTCAAGTGACATCTACGATGGATTAGGAGCCGTTTATGACTATGGACAGAACGGCGTGGAGTTAAAGAATAATATTAAGGAATACTGGTGGAAATCGATGGTATTGCTGCACGAGAATATCGTGGGCATCGACTCTGCTATCTTTATGCACCCCACGATATGGAAGGCCAGTGGACACGTTGATGCCTTTAACGACCCTCTGATTGACAACCGCGACTCGAAGAAGCGCTATCGTGCTGACGTACTGATTGAAGACCAGATTGCCAAGTATGACGATAAGATTCAGAAAGAGGTAGAGAAGGCTCGCAAGCGCTTTGGCGATTCGTTCGACGAGCAGAAGTATATGGAGACTTCTGAACGCGTGAAGGAGACCAAGGAGAAGCGCGACGCTCTGCATGCCCGCTATGCTGCCGCCATGCAGGGACCAGACTTGGAGGAACTGAAGCAGATTATCCTGGACGAGGAGATTGTTTGTCCTATAAGCGGTACGCGCAACTGGACAGACGTGCGCCAGTTCAACCTGATGTTCTCAACCGAGATGGGTGCCTCTGCCGACGGTTCGATGAAGGTTTACCTGCGTCCTGAGACGGCTCAGGGTATCTTTGTCAACTATCTGAACGTTCAGAAGACAGGACGCATGAAGATTCCTTTCGGTATCGCTCAGATTGGTAAGGCTTTCCGTAACGAGATTGTGGCCCGTCAGTTCATCTTCCGCATGAGGGAGTTCGAACAGATGGAGATGCAGTTCTTCGTAGCCCCCGGCACAGAGCTGGAGTGGTTCCCCAAGTGGAAGCAGACTCGTATGGCTTGGCATCAGGCGCTGGGCTTCGGTGCTGAGAACTACCGTTTCCACGATCACGACAAGTTGGCTCACTATGCCAATGCTGCTACTGACATTGAGTTTAAGATGCCATTCGGTTTCAAGGAGGTGGAGGGTATTCACTCCCGTACCAACTTCGACCTGTCGCAGCATGAGAAATACTCTGGCAAGAGCATCAAATACTTCGACCCACAGACCAACGAGAGCTATACGCCGTTTGTCATCGAGACGTCAATCGGTGTCGACCGTATGTTCCTCTCTATCATGTGCCACTCTTTCTGCGAGGAGAAACTGGAGAACGGGGAGACACGCGTTGTTCTGAAGTTGCCTGCAGCCCTGGCTCCTGTCAAGCTCGCTGTTATGCCACTGGTAAAGAAGGACGGTCTGCCCGAGAAGGCTCGTGAAATCATCAACGACCTGAAGTTCCACTTCAATTGTCAGTATGACGAGAAGGACTCCATCGGTAAGCGCTATCGCCGTCAGGACGCCATCGGTACACCTTATTGCGTGACCGTTGACCACGACTCGCTGCAGGACGGCAAGGTAACCCTTCGTTTCCGCGACACAATGGAGCAGGAGCGCGTAAACATCAGCGACCTGGCTTCGATTATCGAGGATAAAGTAAGTATCGCAAGTCTTCTTAAGAAACTGCAATAATGAACATAAAGCATTACATACTCGTCGGTCTCTCGCTGCTGGCCTTTGCGTCATGCAGTGAGAAGAGCGACGCTGTGGAAGAGTATCCTGACTGGAAGAACAAGAACGAACAGTTCTTCGAGGCAGCCTATCTGAGTGGTGACTACGACCTGAAACTGAGGAAATACTCACTGAAAGAAGAGGTGGCTGCCAAATCGACCGACTACGTGCTGGTGGAGAAATTAGTGGACAGCGAGCCCTGGAATGACGAGACGCCCTATCTGACGGATACGGTGCAGATTCACTATGTAGGCTCACTGCTGCCTTCGACGACTTATACCACAGGCTATGAGTTCGACAAGAGCTATATCAACCCCTTCAGCATCATAACTGCCGTACCAAGGAAGTTTGCTGTGAACGCAGTGGTTCCCGGCTTCGCCACAGCACTGCTTCACATGCACCGAGGCGAGCACTGGCGCGTGACGATTCCCTATCAACTGGGTTACGGCACGTCGGCAAACGGTGCTATCCCTGCATACAGCACGCTGATATTCGAAATCAGACTTGACGATTTCTGGACGAAAAAACAAGGTGACCGTTAGGTAATCCCACGGTCACCTTTATAAACACATATTATCAACAAATGGCAAAGTACGCGGAATATATCAAGCAGATAGAGATTGACTCTCTTTGGGGCGGCAGGAAACACATTGTGTGGGACCTCGACCCGAAAGTGAATGTGCTCAGTGGTATCAACGGCGTTGGCAAATCTACCATTCTCAACAAGGTGGTCAGGAGCATCAATGGCAACGGCGACATCCAGAACCACATGCTGAAGGGAGTGCGCCTCATCTTAAACCCCGGCGACGCTACCCACATCCGCTTCGACATCATCCGCTCGCTGGACAGCAACATCTCGCAGACGCTGTCGGAAGGCGATGCCGTGATGCGCGAGACTTTGTCGGCCCTTGCCGGGATGGGCGGCGGTTCGCTGCTCGACCTGCAACTTTACAACCTGCAGCGTAAGTATCTCGACTATCAAGTGAACATCGGCAATCGCATCATTGCCGAACTGCAACAGGGCAATACCGACGCTGCCCAGCATCTGTCGGAACCCAAGAAACGTTTCCAGGACATCGTGGACGACTTATTCGAAGAGACTGGAAAGAAAATTGTTCGCACGGAGAACGAAATCCGCTTCTCGCAGATAGGTGAGACGCTGTTGCCCTACAAGTTGTCAAGCGGTGAGAAACAGATGCTCGTCATCCTGCTCACCGTACTGGTGGAAGACCATCAGAACTACGTGCTCTTCATGGACGAGCCGGAAGTGTCGCTGCACATTGAATGGCAGAAGCGACTGATTGAACTGATACTTGAACTCAATCCTAACGTACAAATCATACTGACCACCCATTCACCTGCCGTCATCATGAGCGGATGGATGGACAAGGTGACGGAAGTCTCTGACATTACTGTCTAACTGACAATTGACCGTTATGCCCGGCAGACTGAAAGACAATCTTAATAGTCGTTATTTCGAGGCGGCTAACCAAATGACCTCGAAAAAAGCAAGACGACGCATCGTAGCTTATGTTGAGAGTTACGACGACATCTATTATTGGCGTACGGTGCTCAGCCGTTTTGAGAACGAAAAACGCTATTTCGAAGTGATGCTGCCCTCGCACCAGAAACTGGAACGCGGCAAGAAGTCGGTGCTCATGAACTTCATAGAAGGCAGAATAGGTGAAGACATGATAGCCTGCGTGGATGCTGATTACGACTATCTGCTGCAAGGGGCGACACCTCAATCCAAGAAAGTGGTTGGCAGTCCATACGTATTCCACACCTATGCCTATGCCATTGAGAATATGCAATGTTACGCTCCCTCGCTGCACGACGTCTGTGTGGCAGTCACGCTGAACGACCATCGCATCTTCGACTTCTATGACTATCTCACCCAGTACAGCGAAGCTATCTTCCCCCTGTTCGTGTGGTCGGTATGGGCCTACCGCACTGGCAACCACAACAGATTCTCGCTCACCGATATGGCCCGCGTCATTGATCCGGGAGGTTTCAACGTCTTCGACCCACAGTACTCTATCGACCATCTGCGCCAGAAGGTGAACAAGAAGGTCAGACAATTGCAGGCTGAATTTCCGAACAACAAGGAAATATACCTGCAGACGAAAGCCGACATCAAGGAACTGGGTGTTACGCCACAGACCACCTATCTCTATGTGCAGGGGCACTCCCTGTTTGACAATGTGGTGGTACCTATATTAACGAAGGTGTGCAACCGGCTCCGTCTGGAACGTCAGGACGAGATAACACGGACGGCACGCCACCACACTCAGCGCAAAAACGAAATGTCCTGCTATGAACACTCATTACAGGACATTCGGCAGATGTTGAAGAAGAACAGCGGCTATATGCAGTCAGAGCAGTTCCGCAGAACACAGGCTGACATAGAGCGCTATCTTACGACAGAACATAAGTCTCCAGAAACTTAATCGTTCCCTCAGTTCTCACCTCCTGAGCAGAGGCAGGAATCAGTATGGTTTCACCAGCACTGAAAGCCACCGTCTCCCCGTCAATCGTCAGAGTGCCCTCCCCTTTCATGCCGATAAGAATCACAAAGGAATCGAGCTCACTGTAATCTATCGTCATGGCTTCAGTCAGGTCATAAACAGCCGTATTGAAGTAAGGACATTCCACCAACAGCTGACTCTCGTTGGTCTGAGGCTGATAATGGGTACGGTAATCGTCAAGAACCGTATAGTTGATGCTCTCGGAAGCCTCCTGCGTATGCAACTGGCGATAATTTCCATCCTTATCCTTACGCTTGAAATCGTAGATACGATAAGTGACATCGGAAGTCTGTTGGATTTCAGCAAGGAAACAACCGGCACCGATGGCATGAATGCGGCCTGCAGGAATGAAGAAGCAGTCGCCCTCCTTCACGCTGTATTGCGCCAAGGCATCGCAGATGGTATCATCCGCCACCATCTGCTTATACTGCTCAGGGGTAATCTGAAGTTTTAATCCGTTATAGAGTTTGGCATCAGGCGCACTGTCCATGACATACCACATCTCCGTCTTACCCCGTTCCCTACCCTGTCGGTGGGCTATCTCGTCAGTCGGATGCACCTGTATGCTCAAATCCTGACGGGCATCAATAAACTTGATAAGCAAAGGAAACTCATCGCCGAAGCGCTGATAGTTGGCCTCGCCTACCAACCGGCCCTTCATGTCGCGTACCAATTGGTTGAGTGAGCGTCCGTCGCCTGCGGCAATCGTTTCGTTATCCTTCACGCCAGAGATTTCCCAACTCTCACCAACATTCTCCATGACGGTAGAGAGATGCTTAAAGGGGATAATCTTGTCACCTCCCCATAGTGTTTGTTTCAAAAGAGGTTGAAATTTGAAGTAGTTCATATATGCTATAAAAATGGTTTTAATTTTCTTTCCAGAAACCTCGGGTGAACAGCACCAAGACGCTCATAATCTCCAGACGACCAACCAACATCAAGAAGGAACAAACCCACTTGACAAAGTCGGGCAACTGGCTCCATGACATCTCAGGACCTATCTGCGTGCCGAGTGAAGGGCCTACGTTGCTGATACAACTCAAGGCTATCGTGATGGAATTGGTATTATCGATACCTGCCACTATCATGATGGTGGCCGACAACAGCACCATCAAGGTAAAAATGGCAAAGAATGCCAACAGTGAGTTCAGCTTCTGCTGGGGAACAGGCTGTCCGTTGATCTTCACTGGAAGCACGGCATTCGGATGCAACAACTTATGGAACTCGTTGCGCAACACCTTTATAATCATCACACCACGGATACACTTGAAACCACCTGTAGTTGAACCGGCACAGGCGCCCAAGAACATCAGACAACCCAGGATGACCCACGTGATGTGCGGCCATAATGCTGCATCGTCGTTAAACAGGCCTGTTGTAGTTATAAACGACACAACTTGGAATAGCGAGGAACGGAGGGCTCTCTCGAAACCATAGCCGTTGTACGTCATCAGCAGATACATAATCCAGATGGTAGCAGCCGTGATGATGAAGATGTACATCTTAAACTCCGAGTTCTTGAACAGACTGGCTATCTTAAAGCGGAACAATGCGAAATAGAGCATGGTAAAATTGATACCAGCCAGGAACTGGAACAAGATAGCAATGTACTCTATCGTAGGAGACTGGAAGAAAGCCGCCGAGTCGTTATGAGGCGAGAATCCACCGGTTGCCGTTGTAGTCATGGCATAGTTGATACTGTCGAACAATCCCATACCTGCGATATAGAAAGAAATGATGCAGGCAATGGTCAATGCTGAGTAAACGGACCAAATCCATTTAGCCGTGGTGGAAAGTCGAGGGTGCATCTTCGAACGGATAGGACCTGTAGCCTCTGCTGCGAAGACTTTCACACTGCCACTGCCTACCATAGACGGCAGAATGGCAATGGTGAAGAACACTATTCCGAGAGCACCAATCCATTGTGTCTGTGTTCGCCAGAACAAAATGGCATGGGGCATCCATTCCACATCGTCGATAATCGTGGCACCTGTCGTCGAGAAGCCCGACATGGTCTCAAAGAACGCATCAGTGACATTGTCGATATAACCTCCTATCAAGAATGGGGCCATACCAAACAGACTGAATATCGTCCAAGTCAGTGTCACCAGAAGATAAGCGTCACGACGACTCAGATTATTCGAGGCATTGCGCCCAAAGAACTTGAGAATGAATCCACAGCTGAACGTGATGAGCGTCGATAGCAGGAATGCCATCATGTCGTCTTCCAGATAATAGAAAGATATACAAGTACATAAGGTGAGCAATGATCCCAGCAACAGGAGCAAAGAACCGATAATCTTATATATCAGGGGGAAGTTTACCATAAGGTGTTCGACTTGAAGTACTTTTCAATCTTCTTCAGATTCTGTTCGTGACAGAACACCATGACGGAATCGCCAGGAAGTATCTGTGTGTTACCATTGACCAGAATACCTTCATTATTGCGAACCAGTCCACCGATGGTAACACCAAAAGGCAGACCGAGATCCTTAACGGGTTTCTTAGTAACTTTAGAGCCCTCTGCCGCCACGAACTCAGCGACATCGGAATCGACCATCATCAGCGAACGGACATTGCTGACATCTGCGTCCAACATCATCTGATAGATATGACTGGCTGCCACCGTCTTCTTATTGATAATCGTACCGATATCCAAGCTCTCTGCCATTTCGACATAGTCAAGGTTTTCCACCATAGCAACGGTCTTCCTGACTCCAAGTCGCTTGGCTGTCAGACAAGCCAAGATGTTGGTTTCGGCATTACCCGTCAGCGCCACAAAGGCCTGTGTGTTCTCAATGCCTTCTTCCTGCAGCAAGCCCAGGTCACGGGCATCGCCATGAATAATCATCGTATCAGTGTCGCATAGCAACTCGTTCAACTGCTCGCAACGGCGTTCACTCTTCTCGATAATCTTCAGATCCATATAATCCGGCAGCGTCAATCCAACACGGACAGCCGTTTTGCCACCACCCATGATGATGACGTTCTTGACATCGGCATAATGCTCCTTGCCCGAAATCTTCCGGATATAGGGAATATACTCACTGGTAGTCATGAAATAGGCAAGGTCGTTGACACACAACTTGTCGTTACCACCAGGAATCAGTGTCTCGCCATTGCGCTTAATAGCCACAATATGGTAAGGGTCGTCGGGGCCGCAGAGATTCTTCAACGGTTCGTTCAGAATCTCACAGGTATTACGCAGTTTGATGCCCAGCATTACCAGAGCACCGTCGTGCACATCCCAGCGCTGACGAACCCACGACATCTTCAGACCATTGGTGATGTCTATGGCAGCCAACACCTCAGGATAGATGAGCGAGTTAATACCCATCTTCTCGAAGAAAGGTTTCAGATGAGGAGCCAGATACTCGTAATTGTCAATACGGGCAACGGTCTTCTTGGCACCTAAGGCATGAGCGATACTGCAGGCATTCATGTTCTTGCTCTCATCGGGCGTCACACCGACAAACAGATCTGCCGTACCCGTTCCTGCATCTTCCAATATCTTGATACTGGTAGGCGAGCCCTGTATGGTCATGATATCGTATCGTCCGTCAAGGCCTGCCAAACGTGAGGCATCCGCATCTATCAGGACACAGTCTTGATGGTCGCGCGAGAGCAGCTTCGACAGATGAGTTCCAACGGCACCTGCACCGGCAATAACTATTTTCATGATTCTATGGCTTTTCTGATGCTTTCGGCATCTAATCCTACGATATGCTGTAACTGCTCAACCGTGCCATGCTCAACAAACTGATCGTCGGGCATTCCCAGTCGAGTAACACGAGGCGTGTAACCATGATCGTTCATCCATTCCAAGACGGCAGAACCCAGTCCGCCAATCTTGACACCATTCTCAACGGTGATGATATGCTTATATTTCTGACCTACTTCTTCCAGAATGGTTTCGTCAATAGGCTTCAAGAATCGCATATCGTAATGTGCTGCCTTGGTGCCTTGAATGGCCTCAGTGACATTATTGCCAATAGGACCGATGGACAGGACTGCCACATCTTCGCCGTCTCGCATTTTCCTGCCCGTTCCCACCTGAATCTCCTCAAGGGGACAGCGCCAGTCACGCAAGACACCGCCTCCGCGAGGATAACGAATGACGAAAGGACCCTTGTCAGGCAACTGTGCGGTGTACATTAGACGTCGCAACTCATGTTCGTCCATCGGGGAGGAAATAATCAGATTGGGGATAGGTCGCAGAGCAGCCAAATCGAAGGCGCCATGATGGGTCGGACCGTCTTCGCCAACGATACCAGCTCGGTCGAAGCAGAACACGACATGTAACTTCAGCAATGCCACATCATGGATAATGTTATCAAAAGCTCTCTGTGAAAAGGCACTATAGATATTGCAGAAAGGTATCAATCCGTCTTTCGCCATACCACCAGAGAAGGTCACTGCATGTCCTTCGGCTATACCTACGTCGAAAGTTCTTTCGGGCATTTCCTTCATCATGATATTCATGGAACAACCGGAAGGCATGGCAGGGGTCACACCTACTATCTTAGGATTCTGCTGTGCCAGTTCCAAAAGGGTATGTCCAAAAACATCCTGGTATTTCTGAGGTTTATTGGGATCCTTGTCCACCAAACGCTCACCTGTCTCCGGGTCGAACTTACCTGGTGCATGCCATGTGGTAACGTCTTTCTCCGCAGGCGCATAGCCGTGTCCCTTCTTTGTGTGAAGATGCAACAGCTTAGGTCCTTTCATGTCCTTGATTTGACTGAGGATGCGAACCAGTTCCTTGATATCATGCCCGTCAAACGGTCCGAAATAGCGGATGTCCATACCGTCGAAGATATTCTTCTGATGGGCAATGGCACTCTTGATGGCATTGGAGAGGCGCTGGATGCCTTTCTTCCTGTCGTCAGTCATCAGTCCCTTGCTGTACAGCCATTGGGTGGTCTTGAACTTGACAGCATTATAGGTCTTGTTCGTGTTCAGTTCTAACAGATACTGTTTCATTCCACCCACCGAACGGTCAATCGACATGTTATTGTCGTTGAGCACTATCAACATGTCATTAGGAGACGACGAAACGTTATTAAGTCCCTCGAAAGCCAGTCCGCCACTCAAGGCACCATCACCTATGACGGCTACGATGTGCCGATGCTCCTTGCCGGTCTTCTTGGCTGCTACTGCCATACCCAGGGCGGCAGAAATAGAGTTGCTGGCGTGTCCGCAAGCAAACGTATCGTATTCACTTTCATAGGGAGACGGGAAGGGGCGGATGCCTCCTAACTTACGATTGGTGCAGAACTGTTCTCTTCGTCCTGTCAGTATCTTATGCCCATAGGCCTGATGGCCTACATCCCAAACAATGCGGTCTTCCGGTGTGTCAAAAACATAGTGCAGTGCCACAGTCAGTTCAACGACACCAAGACTGGATGCCAAATGTCCGGGATTGACAGACAATTCTTTCACGATGTCCTCGCGAAGTTCCTGACATAGCTCTGGAAGTTGGTCGACTGATAGCTTGCGCAAATCGTCGGGATATTTGATGTGATTCAGTAATTCCACCTTATTATAATAGTATTTGGGCACAAAGTTACTAATAAGTGAGTAAAGAACAAAATAAATTCATTTATTTTTTTATCTCGTCAGACTGAATTTCATTGACAAGCCAAAGTCGTGAGTGGTGGTAGGATAGCTGCTGGACGATAGCAGCGGGGTGTTTGTCTGACGATCGTAATAGGCACTCAGCGTCAGCAGACGCGACAATGTATAGTCGGCCATAAACGATATCTTAAGGGCAGTATTACCACTGCTGGCAGCACTGGTCATGGAGGCAATGTCGCGAGTAATGGCAGCCTGTTTGCGCAACGAGAAGTCCAGTCGGAGGTTCAGGTCGTGATTGACACCAGTCCTGGGGGCTCTTGACGTCGTCTGCTCGTTATTGGCATTCCGTCTGCTGCCACGCTGGGCCTTCTTGACCTTTCTGTTGCCCTTTGTTCCAAAGATATTGAAATCGCTAATCTTATAGGCCAGTCCCACAACCCAGTCGTTTGAACGGCTTTCGTTAATCTGAATACTCGTCATCGAGAGGTTGAGCACGCGTGTGGTCCGATATTCCACCTTGGCAGTGAGATTGTTCTGGAAGGTGACGTCTATACCCAGCAAGGGAGAGAACGATTCATTCAGACTGACTGTCGGCACGTTGAATCCAAGTGGCGAGGTATTGCCAGCAGCAGAGGTATAGCTGCCTACAGCATAAATACTCTTATAGGCATGGTTGAGGGTGACACTCTTAAACGTATCACGGAACCAAGGCAGTCGCGAGAGGCCCGTATAGCGAACTGTCCAGTTAGGCAACAGGCGCGTCAAGGCTGGGAAGAAACTGAGACTCGACCCTCCGCTGCTGGTGTAGGCTGAGAGGAAGGCAGGAATCATCACACTGGCACTATAGGGGTCAACAGCCCTGCCATAGTGAGCCTCAGCCCGTTGTTGGAAGGTTGTCAGCATATTACAGAACCGCTCGAAGGAAGCAGAGCGGAAACCATTGTTGGCATCACCGATTCCCTCCAAAGCCGATTTCAGCGAGATGGTGGTCATAGTGAAGGTACCACTCTGTGTGGTTGGCATACCTGGGTACACATATTGGATTGAGAGCGCCTTCGTCTCGGTGCGGCTGGCATTCAGGTCTATCTTCAGGTCGCGAACAGGTTCCAACGTAGCTCTTATCTGCAGGTCTCTCGTCAGATTGGTTGTGGCAGGTGTAGCAAGACTGTCAATATTGAACAACCATCCGTTATCGTGTGCCTTCTGGATATAACTGTCGTCCACCATACCGAAGGCAAAGCCAAGACCAGGAGCCATCACACTTCCAGTGCGCTGTCCGAAAGCATCGCCGATATTGGGAAGGAATCCGGGAATAGACATGGAATACTGGTTACGATAGGAAATACCGATAGAGCGCACCATCATCAGCACTCGTGCTGCCGACTGTGCAGGTTTATACCACCACTGTTTCTCGGCAGCGGGTTTGGGAGCTACGCTCAACATAATCTGAACAGTGTCCAGGTTCTTGATGCGGATGCGGTTTTCGTCCAGCACCTTGTATTTCAGCGAATACTTCTTACCATCCTTCGTACGGGCAATGACGCTGAGTTTCTTCGTTTTCTTTCCATGATTGACAATCACGGCAGAGTCAGCCGAGAGGGTCACCTCCTTTTGCCAGGCATTCTGGTTCTTGGGAAGTATTTTCTCCTCCTGCTTGGTCTGCTTGGCATTCTTGTTCTTCGGAGTTGTTTTCTTGGTCTTGGTAGGTGTCGCAGCAGCCTTCTTGAATCGTTCGTTGGCCTTCTTCAGGAATGGAATATGGTTATAGAGTGTTTCCATATTGAAGTTGCCGTTGATGTTCAGCTGTCTGTTGTTTGAGATGGTGTTACCCAGTGACGTACCATCCTCTAATTCCGTACCACGCACCCAGTTGTAACTGGAGTTATAGGTAGCATCTGCCGTTACCCAGTCGAAGATAGGAAGTTTGTTGAGTGGCAACTGGAGGGAAGCCGTGAACTGCTGGCGATAGTCCAAGGGGTCGCCAAAGTGGCGGATGCTATGCCATACGGAATCCTTCCAAGCCTCATAACGGTCAGGATACAAATCCTTATTGATAGGTCGTTCGTCATAGGGTTCCTTAATCTCCGCATGGGTTGCTGACTGGAAGTTCAAGTGCAGATTCTTGGTCAAGTCCCATCGGATGGAGAACTCACGGTTCCAAAGGAACTGCGAATTGAAGGTAGCTGGCAGTTTCTGACCTCCCAAGTCTTCCATATCGCGCTCCTGCAGTTCATAGTAAGAGCGCATCATCTCGGTGTTGAACGAGATATTCTGAGGCAACCAGTTCAGTCCAAATTGTTTGGGATACTGTGCCCATTTCGACTTACTCTTACTCTTCTTGAAGGGTTCCCATGGTTTGAATACGGGGCTCCAACTATAGTTGAGCGAACCACGCCACTGGTCATCCTTCTCATAGACGGTTGTCTCTCCACTGGTATAGCGGTGTGAATGACTGTAGGAGAAGGAGAAGTTGGCTGGGTCGTAAGGCATTGGGTGTCGCTTCGTCTTGATACCTACACGGACATTCGACAACGAGAAGTTGGTATTGGTGGTCTTTGTGACGGCTATACTCTCGATGGAGTCGCGCTCATGCTGATTCGCAGTGGCATCCAGCGCATCCTTCAGTTCCATATCCGTGTCCAAAGGATTATACTTCGGGCGACGTTCTTCCTTGGTGACGGAATAGTAAAGCGGAGCACTCACTTTCGCCTTATCAGGGAAGAATTTACCCAAGTCAACATTGGCCGTAATGGAATAGGTCTTGTAGTCTTCCATCGACCGTTGCAAAATGCCTTCCTCCAGTCCACCGAAGCCTGCCGTCATAATCTTTCCCGTCATATTGAACGAACCAATGTCGGACAATTGCATATTCAGTGCTCCACTGGCGGCCCATCCGCCCTTGCTATTGGTTTCCATAAGGCGCAGCTCGTCCACCCATACCTCACCGGATTTCTGTTCGTTGGAGATATTGCGCACACCTATCATCATGGTTTTCACTTCACCCAATGAGGGATTACCCATAATGCTGACCGTATTGTCCGGACGGTTAGGATCGGCCTTGGAATAAAGCTGATTGAACGACGTTCCTCCAACAGCTTTCGCCTTATTGCGCTCTTTCTTGAGCGAAGTAAACAGCGAGAGGTCAATATCCAACATGTTTTCTTCTGGCCATACGGCACGACAGTCTTCCACCTTATATTTATTGTAGTCGTTACGGTCAGGGGTCAGCGAGAGGGGAATCACATATTCGTAATAATTGTTCTTATAGTCATTACCAAAACGGATGAACAGAGCCAAATCGCCATCCTTCAGATTGGTGTCATCAATCAGGTGGTTGGCATGGTTGAACATCTGCAGGTGCTTATAACGGCGCAAGTCGAGCATGGAGGTCTTATAGACTGCCTTCGACTCACCGGGGGCCAGATGGCGAACCACCATATTCATCGACTGTTCGTTCTCCTCGACAAGCTGGGGCTGTGACGGGTCTGTCACACGACTGATACCAGGAGGCAACACATAGTTGACTGGACGTTTATCGTTGTTCTCCTCAATATTGACGGCACTCACCTCCAACCTTCCACTCTCAGCCACATTCGAGATGGGCTGCTGATAGATACGCCATTCGCCTCTCACCAGGTCGAGCGAACCGAAACGCAATACGATAGGACGCTTGAACTGGGTGAGGAACATACGCATGAAACGCACACTGGTGAAATCGCTGATAGTACCTACCCTGTCGTCATACTGGTCGAGGGGGATACGGAACTGATACCACTTCACCGTTTCGCGCGAACCATTACGCAGTGAGACGCTGGCCTCACGGACATCGGTGATGTGATTATAGCCCAGTCGCATATCCTCAGGACGGATGCTGACCTTGTACTGATAGTATCGCTCGTATTCGTTAAGGGTGAAGTCCTGATTGATATCCTCCACATCGGGGAAGGTCTTGTAACTGGAATCAAATCCCTCTGTCTGCTGGTCATTGTCAGGCGAGTTGCCTTGAGGCATGTTGATACGCTTATAGCGGTCGAGGATAGAAGCCTGTCTGGCATCCAGGTCAGCACCACGGAAGTAATGATAGTTATCATTGGCAGGGTCGGCATTCCAAGCGGCACGCACACTGTCGTTGACACTGACGCCACTCAGGAAATTTGCATAGGCAGGTTTGGCTCTTTCCTCTTCGTCGGTAAGTCCATTGAAACCCACATCCTGCTTGGCTCGCGAGCCGGGTGAGGTGGCAAAGGCATAGACCTGAGTGGGCTGTACGGGTATCTTACCCCAGGCAGAATTGGTAAAACTGCCAGTTCCGTCCACAGGCATACCGCTCTCATAGAATTTCTTTCCATCGCGCAGGATATCCTCGCTCACCTCTCCGAGGTTAATATAAAGGTCACCACCATACTCTGAAGCATCTGGCTGCTGAGATGTATAGATAAAGGGATCCATCATCCAGAACTCGATATACTCAATGTTGGCTGACTCGAAATCGTTGGTGTCGAGTTTACGCATCAAACCGCCCCAGCGGTCTTGCGGATTCCTCAACTTACCATTGAAATCAACATCCGTCGAGAGGTTGTAGGCACCTCGCTCATCTGGATAGTAAGCCATATTGAGAACGGGCAGTGTGGCTGTAGCACCGCTATAGGTACTCTGCTGACGGTTGGGATAGAGCTCGCTCACATAGACAGCTCTCACGTAGTGGTTGGACAACTGCTCCAAATCGCTCTTAATGTGACTGGGGGTCAGCGATGAAGAACGGTATGTGAACAGCGGGTCGATATTATACCATGCCAACAACGAACGATTGAAGCCACTCGTTACGGAGTCCTTATCAACCTGTTCCCTGAACATGCTCGGCACACTCGACATTACCCATGACTTCGGTTCGCTCACACTGATACCGTTCTTGGCATTCTCAAAGTCGTCGATATACGAGGCATTATCCTGAGTGCCGCCTGCCTGTCCGGCTATCAGCTGGGCAAACTCACCCGTGAACGATATCTGCGAAGGCTGGGTACAGTGCAGGAAGGGCAGTTTATTAAGCATATTGGTAAGCCACTGGCTCTCGTGTTTCCAGTTGATGTTCACACCCCACAGCATGTTGCGAAGGGGTTCCGAACCCATCGTCACCTTCGAGGTCAGCGTCTGTTCGGTAAGATATTGGAAGGTACCGCCCACTTGCAGGTCTTTCGAGAAATCGTATTCCCAGTTGAGTCCTAACATGGTCTTGCGTTGCATACCATAGTCGGTATTACTTTCCAGCGACACACTGACATTGGTGCCGGCATCGATAATGCTCTGATTGAGAATGGTCACCTCGCCAGCCGAATAATCGACACTATAGTCGGAACCTTCGGTAAGGATGACACCGCCTGCCGTCACGACAACTGAACCCTGTGGCACATTATAAGCTCCCAACGAGATTACATTGGCAGAGGTGCCCTTGAACTGTCCTATCAACAGATACTTGTTCTTGTCAGTCATCTGCTTGGCAGCCGTCCTTGTAGTATCATAGAGTTCCTGGAAGGTATAGCGCGCCACCTTGTCGGCTGGCACATTATTATTCTCCAAGAATTTGCGGAGTGTCTTGCCGAAAGGTTCTGCCGAAGGGAAGAATACACGGCCCTCGCTGACGGTATAGCCTTCCACAAAGTCGAAATAGCCGTTCGGATGTGCCCTGTTGTTATTGTCCAAACGGTCGCATCCCAGTCCTCGCAACAGCGTAATGTCCTTCACTTCGGGTATATAGGTCAGATAGACACCTGCTGTATCGCTTTGGAACTTGATGTCGAGGCGGAACTTGGTCTTCTCAACATTCGACGCCAAGTAATAGACGTTCTTCATCATCAGTCGCCAGTTCTTCTGCTGTGGATTGTTGCTGGTATTCTTCAGCGATTTCACATATAGTGCCTCACTGGCAGTCGTCCTGTCGCTGGCAAACTCACCCACCTGATAGGTCTGTCCGCCATAGGTGTACTCATAGGCTACTGCCAGCACCTGGTCGGTCTGCAGACTGGTCTTCAGCGAGATATATCCCATGGCCGAATTCACCTTATATTCTGAACTGTTCAAGAGGCGTGCCGAGGCCAGTTTCTCATAGTCCACACTACCCGTGAATCTGTCAATTCCATCGAGAACACTTGATGTACGGTCCATGTTTCGGGCTTCCGAATAGGTGGTATTCATCTGGTTGTATTCATCGTTGGCATTGTTGCTGGGAAGAGCGGAGGCACCCGAACCATACCCCCAACGGGAAGAGGTACTCTCTGCCAAATCGGTAAAGGCTACGATATTACGGGTATTGGCTGTCGTTCCCGTTTTGTTGGTCACCCATACTTCCACACGGGTAATCTGGATACCCGTCATCAGATTGGGCAGTCGCTGCATCGCCTCATCATAATGCTCCCTGAAATACTGTGCCAGGAAGAAGTGACGATTCTCTTCGTAATCGGCAACGTTCAGTTCGAATGGCGTCAACTGCACGCCACCCTTTGACGATACACTGGTGGTCTTCGATTTCTTCTGCGAGAAGACGGTTTGCAGTTTCAAGCGTCCGAACTGCATATCCGTGCGCAAGCCAAACAGGCTGGAGGCACCTTTCACCAACGAGTTATTGGTGGGGAATGTTACGTTACCTGCCTCTACCAGTTTGATGATTTCGTCTTCTTTACCTTCATAGCGCAGTTTGATGTTCTTGGTATCGAAGTCGAAGGTAGCATCGGTGTTGTAATTCAGATTCATGTTCACCTTATCGCCCACCTTACCCGTTACGTTCAGATTGATTTTCTCATCGAAATCAATAGCCTTGGTGTTTCTGTTGCGTTCTGGCAACGAGGGATTGTCAATGCTCTTGAAGTTGGCACCCAGTTTCAACTCTGCCGTACCCTGTGTCTTGATACGCACACCACCTGGACCGAATATCTTCTCTGCCGGTCCTAAATCGAAGTGCATATCCATGAAGTCGAACTTCTCCTTCCCCTTCGACGCGAAGTTGGCTGCATTCTTCTGACGGAAGAACTTGCGCAGTTCCCGCTGGCGGCTCCATTCCTGATACTCCTCAGGAGTCATAAGGATAGGGGTGTTCAGATACGAACTGCCTATCTTCGAACCTACCAGATAGTAGCCCAGCGAGTCGTTGTATTCGGCTTCTTGCTTGATATTATCAGGCATGCGCAGATCAACAGCAGCACTGTCTAAGTCTCTGACAAAGACGGGAGTGGTCTTCTTAACCTTCCAACGGGGATGTAACAGCGAATCGGGGATTTCCTCTTCTTCCATCAAGATGGGTTGCTCCTTAGGCGGAGGAGCAGCATTCTTCTGCTTCTGCGTCTTATCGTCTTGAGGAGACATGGCAAAGGTGCCGATGCTCAACAGGACTGCTAAAATATAGGCAACCCGCTTTCTCAAAATCCTACTTGATTTGTTTCAAGGCCAATTTAACCACTTGCTCCACTGGCGCGTCAGGCTGTTCCTGCAGAATGGCAACAACCACTTTCTGCGTGGGAGCCGGGGCGAAGCCTAACATCGTCAGGGCTGCCACAGCCTCGTCGCGGACAGCATTATTGATAGGAGCAGCCATCGTACCGCCTGCAGGTATTTCGTCGGCAATACCAAGGGCTACGATCTTGTCGCGCAAATCAACGATGATGCGCTGCGCTGTCATCTTACCAATACCCTTGATACCTTTCACCAGACGTTCGTTACCTGTCGAGATGGCTGTACAGAGTTCCTGCACACTCATCGACGAAAGCATCATACGAGCTGTATTAGGTCCTACCCCACTGACCGTAATCAGCAGTTCAAACATCTCGCGTTCTTTCTTGTTCACAAAACCGTAAAGCACATAGGCATCTTCGCGAATCGACTCATAAACGTAGAGTTTCACGTCCTTCTTGCCTTGAATAGCACTATAGGTGTTCAGCGAGATATTCAGGCCATATCCCACACCAGCTGCTTCAACAGTTGCCAAAGCGGGAGTCAGTTCAGTCAACTCTCCCTTGATATAATCTATCATACGCACGTAATTGTATTAATACAATCTTTTAAACGTAATTTGCTTACGATTTATTGTATTTAAGGTTAAAATACAAGCTATTTGTTACAAAAGGTTACTTTTCTTGAAATTTTTCTTCCGTTTCGTTACGTATTTCAGCAAAAAAGTGTAATTTTGCAACCGATTTTGACGTAAAAACAACTAAATAAAATAGAAGAAAGATGAAAAAGATTCGTGCAGCCGTCGTTGGATACGGAAATATCGGCAAATTTACCATCGAGGCCCTTGAGGCTTCTGCCGATTTCGAGATTGCAGGAGTAGTGCGCCGCCATGGTGCTGATGACAAGCCCGCTGAGCTGGCTCCCTATGAGGTTGTGAAGGATATCAAGGAGTTGAAGGATGTCGATGTTGCCATCCTCGCCACCCCTACCCGCTCATGCGAGGAATATGCCAAGCAGATTCTGCCTTTAGGCATCAACACCGTCGATTCTTTCGATATCCACACCAATATCCGTGGCTATCGTGAGCGACTGATGGAGCTAAACAAGCAGACTGGTACAGTGAGTGTGATTGCTGCTGGCTGGGACCCAGGTTCCGACTCTATCGTCCGCACCCTGATGCAGAGCCTTGCCCCCAAAGGACTGAGCTACACCAACTTCGGTCCCGGTATGTCGATGGGCCACTCGGTTTGCGTACGCTCGAAGGCTGGAGTAAAGAATGCCCTTTCTATGACGATTCCCCTCGGTGAGGGTATTCACCGTCGCATGGTATATGTTGAACTGGAGGATGGTGCCAAGTTAGAAGATGTCACTGCTGCCATCAAGGCCGACCCATACTTCGCTAACGACGAGACGCACGTCTTTGCTGTCGAGTCAGTGGACGCTGTCCGCGACATGGGTCATGGAGTCAACCTCGTTCGCAAGGGTGTCAGCGGTAAGACGCAGAACCAGCGCTTCGAGTTCAATATGAGCATCAACAACCCCGCTCTGACGGCTCAGGTATTGGTCAATGTGGCTCGCGCCTCTATGCGTCAGCAGCCTGGTTGCTATACCATGATTGAGATTCCTGTTATCGACATGCTCCCAGGCGAACGTGCCGACCTCATCGAGCACTTGGTATAAAAAATCCTATCTTAATTTAAAAAGGTATATACTGACCAGACTGGCTATACTGAGACCGTACTTTTTGTGTACGACGAGCAGATAGCCAGTCTGGATTTTTTCTTTCTGCCGGATGTAAACAATAAAACGGGGAGGGTGTCCGTTTATTTATTGTATGCGCAAAGTAACAGTGATGCTCATGGTTTGTATTATCCTCTTAGGATGCAGTGCCGACCATGCAATGAAGAAAGGTGATAAGTATTATGCTCTCGGCGAATATTTCGACGCTGCAGCACAATACCGGAAGGCATATGCCCAAACCCCTACCAAGGAACGGAAGCTGCGTGGCCAGAGAGCTCTGAAACTGGCAGACTGCTATCGCCGCATCAACTACACCCAGCGCGCCATTGCCGCCTATCGCAATGCCTTGCGCTATGGACAACAGGACTCCCTGACACAACTCTACTTAGGACAGCAACTGATGAAAAATGCCAGTTATAAGGAGGCTGGACAGGTGTTCGACTTGATGCTGGTCGATTCTGTTGCTGCACAAAGTCCAGCCTTTGTCAACATGCTGGCACAGATTGGCAAGCGTTCTTCGCATCAGGCTCCCATCTGGAAACAGGAGGGGTCACGCTATACGGTGAAGCGCGAAAACATCTTTAATTCTCGCCGTGCAGAATACTCGCCCGTACTGGGTGGCGAAAATAACGACCGCCTCTATTTCACCTCAACCCGCAACGAAGCGACAGGCGACGAACTGAGTGGTATTACCGGTACGAAAAACGGTGACATCTTTGTATCACAGAAAGACGAGCAGGGCAAGTGGCAACGTCCACAAGTGATTGACTCAGAACTGAATACGCCTGAGGACGAGGGCGCCTGTTGTCTGACACCGGATGGACACACGATGTATCTAACCATTTGTCAGACGGACAACAACTATCCCCGCTATGCCAAGATAGCCTCGTCGCGCCGTTCGGATGCTGCATGGACCAAAGCACAGGTAGTGGAAATCAGTCGCGACACCTTTTCACTCTATGCGCATCCTGCCGTCAGTCCAGATGGCAAATGGCTTTACTTCGTCAGCGACATGCCTGGTGGCGAAGGAGGAAAGGACATCTGGCGCGTGCGTCTTTCAGAAGCATCTGGACTGGGTGGCGTCGAGAATCTTGGAGCACCCATCAACACTCCTGGCGACGAGCTTTTCCCCACTTTCCGTCCCAATGGTGACCTCTATTTCTCCAGCAACGGGCATGAAGGTATGGGAGGTCTCGACATCTTTATCGCCAAGCCCAATGCCTTCGGATGGCAGTTGGAACATCCCGGATTCCCCCTCAATTCACAAGGCGACGACTTCGGTATGACTTTCGAAGGTATGCTCAACAAAGGATTCTTCTCGTCGAACAGAGGCGACGCCCATGGGTGGGACCATATCTATTCGTTCGAAAATCCAGAAATCATCCAGACAGTGAAAGGCTGGGTGTATGAACAGGACGGCTACGAACTGCCTCAGGCGCTGGTCTATCTGGTAGGCAACGACGGCACTAACCAAAAGCTTAGCGTCAAGGCCGACGGTTCGTTTACTTATCAGATTAAACCTAACGTCGATTACGTCATGCTGGGCACCTGTGCCGGCTATCTGAATCATAAGGAGGAACTCCGCGTAGAACCCGCTACCGATTCTGAGGAATACGTGTTGCAATTCCCTCTGGCCAGCATCACGGCTCCAGTATTGATTGACAATATCTTCTACGACTTCGACCGTGCCACGCTCCGACCTGAGTCAACCGAGGCTTTGGACAAACTCGTTGTATTGCTCAACGAGAATCCGCACGTCACCATCCAACTGGCAGCCCATTGCGACTACAAAGGCAGTGCGGAATACAATATCAGACTCTCGCAACGCCGAGCAGAATCGGTGGTTAACTATCTGATTAGCAAGGGCATCAAGAAAGAACGCCTGTCGCCTAAGGGCTATGGCAAGACAAGTCCGAAGGTCATCAAAAGGAAGTTGACGGAGAAATACACCTTCTTGAAAGAAAATGACGTTCTGACGGAAGACTACGTCAGAACGCTATCACCAGAAGCGCAGGACATTTGTAACCAACTCAACCGTCGCACGGAATTCCGTGTCACCAGCACCACCTATGGTATGTTCGACAAGGAGGGACACCTCATTTCACGGCCCGCTGGTAACTGATCACCTCGTAGATACCAATCATCAACAGACTGAACAGTGCAAAGACCACCATCAGGGGATTCACCTGTGGCGGTTCTGCCAGTGTAGTGCGCAGGAATACCTCCATCTGCACCAGCAGTAACTCAAATCCGTGGAACACATAGAACAGGATGCCGGCTATCAGGATGCAGCCTGCCGTCCAGATGCGCGTGAACCACTGCATGTTACGCACTGGCAACTGGCTCATCACCCGTTCCGTAAATCCATTGTCGTCTATCGTCTGCTGAGCAGCCTCGCTGAAGAACTGTCTGAGCAGAATATCATTCTTTTCATCCATATCCGTTCTGTTTTAAATAGTTTGCCATCTTTTCCTTGCCACGGGAGAGATGCGACTTCACCGTACCCTCCTTCATTTCAGTAATCTTTGCAATGCCGGCAATGTCGTAGCCATCTATCATCTGCAACGTGATACACGTCCGTTCGTCAGGCTTAAGCAACGACAGTGCGGCATAGATATCCATTTTAAGTGAGGAATGAGTAGTGAGGAATGAGGAATGGTTGGTATCGACATTCTTCATCTCTGTATTGACATCACTCATTTCTAATTTCTCATTTCTCATTTTACGACAGTAGTCGTAGAACACATTATAGGCTATGCGCATCAGCCACGTCTGAAAGGAGGCAAGACCTCTGAATTTACCGATGTTCACGTATGCCTTGATGAATGTGTCCTGTGCCAAGTCGTCACTCAACTGCTCATCTCCCAACGTCTGATGCAGGAAGAAACGGCGCACTGGTGACTGGTATCGGCGCACGAGCTCGTCGAAAGCCCTTTTGTTGCCTAATACAGCCACCTGTGCTACGAGGGAGATGTCAGTCGGTTTTATCATTTACTGATTGGTGATGATTTGATTCTTCTGGGGCATTACAATCCATGCCACAATGTAGAACAGCACTCCCGAGAAGCATGTTGCCAGTGTCAGGAAAGCATAAGCCAGACGCACTGCTACAGGATCGAAATCCAGATATTCTGCGATACCGGAGCAAACTCCAGCTATGACGCGGTCGTCGCCACGATACAGTCTCTTAGTCATAATTCTCTTGCTTTATGTTATTATTGTGATTCAGTTCGTCTTCTCTTTGCTTTTTCGAAACAGCCGTCTTGGCAGCTATCACTTTACCGAGTCCGATAAAGAATACCAAGGCTCCGATACCAAAACCGATGGTGTCAGCAGCAAAACCGAGGAAGATAGCCAGACCGATACCGACGAAGCACTGGCGCAGGCCCTTCTGATACTCGTCGTTCACCATTTCCTGCGGACGGTTCTCCAACAGCTGGTCGGGAATGGGCTGTCCGTTCTGCATAGCCATCTGAGCCATCTGCACCTTCTGCTTGCGGTTCCTGTTGACAAAGTATATCAGGAGCAGAACGATGATGAACGGTGAGAGCAATAGCAGGAATACGAGCACGGCAACGATGATGGCAATCACCCACATCAACCATGCGAGTCCTGAACTATTGATCGATTCTGCCAACTTGCCGATTTTGTCAATGGCTTCATTGACGTCCTCGTCGTCACTGTTCCAATCGTAAGTAACGGTTCTGGTGGTACTGCTGTCAACGGAGGTTGTATCCGAAAAAGCTTCTATAGCCGTGGAATTTCGGGTTGTATCCACCAGTTCCGTGCCCCGTGGGGTGTGTCGGTGTTTCTGAGCTAATGTTGGAACACTCATACCGAGTGTCAGCAACAATGCCAAAGCGATAAGTCCTTTTTTCATGTCCATTTGTCTTTTAAAAGTTGTTATGTTTACCCGTTAGACGTTACATTCTTCAAATTAGTTGCAAAAGTACAAAAAAAAATTCGTACCTTTGCCAACAATATGACAGAATTACCTGTAGCTTTCAAGGAATATACCCGCCAACTGATGGGTGACGAACGCTTCGAGCAATACCTCCATTCGTTCGAAGAGGAGGCACCTGTGAGTATCCGGTTGAATCCCCAACGAAACCTCAGCGTGGTGGATGGGGAGTCGGTGCCCTGGTGCCGTGACGGCTATTACCTGAAGAGCCGTCCCAACTTCACCATGGACCCTCTGTTCCATGCAGGCTGCTACTACGTGCAGGAAGCATCCTCTATGTTTCTTGACGAAATTCTGCGCCAACTTCTTACATCTTACATCGTACCTCATACATCGTTAGATCTCTGCGCTGCCCCCGGTGGCAAATCGACACTGCTCCGCTCTGCCCTGCCCGAGGATAGTGTGCTCTATAGCAACGAGCCCATTCGAAATAGGGCTAACATCCTCTTGGAGAATGTCACGAAATGGGGATATAACAATCACTTCGTCACCAACAACTACCCCAGAGACTATCGTTCCTCGAAGTCACAGTTCGACCTCATCCTCTGCGACGTACCCTGCTCGGGTGAAGGTATGTTCCGAAAAGACGAGGCTACCATCCGTGAATGGAGTCAGCAGAACGTAGAGAAATGCTGGCAACTGCAACGCGAGATTGTGAGCGACGCCTGGGAATGTCTCAACGAAGGTGGTGTGATGATCTATAGTACGTGTACATTTAATACGAAGGAGAACGAGGAGAACATCCGATGGATACTCGACACGTATGATGCTGAAGTGCTGAAAATTGACACAAAACCCGAATGGAACATCACTGGTTCGCTGCTCGAAGGGTTCAACGCACCTGTCTATCGCTTCATCCCGGGCATTACCCGTGGCGAGGGCATGTTTATGTGCGTGATAAGGAAGGGGAGTCTCTCCCCCAACCCCTCCCCAAAAAGGGAGGGGAGATTTAAGAGCTCTGGGTTGCGGATGATGACATCAGACGTCAGCCTTCAGCCATCAGCCATCAAGGTGGAATTAGATTACAAATCGGCTATTGCCTACCTGCGCCGCGAGGCTTTGGTGCTGCCTGCAGACACACCACGGGGCATTGTCGACGTCACCTTCATGGGACAGGTATTGGGACAGGTGAAGAATATCGGCAGCCGAGCCAACAACCTTTACCCGAAAGAATGGAAAATTAAAACAACTTACATAACAAACGACTATGAAGCAATACTTAGACATACTTAATCGCATCCTGACAGAAGGTGCCCAGAAGGGCGACCGCACAGGAACAGGTACGATCAGTATCTTCGGAACGCAGTCGCGCTATAACCTCGACGACGGGTTTCCCTTGCTGACCACCAAGAAACTGCACTTGAAGTCAATCATCTACGAACTGCTCTGGTTCCTCAATGGCGACACCAATGTCCATTACCTGCAGGAGCACGGCGTGCGCATCTGGAACGAGTGGGCTGACGAGAATGGCGAACTGGGACCTGTTTACGGACACCAATGGCGCTCGTGGCCCGACTACGACGGTGGGGTGATTGACCAGATACAATACGTGGTCGATCAGTTGAAAAACAATCCCGATTCCCGTCGCATGATTGTGTCAGCATGGAATGTGGCTGAGGTCAACAAGATGGCACTGCCTCCCTGCCACACCATTTTCCAGTTCTATGTGGCTGAAGGACGCCTGTCGCTGCAACTCTACCAGCGCAGTGCCGATACTTTCCTGGGTGTCCCCTTCAATATTGCCTCCTATGCCCTGCTGCTCCAGATGATGGCACAGGTAACAGGACTGAAGGCTGGCGACTTTATCCACACCACTGGCGACACGCATCTCTATCTGAACCATCTCGAACAGGCTAAGTTGCAGCTCACACGCGAGCCCCGTCCGTTGCCTGTGATGAAAATCAATCCTGACGTAAAGAGTATCTTCGATTTCCAGTACGAGGATTTCGAACTGGAAGGCTACGACCCCTGGCCACATATTAAGGCGGAAGTGTCGGTGTAAGTGAAAAGTGAAAAGTTATGATAAACATGATTGCTGCGGTGGCTAAGAACAGGGCCATCGGATATAAGAACAAATTGCTGTACTGGTTGCCCAACGACTTGAAACGCTTCAAGGCACTCACTACGGGGCACACCATCGTTATGGGACTGAACACGTATAAGAGCCTGCCCAAAGGCGCACTCCCTAATCGTCGCAACTGCGTGTTGACACGTTCTGTCAAGGAACTGCCGGGTTGCAAGTGCTTTGCTTCATGGGACGAATTCATCAGCAACTGCAAACCTGACGAGGATATTTATATAATAGGTGGAGCCAGTATCTACCAACAGTTTATCGACAAGGCCGACCGTCTCTGTCTTACTGAGATAGACGATGTGCCTCAGGAGGCTGATGCCTTCTTCCCCGATTATAGCGACTGGAAGGTAGCAACGAAAGAAACGCATCCGAAAGACGAGAAACACGCCTTCGAATACGCTTTCGTTGATTATGTAAGGGGATAAACCACTAATCCTCCAAGAGCGGCGAGTCGATGATGGGCAACTGGCGCTCAAAAGCCGAGTGGAACGTTATCAGCGTTTCACTGCTCGAGAGTCCGAGGGGTTGCAACTTATCATGGATGATATTGAGCAAGTGGTGGTTGTTCATTGCATATATTTTGATATACATATCGAAGTTTCCCGTTGTATAGTGACACTCGGTCACCTCGGGAATCTTCTTTAGTTCCTCCACCACCGAATCGAACGTCTCGGGGTTTTTCAGACTCAACCCGATATAGGCACACGTTTCATAGCCTATCTTCTCTGGGTCAATAACATATTGCGAACCTTTCAGCACTCCCATACTCGTTAGTTTCTGAATACGCTGATGGATTGCTGCTCCGCTCACATTGCAAACACGAGCCACCTCCAAGAATGGTACTCTCGCATCCTCTGATATCATGCGGAGTATCTGTTTGTCCAACTTATCAAGTTTCTGTACTGCCATATTTTAATTTTTCAATTATATTTTTGCAAGGACTACAGGACTTAAGGACTTTTTCCTTATTGACCATTGACCATTGACCTTTGACTTTTGACCTTTGACCTTTGACTTTTGACCTTTGACTTTTCACTATTCCCTTCTTGCGTCGCCGAGTAATTGATGCGCAAGGCCCCTGCTTGTCGCAAGGCCTGTTTCACGTCACTCACCAGTCCCATATCCGTTCCTTTGTCGGCATGAATACTGACAATCATGTGCATACGGTCTTCACTCGACATCTTGTCGCGAGCCTCAGCAATGGCTGTCGGTATCTCGTCCACCGTTACGTATCTATCGTTAATCTGCACGCGCTCCTCGTCGCCGGTCACCTGTCCCTGCGCATCCACAGGGCGACCGATATACAGATAGACCACACTACCCTTATGTCCCGTCTTCTCCAGTTCCGTTCCCTGAGGCACCACATAGCGCACCTTCAGTTCCGTCTGTCGCATGTGCGTCACAATCATAAAGAAGAACAGCACAGTAAAGATTAAATCTGGCATTGATGCAAGATTCAACCCTGGCACTTCATGATTCCTTCTACGAAAACGGCTCATATTTAATTCTTAATGCTTAATTATCAATTCTAAATTCTCAATTGTCAATTATCAATTGTCAATTATCAATTGTCAATTATCAATTAGGTGTCGCTTGCGCCTCACTCACCCTCAAGGGCAGACGCGCCACGATGACGGCCCGCTCGTCGGGGGTACACTGGCTGAAGCGGTGACCATATTCACGCAAAGCCATTTTATCTCTCAGCGAATGGAAGGCGGCCACTATCGTGTTCTGCATCTTGAAATAGGCATCATAGCTGGTAGCACGACTGGTCTGCACACCCACCACAAACTGTGCAGTCTGGCGACTCGCCACAAACGACTCCACCTGACGCTGCAAGTCGGCAAAGGCCACTGTCTTATCGTCTATCCATAGCGAGTCGTTGGCATCCAACCGGATTTGCATCACATTGCTGCGACTGATATCCAGTTCCTTCTTCGCCTCGTCATCTATCGGGGGCAACTGGCGTGACAATCCCTTATCGGTGTCCATCGATGAAGTCACCAAGAAGAACACCAACAACATGAACGATATATCAGCTGTTGATGTCGTGTTCAACTCAGGAATCTCTCTATTTCTTCGACGTAACCACATTCATTTTGATAATTGATAATTGAGAATTATGATTACTACTCACTATTACCTTAACTTCTCATTTCTCATTTCTATCTTCCTATTCACTCCCGACACCCCATAGACAACGCCACAGGCAGCAATCAGGATGAGGATGAGCGACGAGACAATCAGTCCGTCGGTTGTCTTCAACCAAAAACGATTAGTATAGCTGATGCCATTGATAATCAGCGGTTGCGAGGAACCTGCCAGACAAGTCACCAGCAACAAGACGACGGTGAATGCCACCACACCCCATGCAATCCACTTTCGTGGCACACGGTTGCTACTGGCAATACTGTCCGAACGATAGCGGAAAGATCGTACTGCCGACCCCACTGCTGCCACCAATGCCACCACCAACATGGCATACATCAGCCACAGCATCACTTCCGCCAACAAATATCCACCTACATTATTCATTCTTCAAATTGACAATTGATAATTGAGAATTGAGAATTATGATTTCTACAGCGGTAGCAAATTATTAACTTCTCACTATTCACTCTTACCTTAAATCACTTTTCACTCTCGATATGCTGTCCATCAACGTAATGGCGCTCTCCTCCATCTGAGAAGTCAGATGTTCAATCTTCGAAAGGATGTAATTGTAGAAGAGCTGCAGAATCAGCGCTACGATAATACCGAAAATGGTAGTGATCAGCGCCACCTTCATACCCGATGCCACAATGGTAGGACTGATGTCGCCAGCCGTCTGAATCTGGTCGAAAGCCATCACCATACCTATCACCGTTCCCAAGAATCCCAGCGAGGGAGCCAGGGCAATGAACAGTTTTATCCACGAACAGCCTTTCTCCATATTGGAAATCTGCACCGTTCCGTAATTGGTCAACTGGCGGTCTATCTGGTCAAGGGGCTCCTTGATGTGCAGCAAACCCTGATAGCAGATACTGGCCACGGGGCCGCGAGTCTGTCGGCAGAGGTCTTTAGCCCCCTCCACGTCGTTCGCCTCCAACTTGGCATCAATGTCCTGCATCAGTTTCTTGGCATTCACCTCCGAGAGTGTCAGATAGATGATGCGCTCAATACAGAAAGCCAGACCTATCACCAAGGCAAGAGCCACCAGCGACATAAACCCGGCGGAACCCTCGATGAATTTCGATTTCAGCAGTTTGTGCAGTCCCCCACCCTCTGCCGCATCCGTACTTTCCAGATCGGCATCAATGAGCGCCATTGCCGAGTCGGCAGCAAGCGTATCGCTCACCACCATCTCCGTTGAGTCAGTCGGCATTTTCTGCTGTGCCATTATGGGCTGCATAGCTGTCATCAAGCCCATCATGGCAAGAACTAATAAAAACTTTTTCATCCCTTTTACTTATAATTCGGTGCAAAAGTACGAAAAAATCGATTAAACGAGAACAAAAGGGATTAATTTCTTTTGTCGAGTGAACGATTTTTAGTTATCTGTCCCTTTCTCAGCAGCAATTCGTCAGCGGATTAGCACATATCCAGTCCATCTCTATCCATCCCGAATGCTTCCCGTCGCTGGTCTTCACTTTCACCCAATCGCCCTGGACGCCTATCGGGTGCAGCGTCAGTTCTTTCGAGAACGAGTAAGTGATGGGAGCCTTGTCGTCAGGCGACTTACGCAGATGCAGTGTCTGCCCACCATAGTTACGCGTGCCGAAGCCAACCATCGAGTAATGAATCCAATAACCTGTGGCTGACGGTTGCAACGGAATATCCACATCTTCTTCGGCATACGACGGTTTCTCAGCCAGCTTCCACCAGCCCTTGGTACAGTTCTCCAGCACCACCATCGCAGTCAGTTTATTGTCGATTTTACCTATCACCTTGCCCTTGGGCGCATCCCTGAGGTTCGTAAACGGGTCGGAATCAGTCACAAAGGCAACAACTCTCTGGGCTGACACTGTCATGACCACCAGTGTCATCGTCAAAATAGCAAACAGTCTTTTCTTCATCTTTGTAAGGTTTAGTTATTTTAGCGCTCAAAGATAGCCATTTCTTCCGAAACCACCAAACATTTCAGCACATATCCGCTATCTTATGAAGGGGTTATTATTGTTTTTTTCAGAAACCAAACATTTACGTTATTACCGTCATTTCTTTGTCTCCACTAACGGCCCACCAAAACCATAACGGAACGGGGACCTACCAAGATTTCGCTTTGGCTTTCCGTGAGAGGTTCTTTGCCTGGCTCACTGATGTCGTCGGGCGACTCCATGCCGGTATTGGCAAATACGTGCCAAGTCATTTTACCAGGCAATTGGGGCAACTCGAAGACGTGCATCTCCCAGTGCATGTTCATGGCGACGTAGATGAAATCGTCGTTGGCATACAGTCCGTTGAGCATAAAGGCAGCAGTGAGGTTATTGAACCCCGTTTCGGGATGCCAGGCCTTCACACCGTGCCACGAGAAGTCGGGATAGCCAAGTCCGAGATAGTCGCTATGGCGCAGATTGTTCTCATAGCGGAGCACCTTGTGCTGACGACGGAAATGGATGATTTGCTTGAAATAGCGGAAGATGTCGGCATTCTTCTTCAGATTGCGCCAATCGAGCCACGCTATCTCGTTGTCCTGGCAATAGGCGTTGTTGTTGCCTTGCTGGGAATTACCCATCTCATCGCCCGACAGCACCATGGGGATGCCTTGGCTGACCATCAGCAGCGTGATGGCATTCTTCACCTGACGGTGGCGCAGGCTGTTGATGGCAGCATCGTCGGTTTCGCCCTCGCAACCACAATTCCAGCTGTTATTATGGTTTTCGCCGTCTCGGTTGTCCTCGCCATTGGCCTCGTTATGTTTTTCGTTATACGAGACGAGGTCCATGAGCGTAAAGCCGTCGTGAGCCGTGATGAAGTTTACACTGGCCTTGATGCCACGCCCCTGCGAAGCATAGAGGTCGGGCGAACCGATGATGCGCTCCTTGACGTCGCCCAACACCTGTTCGTCGCTCTTCAGGAAGCAGCGAATGCTGTCGCGATACTTTCCGTTCCACTCAGCCCATCGTCCCCACGACGGGAACGAGCCCACCTGATAGAGTCCACCTGCATCCCATGCCTCGGCAATCAGTTTGGTCTTGCCGAGAATGGGGTCGTGCGCCAGTGATTCGAGCAGTGGCGGGTTCGACATAGGATGGCCGTCCTGGTCGCGCCCCAGGATGGCAGCCAGGTCGAAGCGGAAGCCGTCGATGTGATAGTCGGTCACCCAATAGCGCAGACTCTCCACAATCATGTCACGCACATTGGGGTTGTTGCAGTTCAGCGTATTGCCACACCCGCTGAAGTTATAGTAGTGCCCATCGGGGGTGAGCATGTAATAGGTCTTGTTGTCAATGCCACGATAGGAGATATAGGGTCCCTGTTCGTTGCCTTCGGCAGTATGGTTGAACACCACGTCGAGAATCACCTCAATGCCGTTGGCGTGCAGTTGTTTCACCAGATTCTTCAACTCGTCCACCTGCATACTGTATCGGCCTGATGCTGCATAGGCTGCCTTGGGTGCAAAGAATCCCACATTGCTATAGCCCCACAGGTTGCAGAGCGGGCGGCCATCGACAGGCGAGATGCGTGAGTTTTCAAACTCGTCGAACTCATGGACGGGCATCAGTTCCACGCAGTTGACACCCAGTTCGAGCAGGTAGGGAATTTTCTCGACGATACCCGCAAACGTACCCCTGTGCTTCACGTCGGCATCCTGTCCGCAGGTAAAATTGCGCACATGCATCTCATAGACGATGAGGTCGTTGACGGGTGTCTCCAATGGTTGGTCGTCCTCCCAGTCAAAATCATCGAGCACCACACGGGCACGATATTGATAGGGGTTGTCCCAATCAGGTTCCTTTCCCCACACGTCGCGCCCCACTATGAGTTT
>JAEEGF011132697.1_pt1 | contig 51059 bp, 48 predicted proteins | sample 9134171 | NCBI WGS metagenome assembly JAEEGF01 (sample SAMN16246542, study PRJNA631951) | gut metagenome | biome: gut microbiome; feature: rumen; material: AP-attached | host: Bos | place: Iran: Karaj | collected 2018-10
TAAGAAAAGAGTCTTACGGTGTTGGCGTTGAGAAGACATGGCCCCTTCACTCACCTATCGTTGAGAAGGTTGAGGTTGTTAGAAGAGGTAAGGTAAGAAGAGCTAAGCTGAACTACCTTAAGGGACTCACAGGTAAGAAGGCTAAGGTTAAGGAGCTTGTTACCAGATAATTTGTTTTTAAAGGCAGTTACTAAGTTTAGTAATTGCCTTTTTACGTTATGAAAAAATCCATTGAGGGGCTCTATGATTCGCAGAAGAAGACAGATATCTTTTTATCAAAAGAAAAAGAAAAATAAGTCCAGGATTTTCAGAGAGATTTTCTCCTTCTTGGGGATTACGGTGTTTGCCGTTTTTCTGGCTTTTTTGCTTGTCATGGCATTTGGAATGCAGACCAAGGTGATCGGCGATTCCATGGAGCCTACTATCTATAACGGACAGGGAGTTCTGGTCAACAGAGCTTTCATCAAGATCTTCAGTCCCAAGACAGGAGATATTATTGTTTTTCTGCCAAATGGCAATGTAAATTCCCATTATTATGTTAAGAGGATTGTCGCCGGCCCCGGAGATACGGTGCAGATAACAGACGGAGTTCTGTATGTAAATGGCTCTATCGTTGAGGAAGACGATGATCAATATGATAAAATGGAGGATGCAGGGATAGCAGCTAACCCTGTTAAGCTTTCCAGTGGAGAATATTTTGTTCTGGGAGATAACAGGAACAGTTCCGAGGACTCCAGAAGTGCCAATATCGGAGTAGTCAAACAATCAATGATGATAGGCAAGGTATGGTTCAAGCTCAGATCAGAAAACGGATCAGCCGGTATTATCATCAACAACTATTAAGGAAATGGTGATCATATGAATTTTCAGTGGTATCCAGGTCACATGACCAAGGCTATGCGCATGATGCAGGAGAACATCAAGCTCATCGATATTATCATCGAGCTTACCGATGCCCGCATCCCTGCCTCAGGCAGAAACCCAGATATCGATGAACTTGGAAAGAACAAGTTCAGACTCATCATACTTAACAAGGCTGATCTTGCAGATCCCAAGATAACTGCCCGCTGGAGTGAGTTTTACAAGCAGCAGGGATATTTTGTTCTTGAGATGAACTCCAAGACCGGCAATGAAGCAGGCAAGGTAAAAGAGCTGGTGCAGTCAGCCTGCGCTGAGAAGATAGAAAGAGATAAAAAGCGCGGAATAGTCGGAAGACCTATACGCGCCATGGTGGCAGGTATTCCCAATGTCGGTAAGTCCACCTTTATAAACAAGCTTGCAGGCAGAGCTTCTGCCAAGACCGGCAATAAGCCAGGCGTTACCAAGGGCAAGCAGTGGATATCCCTTGGCAAGAACATGCAGCTTCTTGATACACCCGGTGTTTTATGGCCTAAATTTGACGATGATACCGTGGGTCTTCATCTGGCTCTTATCGGCTCCATGAATGATGATAATCTGGACGCCGCAGAACTGGCCTGTGAACTCATTAAAATTTTAAATGAAAGATACCCACAGACCGTAAATGAGAAGTATAATATTACTGAGGAGCAACTCTCAGCCTACAGAGAAGAGATGTATGCCACAGAGCAGAGCGCATACCTGTCGGCCATAGCCTTTAACAGAAAGTGCTTTAAGCAGGGAGGCGAAACTGACATAAACAGGGCCGCAGCACTTCTTCTTGATGATTTCAGAAACGGTAGACTTGGGAGACTATCTCTTGAAGAACCACAATAAAACGTGCATGGCACAGAAACGGGTGTAAATATGGAAAGGGCATTAAAAGAAATTGTCAGTACATTACTTTATCTAGTCATCATCTTTGCACTGACCTTTTTATTCATAACCTTTATTGCACAGAGGACAGAAGTCAGCGGATCGTCCATGGAGCCGACTCTTCAGGACAAGGATTCACTTCTTGTTGATAAGATATCCAACAGGTTTTCCGACCCTGACCGTTTTGACATTATTATTTTCCCATACAGATACGGTAACAATCAGTACTTTATCAAGAGAGTCATCGGACTTCCCGGTGAAACTGTACGTATCGACTATGAAGGCAATATCTACATAAACGGAACTGTTCTTGAAGAGAGCTACGGCGCTGAGGTCATTCAGGATCCCGGCAGGGCTGTCAATGAGATAGTTCTTGGTGACGATGAGTTTTTTGTCATGGGTGATAACAGAAATCACAGCATGGATTCCAGAGACATCTCCGTTGGAAATGTCAAAAAGAAGGATATTCTGGGTAGAGCATTTATCAGGATTTATCCATTCTCAAAGTGGGGAGGAGTGGACTGATGCAGTCTTTGTCGGAGATAAAGACTTTTCTTGGCGGGGCTGAAACTCTTAATGAGCTTCAGATCTTTATAGATAATTATTCGGGGGATGAGAGAGCCGGCGTCCAAAAGCTGGTTTTGTCCGCGCAGAAGAAGATAGACGCATTAAATAAAGAGATAGAGCGCATCCACAAGATGCAGGAATATGAGAGGCAATATGCTGATCTTGGCTATCTCTGCGGTATTGACGAGGTTGGAAGAGGCCCTCTTGCAGGCCCTGTCTATGCTGCTGCAGTTATTCTTCCTCCGGGGGCTGACATTCTTTATCTAAATGATTCCAAAAAATTATCCGAAAAAAAGAGAGAAGAGCTTTATGATGTGATCATGGACAAGGCTGTGGCCGTAGGAATCGGCTGCTCAACTCATGAGCGCATCGATGAGATCAATATTTTAAACGCAACCTATGAGGCCATGACCAAGGCCGTGGAGGCTCTGCCGGTTAAGCCGGCAGCTCTTTTGATAGATGCAGTGCATATACCTCAGCTTGAGGCTTACAAACAGGTATCCATCATAAAGGGAGATGCCAAGAGCGTTTCCATAGCAGCTGCCAGCATCATTGCCAAGGTCACAAGAGACCGTGTCATGAAGGAAATGGCTCTTGAATTTCCGGAATACGGCTTTGAATCCAATAAGGGCTATGGCAGTGAGGCACATATAGCAGCCCTTAAGAAATATGGCCCCTGTAGGATACACAGAAGATCTTTTATAGGGAATTTTGTATGAACGGTGTTTCAAATGTATCCCAATTAAATAACCCCGTTCTTGTAGACGGCCGTGAAGTTCGGCCTCAGGAAGGCGACAAGGCCCCCATTGACCTGCGGCAGGGACAGGTGCTAAAGGGCACCGTTGTGTCCGTCACCGATACCGATGGCGGCAAGATAGCAGATATCAGTGTGGGCGACTCAGTGATTTCTGCCAAGCTCTCTGATGGCATGGGCCTGAGAGAGGGACAGACCCTTAACTTTGCTGTCCGATCCTCCGGGTCCACCCAGGTATCCATTACGCCGCTTCTTGAGAACACCTCGGCTTCTCAGAGCACCATTACGGCCTTAAATGCCGCCGGCATTGAGGTCAACAACGATACGATCCAAATGGTGAAAGACATGATGGAAGCATCTCTTCCGATTGGCAAGGATGCGCTTCTTGAGATGAGTAAAAATCTTTCAACCTATCCCAATACTTCGATTTCCACCATGGTGGAGATGAAGAGTCTGGATATTCCCATTAACAGCAACAATATTGAACAGTTTGAGAGTTACAAAAATTACGAGCACCAGGTGACTTCTGCCATGGAGAGCATTATCGATGAGCTGCCCAACGCTTTTTCTTCTCTTCAGGGGGCAGGCAATGATTCCCAGGCTCTAAATCTCTATGGTTCCGTATTAAAGCTGTTTGGAGAGAGCATAGAAGGAGAGGCAGCTGCGTCTCAGGCTACAGCAGAAGCTGCAGAAGCCGCCGAAGTAACTAATGCTGCCGCGGAGACGGAATCCGCAGAAACCGCATCAGCTGCTGAAGCTTCCGCTTCTAAGGTACTGACCGGTAAGAGCGCAACAGTTACCGATACGATCCTTTCGGATCAGGCAAAAGAAATACCAAAGGAAGCAGCTCTTTTGGGAAACCCCCGGACAGGAACGGCCCTTTCCGAGGATTTCGTAACAAGCCTTAAAAACCTTGGAATATCGGATGAGACTATAAACAAATATAATGAAGCATTAAAGCTTCAGACAGAGAGCACAGAACAGGCGCCTGAAGCTGCAGCCAAACTGGAGACTGCCCAGAAGCAGCTTCTTTCAGAGCTTTCCAAGTCCTTTGATTCGTCAGATATGAACGGCGTCGTAGACAGAGCGGTATGGAAGAATATCTTTTCCCATGATGACTATAACAAACTTCTTAAGGAAAGTATCTCCTCCCAGTGGCTCTTAAAGCCCAAAGATGTTGAGAATAAGCAAAACATAGATAATCTCTATCAGCGTCTTGGCAACCAGATAAAGGGCCTTGCAGAAACTATCAGTAACAACCTTGGAGCTGAGTCTAAACTGGGACAGGCAGCCAATAATCTTCAGAACAATCTTGATTTTATGAATCAGCTGAATCAGATGTTCCAATATGTTCAGCTGCCTCTTCAGATGACAGGACAAAATGTCCATGGAGATTTGTACGTATACAGAAATAAGGGCAGGAAACTCAGCGAGGACGGATCAGTCAGTGCTGTTCTTCATCTTGATATGGAGAATCTGGGACCTGTGGATGTATATGTCAAGATGCTGGATACCAAGGTCACAACCAACTTCTACGTGGCCGATGATGCAGTCATAGATCTTATAAACGACAATATTCATATTCTTAATGAGAGGCTTAATAAACGCGGATATACCATGGATGTTACTCTTAAGCTTCAGGATGATATGGACGGGCAGGATGCGGCAGTGGATGAGATGCTGGATGTCAGAAAGACTCCGGTTATTTCCACCAATTCTTTTGATGCGAGGGCTTAAATAAGGTGGCTGATAAGGATAAACCAAAAGTAAAAACTGCGGTGGCTCTGTCTTACGATCCCAATGAAGACGGAGCACCTAAGGTCATAGCATCCGGAAAAGGCGCAGTTGCCGAGAGAATCATAGAACAGGCCAAGGAAAATGACATCCCGGTTCATGAGGATGACAAGCTGGCCGATACTTTGTCGCGTCTTGAAATAGGTGAGATGATCCCGCCCGAGTTATATGAGGTTGTGGCTGAGATCCTGGTGTTTGTAGATGCCATGGACAAGATAAGAGCAAAAGAGAGGAAGTAGTTTTAGTATTTGAATAAACGAGCAAGCGGCGGTAATTATGAACAGATTGCCTGCAATTATATAACTGAACAGGGGGCTGAGATTCTCAACAGGAATTTCAGATGTAAATTGGGGGAAGTTGACATAGTTGCAAAGGACGGAAAGTACCTTTGCTTTATAGAGGTCAAGTATAGAAGCGATGACAGATTCGGCGGCCCTGAGGCCGCCGTTAATATTGTAAAACAAAAGAAAATTTGCAAAATATCCTTAAGCTATATGAATATCTTTAAGCTACCTGAGGATACACCGGTCAGGTATGATGTTGTTGCAATTCACGGCGAGGACCGGGCTCTGACAGTAAGCTGGCTTAAGAATGCTTTTGAATTTTGCAGGTGAGGAGAATAATGGAGGAGATTAAGATTAAGAGAACCGGGGCACCGGATAAGATGGAGCTGAGGGACCATGATGGTCTTAAATATCTGGTTTTTCCAAGGATCGAGCAGCTTGGATTTGTTGAGCATCTGTTCAGCACCAGACTTGGCGGAGTTTCAAAGGGGTGTTATTCGGAATGTAACCTAAGCTATACAAGAGGCGATGTAAAGGAAGCTGTGGATGAAAACTACCGCAGGGTATCGGATGCCCTGGGACACGGAAGGAGTCTTGAGGATTTTGTCTGTACCTTTCAGACCCATACCACCAATATAAGAGTTGTAACAGAAGAGGACAGAGGAAAGGGGCCATTTAAGCTAAGGGACTATACGGACATTGACGGTCTTATCACCAATGTACCCGGGCTTATTCTTGGTTCTTTTCACGCGGATTGCCCGCCGGTTTACATTATTGATCCTGTAAATAAAGCTATAGGCCTTGTTCATTCCGGCTGGAAGGGCACAAGAGGCGAGATCTCCGGCAAGGCCTTGGATGAAATGGCAAGATGCTACGGCACTAAGCCTTCAGACTGTATCTGCGCAGTTGGGCCTTCAATATGCGGAGACTGCTATGAAATAGGTGAAGATGTGGCAGGTGAATTTGCCAAGTCTTATTCTGAAGAAATTCTTAAGGAAAAAGAGATCCTGATCCCTTATCCTGGCGGAAAGTACAGACTTCACCTTTGGAGGGCCATCCAATATACCCTTGAGTCTTGGGGCGTTCTTCCGGAGAACATACTGATAACAGATATTTGTACCAGATGTAATCCCGAGCTTTTGTTTTCACACCGGATTCATGGTGAAAAAAGGGGTAATCTGTGCGCTTTTCTGGCCATAAAGTAAGAAAAAATGAAAAAAAATTGTAATTATGAAGAAATCTTAAGAAATTTCGACGGTATTTCTTAAGAATTTAGTGTTTTAATTAATTTAGTGAAGTGAGGATGCTATGGAAAACATTTTAGTAGTTGACGACGACAGGGAGATCGTCGAGGCCATTGAGATCTATCTTGAACAGGAGGGGTTCAAGGTTTTTAAAGCTTATGACGGCCTGGAAGGACTTTCGGTTCTTCGCAGGAATAATATACATCTTGCAATAGTAGATATTATGATGCCTGAGCTTGACGGCATACATATGGTCAAGGAACTCAGGAACTTTAGCTCAATACCTGTAATCTTTTTATCTGCCAAGTCTGAAGATTCGGATAAGATCCTCGGACTCAACATCGGAGCTGACGATTACGTCACCAAGCCCTTTAATCCACTTGAGCTGGTGGCCAGAGTTAAATCCAATGTCAGAAGATATACATCCCTGGGCACAGCCATGGAGACTGAAAATGTCTATTCCACAGGCGGACTTGTCATTGACGACAATACCAAGATCTGCACTCTCTACGGAGAAACTGTAAGGCTGACTCCCATTGAATATAAAATTTTGGCTTTCCTTGCCAAGAATAAGGGCAAGGTATATTCCATCGATCAGATCTATATGAATATCTGGGGAGATATGGCTGTTAGAACTGAGAACACGATAGCAGTACATATCAGGCACATTAGAGAGAAAATTGAAGTTGACCCCAGAGAGCCCAAGTTTTTAAAAGTTGTCTGGGGAGTAGGTTACAAGATTGAGGACGACGTTAAATGAAAAATAATGCAGCTATACTTAGGACTATTAGGATCATTCAGCACTTTCTGGCTGCATTTGTAGCTTTTGCGGTTGCGATTTCCGTAGTGGGAACTTCCATTGTCATCCAGGGGATGAAGGGAGACTATTCCTACAACCTTTATGAATCGGACAGAGGGAGGAAGTACGAGCAGTCTTATCTGTTTAATAACATCCTTGGCAACAACGTGTCCGACATCATGAGATTTGTGGCTGTCAGGTCACAGCTTGAATCAGACGGGAACTATTACGATCGCAAGAAGATAGATGTTACAGCCTATGTTAACAGGGGCGCCACTCTTACAAGTGACTATGTGACAGCGGTTTATTATCTCTCTGACCTCCTCAAATGGGCGCAGAGCGGTTTTAAATATGAGACCAGAGACTTCACTGAGGCTGAGAGCGCTAAGTTTCTTAGCCGTTCCACCACCTACACACACCTCAAAGACAATAGATTTTCCGGTGGAATGAATCCCTATCTCAGCTCTCAGATTGAAGGCAACAGCGTTCAGTTTGCTATTTCAGGCAATTCTACTGCATCTGATGGCACACATACCTACCTCTTAAACAGGTATCAGACTGTTGACGGCAAGAACATTGAAGATCTGGTTTCCTCCTGGGAGGAGTACAATCTCTTGTGCTCATATGTTGAGGAGGCGGCGGGAGACCTTCTTGCAAATTACGAGGAATACGGTAAGGGACTTGATTATTACTCTTATCTTAATTCCAATTTAAGATATTACGTTACAAGGACGATCAACGGTAAAACCGAGATCTATACCAACGTGGATGAACTCACCGGGGAAACCACAGGGGTTGATATAGGAGAGCTCTTTAAGGATTACGGCAAATACATATATTATTGCCCTTACGAGCTCTCCTATGACACCAACACTCTTATCAAGGAGAGTGTACTGCGACAGATTGTCAAGACCTACAGCTATGCATATCCCGATCAGATGAAGGTATATATAGCTGTTGATACCATGAACTATCACGCCATTGATTCCTTTACTCAGGGCAAGGCCAACTTTACCAAGTACATGCCTCACAGGATTTTACTTTATATTCTGGCGGTGATAGCAGCATTTGTATATATAGTGCTGATGGGTATATATGTCAGGAAATTAAGACCTGTACCGGTATATGTACCGGTAAGACAGCCGGACGGAAGTTATATTCCGCAGGAGAGATTCATTACGGCACAGCATAGTGAAGGTAAGCTTCTTCACACCGAGACGATATTCTTCTTTGGGTGTCTTTTAATGGCAATACCGTTTGTAGGACTTGCGGTTTATGGATTTGTAACAGGAAGTGCCAGAGGCATTACCAGAAGCGGAGCATTTCCCTTCATTGCAGCTGTGTGTGCGTTTATCTTCAGTATCGGTTTCTTAAGCCTTATTTACAGGCTTACCCGCAAGATAAACAATCAGTCACTTTATAATGACAGCTTCCTTAAGATTGTTATCGGCGGAACCAAAAATGCAATCATTAACACCACCGACAATGCCAATGTCATTGTCAGAAGCTGGGTGCCTTACGTATTATTTGTGGTACTTAACTTCCTGCTTTTTAAGCTGGGAATTGCAGGTATTCTTGTGGCAGCGGCCCTGGATATTCTGGTTGGAGTTTATCTCTACAGACAGAATCTTGACAGGGACAAGATCATACATGTTATCGAGAATATCATGAACGGTGATGTCAAGGCCAAGGCTGATACAGAGGGCCTTCATTCCGACAACATCGAGCTTGCCAATGCGGTTAACTCAATAGGCGAGGGAATCGATAAGGCAGTAGATACCAGCATGAAGGATGAGAAACTTAAGGCAGATCTTATCACCAATGTTTCTCATGATATCAAGACACCGCTTACATCCATTATCAATTATGTGGATCTTATAAAAAGGGAAGACATAGACAATGACAGAGTCAGGGAATATATACAGGTCCTTGACGTGAAATCCCAGAAGCTCAAGCAGCTTACCGAGGATCTCGTTGAAGCTTCTAAGATAAGTTCCGGCAACATCAGCATTCAGCTGGGGGTTATCAATTTTGTAGAACTGGTCAATCAGACCATCGGGGAGTTCTACGAGAAGCTTGAAAAAGCTTCCCTTCAGACCATCTTTAAGCCTGACAGGCAGGAGATGATGATTGAAGCAGACCCCAGACATCTGTGGAGAGTTGTTGAAAACCTCCTTAACAATGTCTGTAAATACGCTCTCTCCGGTACCAGAGTATATATGGATATGCATACTGCGATGGATGAGAGAACAGGAGAGATGGTGGTATTTTCCATCAAGAATATCTCCGCACAGGAGCTCAATATAAATGCTGAAGAGCTCACCGAGAGATTTATCAGAGGTGATGAATCAAGGACAACGGAAGGAAGCGGACTTGGCCTTTCAATTGCCAAGAACCTGACTGTTGCCATGGGCGGAACCTTTGATATCCAATTAGACGGCGACCTGTTCAAGGTGATAATAACCTTTAAGGCCGCAACTGAATAAGCCCCCCTCATAGGAACACATCCCTATTTAAAAAGCCTTCAGAACCATTGCGAAAGTTCAGAAGGCTTTTTTAACTTGCTGATTTTTTAGTTTTTATTATTCGTATAACTCGGGAGCAATAAGACCCTTGTTGTACTTGTCGATGATCTCGTGGATCTTGTCGGTGGGCATGTTAACCGTTGACATTGACGCATCATGATTAAGGAAATCAATGATGGTTGCAAGGAACTTACCCATATCAGCTATAAAGAGGTACTCACGGGACTTAACATCATCATTCATGTAAGTCAGGTTAGTGGTGATAACTGCATCGAAGTAGCCCTTCTCATAGCCCATATCAAACTTTTCCATTCCGTCTGTGAAGAGACCGAAGGTGGTGCAGATGAACACTCTCTTGGCGCCCATGTTCTTAAGCTGCATTGCAGTGTCGATCATGGAAGAGCCGGAGGAGATCATATCATCGATTACGATGACATCTCTGCCGGAAATGTCGGAACCAAGGAACTCGTGGGCAACAATAGGATTGGATCCGTTAACAACGTGAGCATAGTCACGTCTCTTGTAGAACATACCTGTGTCAGCGCCGATAACGTTGGCAAAGTAAACTGCTCTGTCAAGAGCACCCTCATCCGGGCTGATAACGGTCAGATGATCCTTGTCTACTGTAAGGTCATCAATATGTGACAAAAGAGCTTTCATAAACTGGTAGGAAGCAAGGAAGTTATCGAAGCCTCCTAAAGGCTTGGCATTGGAGATCCTGGGATCGTGGGCATCAAAGGTGATGAAATTGGAGATACCCATATCATGGAGCTCTTTAAACATCTGAGCTGCGTCAAGAGATTCCATACCGTTACGCTTGTGCTGGCGTCCCTCGTAAAGGAAGGGCATGATGACATTTATTCTCTTGGCCTTTCCTGTGATGGCACCGATGACTCTTTTTAAATCCTGATAATGATCGTCGGGAGATTTGTGATTGACGTAGTTGTACATCTTGTAGGTAATGCTGTAATTACATACATCGGTAAGGATGTATACGTCATTTCCTCTGACACTCTCGTTGATGGTGGCCTTGGCCTCGCCGCTGCCGAACCTGTCAAGAGAGTAGCGTATAAGATAGCTGTCCTTGACGTAGCCGTGGAAGGCAGGATCGGACTCAGGCATCTTATAAAGGTTATGTCTGAAATCTACAATGTACTTATCTACACTTTCGCCCAGTTCCCTGGCAGAATCCATTACTATAAGATTCATGGGTGCTACGGGGATAAGGCTTTCTAATGAGTGAAAATCAGGCATGATTATTCCTTTCTGTCGTGGATTATTCCACTTATTGTTTTATCATTAGCAATACTGACACGTCAAGAATTTTCATGTATAATATCATATTAAGGTAAACCGTCAGAAATAAGGAAAACAGAGCTTTGAGCAAAACTTTTAAGGGGCATGTTGTCAGCCAGGTCGAGCCGGATAGTATCGCCATGGAGCTGGGAATAGAGCCCGGAGATAAACTACTTCAAATAAATAATCAGAATATAGAGGACATCTTTGACTATCAATATCTGGTTCAGGATGAGCACCTTGATGTTCTTATTCAGAAGCCCGACGGAGAAGAGTGGCTTTTGGACATAGACAAGGAGCTTTACGAGGATCTGGGCATCGAGTTCGAGAACGGTCTTATGGATGATTACAGATCCTGCAGCAATAAGTGTATCTTCTGCTTTATAGATCAGATGCCCAAGGGCATGAGGAAGACACTGTATTTCAAGGATGACGATTCAAGACTGTCCTTTCTGCAGGGCAATTATGTCACTCTCACCAATATGTCCGATGCGGATATCGACAGGATCCTTAAATATCATCTGTCCCCCATAAATGTATCTTTCCAGACTACCAATCCTGAGCTTCGCTGCAAGATGCTTGGTAACAGGTTTGCGGGAGATGCTCTAAAGAAGGTGGACAGACTATGCGCAGACGGAAGCGGAATAGAGTTAAACGGTCAGATAGTCCTTTGTAAGGGAGTTAACGACGGAGCCGAGCTTGAGAGGTCCATTCGTGATCTTACCAGGTACATACCCAATCTTCAGAGTGTGTCGGTGGTTCCGGTTGGCCTTTCCAAATACAGAGACGGCCTTTATCCTCTTGAACCCTTTACCGGGGAGGATGCCTGTCAGGTTATCGACATGATAGAGAGCTGGCAGAAAAAGGTCTATGATGAACACGATCTTCACTTTATCCATGCCAGCGATGAGTGGTACTTCCTTGCGGGAAGAGATTTCCCTGAGGCTGAGCGCTATGATGGCTATATTCAGCTTGAGAACGGCGTTGGTATGATGCGTCTTCTTATAGATGAATTTGAAGAGGAGCTTGAGAGAGTCAGAACAGAGGAGGCAGATAAGCTTCCCGGTATCACAAGAGAGATATCCATGGCCACCGGAAGGCTTGTATATCCCTGCATAAGGGACATGGCTCAGAGAGCTATGGAGCTTGCTCCCGGACTTAAGGTCCATGTTTATGAGATAGTAAATGAATTTTTTGGCGAGAAGATAACCGTTTCGGGACTTCTTACGGGACAGGATATAATTAAGCAGCTTAAGGGCAAGAACCTTGGCGATATGCTTTATCTTCCCGAGAACCTTCTTAGAAGCGGAGAGGATTATCTCCTTGATGATGTGACGGTTTCGGATATCGAGAGAGAACTTGGTACCAGGATCGGAATCGCCGCCTGCGACGGACATGCGCTTGTGGCCGAGTTGTTCGGCCTTTGACAGTTCTTTTGCCGGATTACGTATTAATAGAGAAAAGGTAAATATAAATGAGTAGAAAAAATATTGTTGCAGTAGTCGGAAGACCCAACGTTGGAAAATCCACATTGTTTAATGCTCTGGCTGGGAGCAGGATCGCTATTGTCCAGGATACTCCCGGTGTAACCAGAGACAGGATATATCAGGATGTAGAGTGGCTTAGTCACAGCTTTACACTGATCGATACAGGCGGTATCGAGCCTGATTCCAAGGATGTTATCCTGGCCCAGATGAGAGAGCAGGCTCAGATAGCCATTGACACCGCCGATGTTATCATCTTCATGGTGGACGTCAAGCAGGGTCTTACCGATGCAGACTCCAAGGTGGCAGATATGCTCAGGCGTTCAGGCAAGCCCATAGTCCTCTGCGTAAACAAGGTTGATAATTACAACAGAGATCAGATGGATGTTTACGAGTTCTATAATCTTGGAATCGGCGATCCCTTCCCGATCTCTGCAGCCAACAAGCAGGGAATCGGCGATCTTCTCGAGGAGGTTGTAAGTCACTTCAAGAAGGACTCAACTGCCGAGGAAGAGGATGATTCCATCAAGGTTGCCATAATCGGTAAGCCAAACGTTGGTAAGAGTTCCATCATCAACAGGCTTATAGGCGAGAACAGACTTATTGTTTCCGATATCGCCGGCACCACCAGAGATGCAATCGACACTGAGGTTAAGCATAACGGCAAGAAGTATGTATTTATCGATACTGCGGGACTTAGGCGCAAGAACAAGGTCAAGGATGCCCTTGAGCATTACATGATCGTCAGGACCGTGGGAGCCGTTGAGAGAGCAGACATTGCAGTACTTGTCATAAATGCGGAGGAAGGCGTAACCGAGCAGGATGCCAAGATTGCCGGAATTGCCCATGAGAGCGGCAAGGCAGTTATCATTGCTGTTAATAAATGGGATCTTATAGAGAAGGACAATCACTCGGTAAAAGAGTTTACCAAGGACATCCGTAATACACTGGCCTTTATGAACTATGCCGAGATCATGTTCATATCCGCCGAGACGGGACAGCGCCTTGTCAAGCTCTACGACATGATAGACATCGTCAGTGAGAACCACGCCCTCAGAGTTTCAACCGGAGTTCTTAACGAGATCATGTCACAGGCAGTTGTTATGCAGCAGCCGCCCAGTGATAAGGGCAAGATCCTCAAGCTCTACTACATCACTCAGGCGTCAGTCAAGCCGCCCACCTTTGTTATATTTGTAAACGACAAGAACTTGATGCACTTTAGCTATACCAGATATATTGAGAATCAGATAAGGGAAGCCTTCGGATTTAAGGGCACACCTTTGAGATTTATAATCAGGGAGAGAAAAGAGGACAAATAGTATGGAAAGAGTTGTTTGTTTACTGATCGGATATGTCTTCGGGCATATTCAGACTGCGGTTATGTACGGTAAGATCAAGGGGGTAGACATCCGCAAGGTTGGAAGCGGCAACGCCGGTACCACCAACACACTTCGTGTTCTTGGAGCCAAGGCAGGACTCATTGTGCTGCTGGGGGATATGCTCAAGTGCATGGCAGCTATTTTTATCAGCTATTTAATCTTTGGAAGGAATAATCCCGACTACATGGTTCTGTATATGACCTATACAGCAGCCGGTGCGGTTCTGGGACATGACTTCCCTCTGCACCTTAAATTCAAGGGCGGCAAGGGAATTGCCTGCACAGCCGGATATACAATTTATCTTGGTATTCAGTACACACCATGGTTCATTGTAATGGGACTTGTGTCATTTTTCCTGCCCCTTAATATTTTCCATATCGTATCTGTGTGCAGCCTTGGCTATTACACCTGTCTTTTGATAATGACCATAGTTTATGGACAGATGGGCGGCTTTGGAGTCATCGGAAGCGCCATACCTCAGAGCGCTCTTATTGAGGTATATGTGATCGTGGGACTTCTGACTGCACTTGCTTATTATCAGCACAGAGGCAATATCAAGAAACTCCTTCAGGGCAAGGAGAGAAAGACCTATATCTTTAAGAAGAATAAAGTAGACTAAAACATTTATCTTACGGAGGATATTATTTGGATACGCAAATTGAACAGGATTCGCAGATTGAGGCAGACATAAACATAGGAATCATCGGAGCCGGCAGCTGGGGTATTGCACTTGCATACCTGTTATCCGGTAACGGCCACAGAGTAACTGTCTGGTCCAGGAGCCAGGCATCAGTTGACAAACTCAAGGCTTACCACGGCAATGAAGACAAGCTTCCCGGAGTTAAGCTTCCTGATTCCGTTACATTTACCTGTGATATGGGCGAAGCCGTTAAGGACAAGGACATGCTGGTTCTTGTGGTTCCTTCGGCTCATATGAGAGAGACCGTTAAGCTCATCGCTCCTTTTATTGATCCCGAAGGTGACAAACAGCCTATTTTCGTCAATTGCACCAAGGGTATCGAAGAGGGAACTCTCATGCTGATGTCCGATGTGATCATGGACGAGATCAGAGGGTGTGAGGTCAGCGTGTTATCCGGACCATCCCACGCAGAAGAGGTTGGGAAGGGACTTCCCACATCCATAGTAGTGGGAGCCTTTAGTAAGGAAGTTGCCAGGCACGTTCAGAACGTGTTTATGAACGATTCCTTCAGGGTTTACACAAGTCCCGACATGACAGGAATTGAGATAGGGGCAGCCCTTAAAAACGTTATAGCCCTTGCTGCCGGAATGGCAGACGGATACGGTCTTGGAGATAATGCCAAGGCAGCCCTCATCACAAGAGGAATTGCCGAGATTTCAAGACTTGGAAAGGCTATGGGAGGCCAGTTTGAGACCTTCAGCGGTTTGTCGGGGATCGGCGATCTTGTTGTGACCTGCGCTTCAATGCATTCCAGAAACAGACGTGCAGGAATTCTCATGGGACAGGGCAAATCCATGGAGGAGGCCATGGCCGAGGTCAAGATGGTTGTTGAGGGTGTCTACAGCGCCAAGGCAGCACTTGAACTTGCAGAAAGATATGAGGTTGACATGCCTATAGTCCGCGGTGTAAATGAGATCCTGTTTGAGGGCAAGTCCGTAGGTGACGGCATTAAGGAACTTATGGTCAGAGAAAAGAGAATTGAAAACAGCTCCCTTGACTGGTAATACGAAATTATACTAACTATATTCTTGACAATAAAAGTTGGTATACATAAAATATGAGAGTATACAAAAAGGCGTTGATCGGAACAAGTAGCAGATTCAAACTGACAACAGAGAATAGCCGGTTGGTGAGAGGCTTTAGTCAAGAGTTTTTGTGAATACCTCCGTGAGCTGCACGGAAGAATGACATATGTTTTTGCACATCTGTTTAGTAAGCTGTGACGACTGCCGGGGCGTTACTTCGGAAGAGTATAAAGGTCATTGACCGGAGTACTTATTGAGGCGTGTGGTGTGAGCCATACGTGAATGAAGGTGGTAACACGATTAATTCGTCCTTCGTGATCATTAACTGATCGCGGAGGATTTTTCTTTTGCGAGAAATCCTCCCGGTCTCAACACTTAGGAGGTGCATTATGCAGATTTTTGAGGAACTTAAGGCTCGAGGCCTCATTGCTCAGGTTACAGACGAAGAGCAGATCAGAGACCTTGTAAACAACGGCAAGGCCACATTCTACATTGGCTTTGACTGTACTGCAGACAGCCTTACTGCAGGACATTTTATGGCACTTACACTTATGAAGAGACTTCAGGAGGCAGGCAACAAGCCCATCGCACTTATCGGCGGCGGCACAACCATGATCGGTGATCCTTCCGGAAGATCTGACATGAGAAAGATGCTTACAAGAGAAGATATCGATCACAACGCTGAGTGCTTCAAGCGCCAGATGGAGAAGTTCATCGACTTCGGCGAAGGCAAAGCTATGATGGTCAACAACGCCGACTGGCTTCTCAATCTTAACTACATTGAACTTCTTCGTGAGGTTGGTGCATGTTTCTCAGTTAACAATATGCTTCGTGCAGAGTGCTACAAGCAGCGTATGGAGAAGGGACTTTCCTTCCTTGAGTTCAACTACATGATCATGCAGTCCTACGATTTCTATTACATGTTCCAGAAGTACGATTGTAACCTGGAGTTTGGCGGAGATGATCAGTGGAGCAACATGCTTGGCGGAACAGAGCTCATCAGAAGAAAGCTTGGCAAGGATGCTCACGCCATGACGATCACACTTCTTACAGATTCAAACGGCAACAAGATGGGCAAGACTGCAGGCAACGCAGTATGGCTTGATCCCAACAAGACATCACCCTTTGACTTCTACCAGTACTGGAGAAACGTTGGGGATGCCGATGTTGATAAGTGCCTTAAGATGCTCACATTTATTCCTATCGAAGAGATCCTTGAGATGGAGAAGTGGGATCCTTCCCGCATCAACGAGAAGAAAGAGATCCTGGCATTTGAACTTACAGCACTTGTTCACGGAAAAGAGGAAGCTCAGAAAGCCCAGGACGGTGCGAGAGCTCTCTTTGCAGGCGGCGGAGATATGGCCAATGTTCCCTCAGTATCACTTAAGGAAGAGGATTTCAGGGATGGCAAGATCGACATCCTTCAGGTTCTCGTATCCGCAGGACTTTGCGCAAGCAGAAGCGAAGCTCGCCGTGCAGTTGAGCAGGGCGGCGTAACCTTTAAGGATGAGAAGGTTACAGATGTTAAGGCTTCATACGACAAGGATATCTTTGCTGAAGGAGTTATGGTCAAGAAGGGCAAGAAGTCCTTTAAGAAGGTAACTCTCTGATAATATCAACATTTATATTTGGACAAAAAGAAATCGCAAGAGCCGATACACACCGGCTCCTGCGATTTTTCTTTTGACAACTTATCACTGCTCAAAGTGAGGCTTGATATACTGCTGGATCACAAGCAGCATGAGATACATAAGAATGATGTCGGGAACGATCATTGTTGCATTGGATATTACTCTTGAGGGAAGGATCTCGTAGATTGCCTTGCCTGTAAGCATGACGCTCCAGATGGAGTTAAGTCCCAGGTTGCAGAATATCTTAACGATAACCTGTGCTACAATGACTCTCCAGAGCTTTACGGGCCTATTGTGTGTAAATAAGCCGTAGATGATGGCTGCTACAATAGCGGTTAGGCCATAGCCCGGGAAATAAGCACCTGTAGGCTTGGTAACCAGCTTAAGAAAGTCCATGACAAAACCGAATATGGCACCGATCACGGGGCCGAAGAGATATGCAACTGCCTGATTGGGAAGACCTGAGAAACCAACCCTTACCCAGGGAAGTGGCTGGAAGGTGGCAACATAATTAAGAACGATCGCCACAGCGCCCATCAGTCCGCAGAAGGTCATGACCTTAATATTTGTAAGGGACTTTGTTGACGGCTTTCTTTTTTCTTTGGTATTACTTTTAGACATAAAAACACCTCCTTTGCAGTTTTCCTTTAACCACATCGGAGGGCACACGTTCACAACGATGTAGCAGCGGGATGCGACACTAATACCGCGGGATGAGATCCCTTCGTCCCGATGACAACTCCCTGTTCACCGGGCACTTAACGCATTAACGTCTACTCTGCATTTCCTTAATTTATTTTTCGACATCATAATACAATAAAGTGGTTTGCAATACAATAATAATTCAATAAAAACTTGCATTATTGTATACAATCTTATAAAATAACCTAAAATCCTAACGATTTTTAGCATGAGGAGGAGATTCCCAATGGGTCAGAATGAGCTTAAGCAGTACAAAGACATGAACAAAAAAGAACTTGAGGAAGAACTTGTAAAACTCAAGGCTGAATATAAGAAGTACCAGGAGATGGAGCTTAGTCTCAATATGGCAAGAGGTAAGCCCTGCAGAGAACAGCTGGATCTTTCAATGGGTCTGATGGATGCCCTCAATTCCGAGGCGGACCTGTCCTGCGAGGATGGAACAGATTGCCGTAACTACGGAGTACTTACAGGTATTCACGAGGCCAAGGTTCTCATCGGAGCCATGATGGAGAACAAGCCGGAGAACATTATCATCTACGGTAATTCTTCTCTTAACGTCATGTATGACACTGTTTCAAGGGCATATACCCACGGTGTAATGGGTAACACACCCTGGTGCAAGCTTGATAAGGTTAAATTCCTGTGTCCTGTACCGGGTTATGACAGACACTTTGCAATTACCGAATATTTCGGAATCGAGATGATTCCCGTACAGATGACTCCCACAGGTCCCGATATGGACGAGGTTGAGAGACTTGTAGCCAATGACGAGTCCATCAAGGGAATCTGGTGTACTCCCAAGTACTCCAATCCTCAGGGCTATTCTTATTCCGATGAGACGGTAAGACGATTTGCAAGACTTCGTCCCGCCGCAAGAGACTTCAGAATCTACTGGGACAACGCCTACGGCATTCATCATCTTTATGACGACAATCAGGATTATCTCATCGAGATCCTTGAGGAGTGCAAGAAGGCAGGAAGCCCTGATCTTGTTTATAAATTTTCTTCAACATCCAAGATTACCTTCCCGGGAAGCGGAATCGCAGCTATTGCCACATCCCTTAATAACCTTGAGGAGATCAAGGCACAGCTTACATATCAGACTATCGGTCATGATAAGGTTAATCAGCTAAGGCATGTGCGCTTTTTTGGCGATATAAATGGTATGAAGGCTCACATGAGAAAGCATGCCGAGATCATCCGTCCCAAGTTTGAGGCAGTTTTAAACATACTGGAGAGAGATCTTGCTCCCAGAGGAATTGGCTCCTGGACCAACCCCAAGGGCGGCTACTTTATCAGTTTTGATGCTCCCGAGGGCTGCGCCAAGGCAATCGTAGACAGAGCCAAGAAGGCCGGCGTCACAATGACAGGAGCAGGTGCAACCTATCCTTACGGCAAGGATCCCAAGGACAGCAATATCAGAATTGCACCTACCTTCCCCAATCTTAACGACCTTAAGCTTGCCATGGAGGTATTTACCGTTTGTGTTCGCCTTGTGACAGTTGATAAAATGCTCAGAGAAATATCCGAATAAAATATAAGCCCCACGGGGTAAAGTATTGTAAAATAAGTCCGATATACATAACGAAAGATTATGTGTACCGGACTTTTTGCGTGCACATAAATGAAAGGAGGATATCGGATGAGCAGTGCAAACACTTATGTGAGTGCTATGACCGCTTACATGGCACAGAGCACTGCAGCAACAACCGTTTCCGCCATCACTCCCACAGCCAGGCAGTCAGGCTCCAAGAGCACCGGTTTTGACAATGTTTTGAATAAGGTGACTGAGAACCTGGTGAGCCAGAAGACCACAGATGTCAGCAAGGACGTCAATTCAGCTCTGAATGCGGTCAAGGACAGTCAGAGAGACGTGACAGCCTATACTGACAAGATAAAAGAGAGTGATGCTACGCAGGAGACCATGGCCAATATGGAAGTTGACCGTGCATCGTCCAACGAATACGTAGCGGAAACGAATGAAGCAAGTGGCAAGGAAGCTGTAGCAACGCTGCAGGAAGCCATCAATGAGGATGGCCAGGAGCTTATAGCCCAGATAGCACAGGAGTTTGACATCTCGGAGGAAGACATCGTAAATGCTATGCAGATACTGGGACTTATGGCTGCAGATCTTTTGAATCCCGGAAATCTTACCCAGCTGGTAGTTCAGGTTACTGGGCAGGATCAGGCATTAGATCTCATTACAGATTCTGATATATATACTTCACTGCAGGACCTCATGGAGGGTGCGGAGAGTATGAAGAGCGAACTTATGAATGAGTTCGACCTGTCAGAAGAAGGATTACAGGCTGCTATACAGGACACCAAAGAGAACTTTGGAAAACAGCTTGAAAATCTTTCAGAGGAAGAGCCTGAGGTTGTTATAAATGACAACAGACAGGCAATTCTTAAGGAAATGGCTCCCAAGGAGTCACTCACACCACAGTCTGAGGCGTTCACGGAAAGCTCCCTTTCAGATGATGAACCCGCCCCGATCACTGCACAGCAGACAAGTCAGAGCGGAAACAGGGACGCTTCTTCCAAAGGCGATCAGCCTCTGAATCTTTTCAATCAGGTGATGAATAATATCACAGATGCAGCTGTAGATGTGGAGAATACTCAGGCAATGAGTTACACAGACAGAGCGCAGATGGAGAACATCATCAGACAGATCACAGAAAAGATCACTATTTCAGCGGGACCTGAAGAGACATCAATGGAGCTTGCACTTCACCCGGCATCACTGGGACATGTAAATATTCTTCTTACCAGTACCAAAGACGGTATTGTTGCTAAGTTTACAGCTCAGAACGAACTGGTAAAAGAAGCAGTGGAGACCCAGATGATGCAGCTTCAGCAGAAGTTCAACGAGCAGGGCATCAAGGTAACATCTGTTGAAGTAACAATTGCAAGCCACAGCTTCGAACAGAACCTTGAACAGGGCAATGACAGACAGCCAAGTGAGACCGGTGAGAGCAAAAAGGTCAAAGCTCTGAGAAGGATCAATCTGGCAGATCTTGAAGAAGAGGAAGTAGAGGAGATTGACTCAGACGCCGAGAGAATTGCCGTACAGATGATGGCGGCAAACGGAAACTCAGTTGATTTCAGTGCATAACTGATTGTAAGAAATGAGGTTATTATGGCAGATACAAATTCAGTAAGCGCAATCATTAAGAACGGTGAGGTTGTTAACGCACAATCCGAAAAGGCTACTGCTAATAAGACAGCTCCCACAGGATATGATAAGGATGCTTTCATGCAGATCCTGGTTGCTCAGATGAAATATCAGGATCCTCTTGAGCCTACCTCCAATACGGAATATATCTCACAGTACGCTACCTTCACTCAGGTTGAGCAGCTCTCCAACATGGCCAATGCCATGAGTCTTTCAAGAGCTTCCGAGATGGTTGGTAAGACAGTTACCATCAGCCAGAGTAATCCTGACAACGGTACTACAACAGAGATCCAGGGCGTAGTTGACTTTGTAAATTACAGCGGAAACAAGGCATACCTTAACATTAACGGCGTTAATTACAACATTGATGATGTGGTACAGGTTCTTGATTCCAGTTACACAGAGGCTCTTGAAGCTGTCGAAGACTTTACAAAAGCCATCGATAAGCTTCCTAATCTGGATATGATAACCGAGGAAGAGCACGGCCTTACTATTGACACCATGTATACCTACTACAATGACGCCATGAGCGATAAGGCCAAGAATCTCATGGACAAGAATTATGTTACTTCACTTCTTCAGTATGTGAACAGGATCGATGACATCAGAGAAGATGCTCACAGAACATTTACTGAGAAGGATAAAACCTGATTTTGACAACTAACGGAGGAAATAAGACATGATGATGGATGATCGTCAGTTCTTTTCCATCGGACAAGTCCAGGATCAATATTTAAATCCTAATACTCCTAAACCGGGCAAAGACAAGGAGTCTTTGCCCGTAGGAGAAAATTCTTTTGCATCTATACTAAATAAAGCAAAGGAATCAGCCGATATAACTAACAGTGAAGGAGCTGTTAAGTTTTCTAAGCATGCCATGAACAGACTTAGTCTTAGAAATATCGAGCTGACAAGCGACCAGATGGAAAGACTGAGCCAGGGCCGAATCGAGGCCGGCGAAAAGGGCATAAAGGATTCACTTATACTTGTGGATCAGCTGGCATTCATAGTAAATGTGCCAAGCGGAACAGTAGTGACAGCAATGGATCAGACAGAAAACAAGAACAACGTATTCACTAACATAGACGGAGCAGTTATTGCATGATTGGACCGAAGAAGGTCATATAGGTGGACGTGCCTGACCTTCCAGGAAATCTTTTGAATCCGGACAGACTGCCGGACTCATCCGCAAGACAATCGCTTCGTCCGAAATCTCTTTTTATTTGATGGAGGACATTGCCTTATGATGAGATCTCTTTATTCTGGTGTAGCGGGTCTCCGCACACATCAGACCAAGATGGACGTTCTTGGTAACAACATTGCTAACGTAAATACAACTTCTTTTAAATCCCAGTCAATTACATTCTCAGATCTGATGTATCAGACAACCCAGACAGCTTCAGGCGCTACAGAGACCAGAGGTGGTGTTAACGCCCGTCAGATCGGTCTTGGTGCCAAGTCAGGTGCAATTGCAACAGCAATTGAATCACAGGGTGCAACTCAGACAACCAACAATCCCTTCGACCTTATGATCACAGGTAAGGCCTTTTTCGTAGTAAATAACGGAAAAGAAAACCTTTATACCCGTGACGGTTCTTTCTATGTTGACGGCGCCGGCAACCTGGCAATGCAGTCAAACGGATACCTGGTACAGGGATGGGTAGCTCAGGAAGACAGAGAGACCGGTGAGATCAAAATTAACAAAAACGGCGGACTTTCAGCTCTTCAGATCATGAGCGCCGATAATTCCACATATTCACCTGCATCAACAACTGAGGGACTTTTCTCCGGAAATATCGATGACCACGATTCAAATGTAAATTCCGACGAAGGTAAGTATCTTACTCTGGAGTTCTATGACAACAAGGGTTACCTTTACACAGGAAAATTTACACTTAAGGATACTGGAACAGATCACCTCTTCTCAATAGAACTTGTAGATATCATCGATTCAGACGGCGTATCAATCAATAAGACATTAGAAGACGGAACCAAGATTCTTGATCACATTACATTTGGTGATGTTGAAAAGACAAAGGATCTTCCTGTTCAGAAAGGCTATTACGTTAAGGCCGGTGAAGTAGCAGGCACAGGTACTATTTTCCAGGAAGCCGGAGTTGTGGAATTCGAGAAAGTCCCTGTTACCGGAACAGATTTCAGCAACCTTTCAGATATCGAAAATTTCCTTGAGAAGGTATTCCCTACACTTGAGGATATAACCAAGTACAGTGCTATAACAAGCTACTCTATCAGTGACAGTGAGCTTGAGATCATCTATGACAACGTAGATTATAACAATTCGATCCAGCATGGAACTTATTCATCCTTTATCCAGGAAAACAAAAATAAGTATTACTACAATCCTGATACCAATTTTGGTTATCCCGCACCTACAGAATCAGCTGATTGGAGTACATTAAATAACCTCAATGCAGACATGCTTACCAATGTATTCCCTGATACTGCAGCCTACACAAACTTTAATGTATCTCCTAAGAGATATGACTACAAATTTGACGAGGCTAACGGTGAACTGAGAGTTGTTGCCAACTATGTTCCCGATGAGACACAGTCACAGACCAAGACAACCACTCTTGCAACCGGAAGATATGACGAGTACTTCACACCGGTAGATCCGGCTAACACCAAGACAATCAGCGAAATGGTTTCAAATCCCGGCGCTCCTTATACAAGTACTCTGTACGAGTATAACAGCACATCAGGAGAGCTGACAGTTTACGGCGTTCAGACTGTAGCAGGCCCCGCTTCTGCAGATAAGACCGTTCAGAGCACCAGTTCTGCTCTGTTTAATTTCCTCTTTGACAGGACAAAGGGAAGCTTTGCACCTGCAAGCCTTCCTGCAGGCGCCCAGAGTGATCTGGAAACACTGTTTACTAACGGAGGAATGCAGTACGCAGCAAGCGATATTGGTAATGTTGCAGTTGATCGCGCTGCTGACGGTACATATACACTGTCATATGACGGATTTGCATTTGATGCAGCAGCAGGTAGCGACCTTGAGACTTATCTTAACGGTTTAGGAATTTTACCCGATTCTTCAAGCTCTATTGCAGGCAGCGATCTTAGTTCTGATGCTGCAGCCATGACAGATTTCCTTAATCTTCTGAATGCAGAAGTTGAGGATATCGCCAATTTCAATAACTTTAGCTACAGAGTAAATGATGCTAAGACAGGTTACACAATTACAGCAGGTAACGGCACTACGGAGTTTGATCTTACGGTAGATGCAACTCCCGGTTCAGATCTGGGTCAGTATATTGAGAGCCTTGTACAGGCAGAATCCATCAATTATGCAGATATCGCAGATGAAGATGTTAAGAGAGAGCTCAAAAAGCTTATCAATGATCCCAGCGCCGACTACGATAACGCAGTTATCACATTTGAGGATTACTCACTTACAGGAACTACCGGATATAACATCCATGTAGCTTACGAATCCAATGTAGAAGAAAGCGAAGAAATTGCAACCTATAAGAAATTTGACAAGACCTTCGAAGCTACAGATACCTATACAATCGGAGTTCCCACTTCAGTATTCAGGGATAATTCAAATGTAGGTTATTGTATCTTTGATGAAGACGGAAACGGCTTTACACTTGATGAGATTCCTTTGGACATCCTTCAGACCATTTACGGATCAACAGAAAAGCCTATTACCAGCAAGGACGATTTCAAGGGTGAATATGCAAGCAAGCCTGATGCAGATTTTAAGATTTCTTTCACAAGCGGCGGAAAGATAACTGTTACTCATGAGCAGACAGATACCTACAAAAAGGGACCGTACGATATAGAAATCGATACATCGGTTACACCTAACGTAGCATCCTTTAAGACATCTGATGACTCAATTCTTTATCCCGATCAGACCCAGAGCACATCAGAGACCTTCCCGCTTACAGGAAACATAGTAGACCTGCTTGAAAACGCCAACGGACCTCTTAAGGGACTTCTTAAGAAGGTTTACGACATCGATGATGATGATGCAAGAGCATACGGTCTTACAGGTAAGTACCAGATTGATCCTGAGAGTCAGAAGCTCACACTTACAACCGGCGGAACAGACGCCAAGGATCCGGGAAATAAGACTGTTCGACTTGTGTTTGATGCTGCCAACGGAGCACTTATTTCAGCTAATGACAATTCAGCAGGTAAGGGCCTTGTAAATCTCGTCTTTGATCAGGAAATTCCCGGACTTGAGGCCTTTGGTTTCCAGAAGGGTTCCAATGACGGAGAGGATGTTATAGCCGGCAGAATGACACTGGATTTCTCAGCTGTCACCAATTACAACACATCAGGATCTTCAACCATCAAAGCTGTAAAGGGTGATAAGAAGTCACTTAATACAGGTAGAGCAGTAGGTGAGATGAACGGTGTTACAGTAAGTACCGACGGACAGATCTTTGCTACCTACTCAAACGGCCAGACCAAGCTCCTTGGACAGATCGCATCAGCTGAATTTGCCAATGCATCAGGTCTCTCCAAAGAGGGTGATAACCTTTATTCTTCAACTCTTAACTCAGGTGAAGCTACAATTCAGGATATCACCACAGACGGTGGTTACATGAACACCGGTGTTCTGGAAATGTCCAACGTAGACCTTTCAAGAGAGTTTACAGAGATGATCACAACCCAGCGTGGATTCCAGGCTAACAGCCGTATCATCACTGTATCCGATACACTTCTTGAGGAGCTTACAAACCTTAAGAGATAATCAGTAATCTAAAACAAAAGCTTTTGGCAAAACCTCCAAAATCAGATCCCCTTGGAAAACGTCCTTTCCAAGGGGATTTTTAGTGCCTGCGCTTTCGAGAATAAAATCTTAATAAAACTTTCAGATAAATCCCATAGATTCATATTAAAGTTACGATTACAATGTGTTCAAGAATCATTGTACTGTTTAACGGATTTTCTGAATGCGGGACGGAACCCTGGAGCAAAACCATGCCCCGGGGTTATTTTTTTACTATATTTCACAAAAAATAAGCAAAAAATACTGTTAAATACATGAAAAGGTGGTACAATGAATTAAATACCACAATATGTAGTATTATGCCATAAGACTACATAATTAGATGGATCTGATATTCTACAGGGATTGTTGGGGGAAGAGTGTATTTCTGAAATTCGGTTTCAATATTTATTCCCCAAAATGAAATTAATGTTCAATTGTGTCTAAATTGTGAACTAAGAAAGAGGTATTTGAGCTTTACAAGTGGTAAAATTATAGTAATTAGAAATAAAGTTTCATTATAGAGTGAAATTTTCAGAAAAAGTGAAATTATGAGCGTACTGATAGAACTTACCAAGATGGATACGAGGAAGATTCTCGTCAATAGTGCACAGATCGAGACTGTTGAGGCCAACCCCGACACAGTCCTGGTTTTGCATTCCGGAAGGAAGCTTATCGTCAAAGAGAGTCCTGAGGAGATTGACAGACTTGTAAACAAGGCTTAATAGGCAATTAGCCATATTATACAAGAAGGAGGAATTTTTGTGGATATTGCGTCATTGCTTGGAGTAGGATTGTGTTTTGTCTTCATGATCTTGAGTATCGTGTTCTCAGCGGGAATCACAGGTGTTAAGTACTTCGTGGATGCTCCTTCGGCTATGATCACCTTCGGCGGAGCCTTCATGGCGGTTTTGGGATCCAGAAGCCTTCCCAGCTTCATGAGTGGTCTTAAGTCTTATACCCTGATATTTAAGATGCCCAATGATGACACCAAGTCTGTAATCAAATCCATTATCGATCTGTCCAATACTGCCAGAAAAGAGGGACTTCTTGCTCTGGAGGAAGCGGCAGGCGGTCTGGAAGATGCATTCATGAAAAAGGGAGTTATGCTCATAGTTGACGGTACCGAGCCCGAGCTTGTAAAGAGCATTCTTGAGGCGGAGATCGATGCCATGGCTGAGAGACATAAGTCCAATTACTCGTTCTTTGGCGATGTTGCCGGAATGGGACCTTCCTGGGGTATGATCGGTACACTGCTGGGTCTGGTACTTATGCTTCAGAACATGTCAGATCCGTCCTCCATCGGACCGTCCATGGCGGTAGCCCTCATTACAACCTTCTATGGTTCAGTTCTTGCAAACTGGTTCTGCTATCCTGCGGAGAACAAGCTTAAAGCCCGCAGCAATGCTGAATATATGTTAAAGAGTATCGTTATTGAGGGTCTTCTTTCCATTCAGGCCGGCGAGAACCCCCGTGTAACCGAAGAGAAGCTTAAGTCCTTCCTGTCACCTGCTGACAGAGCAGCTTATGAAGCAGAGAACGGAAGTGGAGACGGAGGCGGAGAATAATGGCTAAGAGACAAGAGGAAATCAAACCCGGCTTGCCGGCGTGGCAAGGTACTTTCGGTGACCTGATGAATCTGCTCCTTTGCTTCTTCGTTTTGCTTTTCTCTATGGCCAACATGGACGCTGCTAAATTCGAAGAGGTTGCAGCATCCTTCAGTTCAGCTTTCGGTATTTTTACAGGTGGTGAGATGGCCATCGGTAAGGGCGCTCTTATTGGTGACGGTATTTCACAGCTGACAGAGCTCTCCAGCTATATTTATTCCATGGGTGTTGCCCAGTCGGGAGATGATTCCGACGATCAGGAAGCTGATGTGGGTGATATGGATCAGGAGGAACTGATGGAAGCAGCCGAATCCGAGCAGCTTGAAGCTTCCGAGAAGCTTGCGGAAGCGGTTGAGAAGGCTTTGGAGCAGGGCGAGATAGATGATGTGGTTTCACTTAACTACACCAGCCAATATGTTCAGCTGACCATTCAGGGAGCTATCCTTTTTGATTCGGGTCAGACTGCCATCAAAGAAGACGCTCTGCCTGTTGTTCAAAAGGTGGGCCAGATTCTTGAGTCCTATGCCGGCGGCACCATTGAGATTGAGGGACACACTGATAATGTTCCGATGTCAGGCGGCGGTAAGTATTCAAACAACGATGAACTCAGCGCGGGAAGAGCGCTTACAATCTTTTATTATTTGACGGAAAATACCACTCTCGACCCTTCAAATCTTATTCATACAGGAAGAGGCCAGTACGATCCGATAGCTGATAATTCCACTGATGAAGGAAGAGCCAGAAACAGAAGAGTTGAGATTAAGATCTACAATCCATTAAGTGCTTCATACTAAAACATGAGGGAGACTATTCACTATGAAAAAGAATCTGTTATCAATCATCATTTTGGCACTTCTGATTGTAAACCTGGCCATGACCGGTTTTATGATGCTCAGTGTCATGACCACCAATTCACAGACGGCCAAGCTCATCTCTGATATTGCCGCAGCTCTTGAGCTTGAGGCCAATGGCGGAGAGTCCGGCGGATTTTCAGGCTCTGCCTCCGGAAATGTGGCTGTAACTGATATGGCTACCTGGGGATTTACAGGGGATGACAACCAGATCAGGATTACCCTTAAGCCTTCTGCCTCCGACAGCAAGACACACATGATGGTACTTGAATGTGTATTCTCTCTTAACACCGCAAGCCCCGACTATGCAACACTGGGAACCGATGAGCGTATGGAGAGCATGAGAGATCTTGTTAAGGCCATTATAAATGACAACCTGAAGGTCTACACTGAAGAAGAACTGCAGGATGCCAATACTCTTGAGCTTGCAAGGACTGAGATCCTGGAGCAGGTACAGGAGCTGTTCAACTCCAACTTTATTTACGACTTTAAGTTCTCAAGCGTTATGTTTACAGCTTATTAAGATATAAAAACCTTTTAGAGGAGATTTACATTGAGTGAAGTACTGTCACAAAGCGAAATAGATAGTCTGCTGTCGGCACTCAGTACTGGTGAGCTTGATGTGGATCAGATGCAGGCCTCGGACGAAAAGAAAGTCAAGGATTACGACTTTAAACGTCCCGCCAAGTTCTCCAAAGAGCATCTTCGAACACTGGAGATGATCTACGAGCACTACGGTCGTCTGTTATCCACTACGCTACCTCTGTATCTGCGAAAGAATGTATCGGTTTCGGTTGCCAACTCAGAGACGGTTACCTATTCGGAGTTCAGCAATGCGCTGTCCAACCCGGTAATCCTTGGAGTTATCAGCTTTTTGCCTCTGCAGGGCACCATCATTCTTGAGCTTCAGGCCAACATTGGCTTCTCATTCATCGACAGAATGCTGGGCGGTGAGGGAACGGGCCTTGATAAACCAAGACCCTTTACCGATATCGAGATGCCGCTTATTGAGAAGCTTGTAACCATTTGTATGCAGCTTATGGTTGAGCCCTGGCAGAACGTAGTAGCGATCAACCCGGTCATGGAGAGGATTGAGACCAATCCGCAGTTTGCCCAGGTCATATCCCCTACGGATATGATCGCCATCGTCACTCTTAACATCAAGATAGGTGATACGGAAGGACTTATGAATGTCTGCCTTCCTTACTTCACCTTAGAGAGTGTAATGGACAAGCTCAACACCAAGTTCTGGTTCTCCACAATGCAGAAGAATGCAGAAGAGGACTACGAAGAACATCTTGAAGCCATGGTCAGACATGTGGATGTTCCCGTCAAGGCTATTCTTGGAAAGTGCAATGTATCAGTCAATGACTTCGTTCATTTGCAGGCCGGAGACATCATAAGACTGGACAACAGAGTAAATACAGACATGCAGGTTTACGTGGGTAACATTTACAAATTTACGGCGTTACCGGGAACCGCAAAAGATAAATATGCCGTGCGTATAACGTCGGTGGTAAGAGAGGAGGAAGAGTAGGAGCATGGATGGAATGTTATCTCAGGACGAAATTAATGCTTTGCTGGCCGGTATGGATACATCAGGCGGCGGCGACGGAGCACCTGCAGATGCTCCTTTAGATTCAGGTATGGAGGCTGCACCTGCGGAAGCAGCAGCGGCTACACCTCCCGTTGGCGGAGGCGCAATAGATGAATCCCTCCTTACTGATTCAGAAAAGGATGCAATAGGTGAGGTTGCCAATATCAGCATGGGATCTTCAGCTACCACGCTGTATTCCCTTGTTAACCAGAAGGTAAATATCACCACACCTCAGGTTGAGCTTGCCAACTGGGAAAATGTGATAAACAACTATGAGAGACCCTGCGTATTCATTCAGATCAAGTACACAGTAGGTCTTGACGGCACCAATATCCTTATTTTGAAAGAGCATGATGTTATGGTTATCACCGACCTTATGATGGGCGGTGACGGAACCAATACCGACGGTGAGATCGGAGAGCTTCAGCTGTCCGCTATCTCCGAGGCCATGAACCAGATGATGGGTGCTGCGGCCACATCTCTTTCGACAATGATCAATCAGAAGGTAGATATCAGCCCGCCACAGGCAACCCTTCTTGACATGATCAATGATGATCCTTCAGACATTGCAGAGTTCCTTACAGGAACATTTGTAAAGATATCCTTCAAGATGCAGGTTGGAGATCTGGTGGATTCAACTCTTATGCAGTTGTATCCCATTGACTTCGCCAAGACTCTTAAGGATACCGTTATTGCCGGAGATGCCGGCGCAGCAGAAGCTGCTCCCGAACCTGCGCCTGCTCCGGAGCCTGCACCTGCTCCTCAGCCGATGCCTATGCCCGGCCCAGATCCCATGATGGGTCAGCCCATGCCTCAGATGGCAATGCCACAGATGCAGATGGCAATGCCTCAGATGCAGATGGCACCACAGATGATGAACATGAACATCCAGCCTGCCCAGTTCCAGACCTTCTCAGGCGGAACCACCATAATGGCAGGTGGGGAGAATATAGGTATTATCAAGGATGTTCCTCTGGAAGTTACAGTTGAACTTGGCAGAACCGCCAAGCCTATTTCCGACATTCTTGATTTTGCACCGGGTACCATCATAGAGCTTGATAAGGTTGCCGGTGAGCCTGTGGATGTTCTTGTAAACGGCAAGTTCGTTGCCAAGGGAGAAGTAGTTGTAATCGAAGAAAGTTTTGGTGTACGTGTGACTGAGATCGTTCAGTAAACCGGGGGGCCTGTTTTCACATGAATTCTTATTTACAGTTTGTAACTATGCTGCTTGTGTTTGTGGTGGTTCTTGCCGCCACATACTATTTCACCAAGTGGATGGCTTCTTATCAGAAGCAGAAGACTTCAACGGGGAATATTGAAGTTATTGAGACTGCAAGACTATCTGCCACCAAGTACATTCAGATAGTCCGTATAGGTGATAAGTACATGGCTATAGCTATAGGTAAGGATGAGGTTACACCGCTTTGCGAAGTGTCCAGGGAGGACCTTATTATCAAGGAGGATAGCTCGGAAGAAACCTTAAATTTTAAAGAGATCCTTGAAAAGTTTAAGAGTGAGAAAAAGAAGTAGATGAAAAACAATCGGGGAGTGGGACAACTGGATAAGAACATCAAAAAACATCTTAAGACAGGGCTTTTATCGGCCCTGGCCTGTCTTGTTATGTTTGCTTTCCTTACGTATGCCGTTCCTGTTACTTCACAGGCTACGGAAAACGTAATAGAAGACACAACACCGACTGATCCCACCACAGACAGGGAGACCAACCTTACAGGGACCCAGGGGGAGAGGACCAATATCACCGATCCCGGAACAGCTGAGGAACCTGATGATCTCCAGAAACTGAATATTGCAAATACTGTCACCGTTACCTATGACAACGGTAACGGTTCCCTGAATGGTGCATTGAGGATACTCATAACTCTTACTTTGATATCTCTTGCACCTACTTTGCTTGTAATGATGACCTCTTTTACCAGGATCGTCGTTGCATTGCATTTTACCAGAACCGCCATAGGAACCCAGACATCTCCACCGAACCTGGTGCTCATAGGAATAGCTCTTTTTATGACACTTTTCATCATGCAGCCCACACTTACAACGGCGTACAACGAGGCTGTTATTCCCTTTGAAAACGGTCAGATGGACCAGGCTGAGTTTATGACGGAGGTCATGAAGCCCTTCAGGCAGTTTATGTATGGTCAGACCCAGACCAAGGACGTAAGGCTCTTTATGCAGATCGACGGACTTGAGTGGGACGGCCAGCTTGACAGTATCCCCAATGTGGTGCTGGTTCCAAGCTTTATCGTGAGTGAACTGAGAACCGCCTTTATCATAGGCTTTCTCATTTATATTCCTTTTATAGTTATCGATATGGTAGTGGCATCGGTACTTATGAGTATGGGTATGATGATGCTGCCGCCTACCACAATTTCGTTACCCTTTAAGATTCTGCTGTTCGTATTGGCAGACGGCTGGAGCCTTATTATAGGCAATCTGGTCAAATCCTTTTACTAACGCTAAGGGAGAGGAGGAACTTTTATGATCACCCTACCTGATATCAACAGAATAGTCAGCGAAGCACTTTTCCTGATCATAAAAATGTCCCTGCCCGTTCTTCTGACATCCATGATCATCGGTCTTGTAATTTCAATTTTCCAGACCGTAACATCGATTCAGGAACAGACCCTGACTTTTGTGCCCAAGGTTATAGGAGTTTTCGGAATAATAATTCTGGTTGGTAACTGGATGCTAACTGAGTTGTCGGGATACATAACCAGTCTATGGTCCGACTTCTCCCAGTATGTTCGTTAGGTACCGGTATGATAGATTACACATTCAGCTACGGCGATCTTGAAATATTTCTGCTGGTAGTTGTCAGGATCATGAGCTTCATATTTGTGTGCCCCTTCTTTGGCGGACAACAGACTCCAAACGTAGTCAAGATAGGATATGGGCTTTTGCTCTCCATACTTCTCTACGGAGCGGTTCCTTTTTATCCGCCTGATTACAACACAGTTGTGGGCTATGCGGTTATCGTGTTAAAAGAGGCAATGGTAGGTCTTCTTATTGGCCTTGCGGTTACGCTGTGTCAGCAGATAGCAGGATTTGCCGGCCAGGTCATAGACATGCAGATCGGCCTTTCCATGGTTTCGCTTTTTGACCCTGCCACCAGTCAGCAGATTACCATTACCGGAACTCTTTATTCACAGTTTCTGACAATAGCGCTTATCGTATCAGGGATGTATCAGTACATACTAAGCGCCCTGGTGGATAGCTTTACAGTGGTCCCGATAAACGGGGCAGTAATACATGCCGATAGGATGCTTCAGGCCACACTCAATTACATGAAGGATTACATGGTCATAGGCTTCAGGATATGCCTTCCCATATTCATAATCACCTTCATTACCAATGTGGTGCTGGGCGTTCTTGCTAAGGTATCTCCCCAGATGAACATGTTCTCTGTGGGTATTCAGATCAAGATCGTTATCGGACTTTTCCTTATGTTCTTTACGATCACGATGCTCAATGATGCCGCTAACTTTATTTTCATCAACATGAAGGAGCTGATCAGGGATTTTGTATACAGTATGGAGAGCAGCTGACAAGACTGATCTTGTAATTGAATACAACCTGCAGTTCTTTGCCGAGGATGCCAACGGAGCTGAGAAATCCGAGCAGCCCACCTCCAAAAAGCTGGAGGATGCCCGAAAAGAAGGTCAGGTAGCCAAGAGCCAGGAAATTGCCACAGCATTTTCCCTGCTGGCTCTGTTTGTGGTCCTTAGATTATCCTATGGCTTTTTGGGACTTAACTTTCAGAGACTTTTTGAACGCGTCTATGGCAACATCCCTGTGGTTGCAAGGACCTACGACGGGTTCATTCCCGTAAATCACATAAGGGCTATTTTAAACAATGCCATTTTTACGCTGTTTCTTATGGCGGCGCCCTTCATGATAGTGGCTTTCATAGTGGCTTTTTTGTCCGACTTTGTGCAGGTAGGATACAAGCCCACCACCAAGCCGCTGCAGCCTAAGCTCTCCAAGCTTAATCCGATCTCGGGCTTTAAGAAGATCTTTTCGGCAAGAAAACTTTTTGATTTATTCAAATCACTGGCCAAGCTGGCGGTTATGGGAGTTGTGATCTATAACTTCCTGACAAACAGGAAGGAATCTCTGTTTCTTTTGTATGATATTCCTCTTAAGCAGGCCATCGGTCTCATGGGTTCCCTCATTATCGACCTGGGCCTTAGGATAGCCGCAGCTTACATGGTGATCGCAATTATCGACCTTATCTACCAGCGGAGGAAATTCACCAAGGATATGATGATGACCAAGCAGGAAGTTAAGGATGAATACAAGAATTCAGAAGGAGATCCTCAGGTCAAGGGCAAGATCAAGAGCAGGATGATGGAGGCCTCCAGAAGGCGTATGATGCAGCAGCTCCCTCAGGCGGACGTTGTCATCACCAACCCTACTCACTATGCTGTGGCCATCAAGTATGACGCAGAGCAGTCAGAGGCACCTGTGGTTGTGGCCAAGGGTGCGGATTATCTGGCCCAGAGGATCAAGGAAATTGCCCGTGAGAACAAGGTCGAGATCGTGGAGAACAAGCCGCTTGCCCGTATGCTCTACACCAACGTGGAGATAGGCGAAATGGTTCCTCCGGAGCTCTACAAGGCTGTGGCTGAAGTCCTTGCTTATGTATATCACCTTCAGGGCAAGGTCTAGGCAAAAGAAATATCGCAGGTATCTACTAATCTGATGGAAGGAGGATAATGATGGATTGGAAGAAGATCACTCGCCGAGTCTATGATTACGGCCTGGCACTTTACATTGTTGCCGCTATTGTAATGCTCATTATCCCGCTACCGGATTGGCTTTTGGACGTGCTTTTGGCCTTTGATATGTCACTTTCCTTTGTGATCATGTTTACGGCTATGTTTGCAACGGAAGTTCTGCAGATGTCTTTTTTCCCGACTATCCTGTTGTTCACGACCATATTCAGGATTGCCCTTAACGTGTCTTCCACAAGACTTATTCTGACGCAGGGCAGTGCGGGACAGGTTATCGAAGTATTCGGTTCCTTCGTTGGAGGCGGTGACCTCATCGTCGGAGCAATTATCTATATCATTCTTATCATCGTTCAGCTTATGGTCATCAACAAAGGTTCTGAGCGTGTAGCTGAGGTATCGGCAAGATTTACACTTGATGCTATGCCCGGTAAACAGATGGCTATCGATGCGGACCTTAATACAGGAGCCATCACTGATGCTGAGGCCAAGGTGAGACGTGATAAGATTCAGGAAGAAGCAAGCTTTTTCGGAGCCATGGACGGTGCTACCAAGTACGTTAAGGGAGATGCCACCGCGGGCCTTATCATCACAGCGACCAACCTGATTGGCGGTATTGCCATGGGTGTTATCCGTATGGGAATGGATGTGGGTACTGCTGTAAATACTTACTCGATCCTAACCATGGGTGACGGACTTGTTAGCTCGATACCTTCGCTTATGATTTCCATGTCGACAGGTATCCTTGTTACCAAGGGATCCAAGGAAGCAGACTTTGGTCATGCCCTTATCGGACAGCTCTTTGGAACGGCCAAGACCCTTTATCTTGTTGGCGGAGTTGTGGCAGGACTTGGTATTTTCTCACCCCTTCCCACAATCCTGTATGTCACCTTCGGTGCGGCTTTCATTATCCTCGGCAGGATCACAAGCCAGACCATGGAAGAGGTTGCTGTTGAGGGAGAGGTTGCAACGCCTGAGGAACAGCAGGCCGAAGAGATCAGGCAGCCGGAGAATGTCACCAGTCTCTTGCAGGTGGATCCCATCGAGCTGGAGTTTGGTTACGGTATCATTCCCCTTGCCGATGTTAACCAGGGCGGTGACCTTCTGGACCGTGTTGTTATGATACGTAGACAGGTGGCTTTGGAACTTGGAACCGTGGTTCCCATCATACGTTTGCGTGATAATATTCAGTTGAATCCGAATCAATATATCATTAAAATTAAAGGTATACAGGTTAGCGATGGAGAGATACTTTTTGATCACTATATGGCCATGAATCCCGGCCATGTTGAGGATGAGATCACCGGTATTCCCACCTTCGAGCCTTCCTTCCATCTTCCGGCCATCTGGATCACGGAAGGTCAGAGGGAGAGAGCGGAGAGCCTTGGCTATACCGTTGTTGATCCGCCGTCTATCATTGCTACACATCTTACGGAGATCATCAGAGAGCATATTGCTGAGCTTATGACCAGACAGGATGTACAGAATCTTGTTGATAACCTCAAGGAGAACAATCCTGCACTTGTTGATGAGCTTGTGCCTAAGCTCATGAGTCTTGGTGAAATCGAGAAGGTTCTTCAGAATCTTCTCAGCGAAGGCATTTCCATCAGAGACCTCGTCACCATTTTCGAGACTCTTGCAGACTTTGCTCCATCTACCCATGATCCGGATATCCTGACTGAATATGTAAGACAGAGCCTTAAGAGGGCTATCTCCAATAAGTTCTTTGTTCCCGGTGAAACCACCAGTGTGGTAACTCTTGATCCTAAGATCGAGCAGGAGATCATGAGCAGTGTCAAGCAGACCGAAACGGGTGCTTACCTCACTATTGATCCTGCCAGGACCAAGGCCATTCTTACCTCTGTGGGCGAGCAGATCCAGAAGCTGGAGGATGCCGGTAAGATGGCCATCATCATGGCATCACCCATTGTCAGGATGTATTTTAAGAAGATGACTCAGGACTATTACAAGGACCTGATAGTTATATCCTATAACGAAGTAGAACCGACTGTTGAATTACAATCTGTGGGGATGGTAACTGCGTAGTATGATTATCAAAAAGTATGTTGGAAAAACTGAAAGTGAGGCTACAGAAGAAGCCAGGAGGGAGTTGGGGCCCAACATCGTAGTGATGACGGTTAAGCCGGCCAAGAAGACAGGATTTTTATCCTTCTTTCAGGCTCAGAAAATCGAAGTCACCGTGGCCCTTGAGGAGGAGTCAGAGAAAGCTCAGAGGACCTATTCTCCTCAGAAGGAGGTTAAGCCTGCTCCCAGAGCCGCTCAAAAGCCGGCTTCTCTGGACAGCGGACAGAGGGATACGATCCTTGCTTCAGGCGGCGGCTCCATCGGTAAGATAAACGATGTGAGAGATGATAACAGCGCCATTGAGGAGAAGCTTGATAACTTAAGTAACCTTCTTGAGAAGAATTTCCTCAAAAATGACAAGGAAGAGGTCTCAGATAAAATCTCTCATGAAGAGCCTGAGACTGTTACCAGATCTGAGCCTAAGTCAGACATCTCCGATGAGACCATGTCTTTTATCAAGCTCCTTTATAATACTCTGATAGAAAACGAGGTTGATGAGATCTATGTAAATCAGCTCACAGACGAGGTTGAGAAGATTTCCAAACCGGGTCTTCCCTTTGACTACGCTCTGTCCAATGTCTATCAGAAGATGGTGCTTAAATTCGGAAAGTCTGAGCCGATCGAGCCCAATACAAACGGACCAAAGGCTGAGATCTTCATTGGACCAACGGGAGTTGGCAAGACCACCACTATAGCCAAGCTTGCTTCAGAGCTTAGCGTAACTCAGCGCAAGAAGGTAGCTCTTTTGACGGTGGATACCTATCGTATCGCAGCCGCAGAGCAGCTCAGGACCTATGCTTCCATTCTGGAGATCCCCTTCAGAGTCATCTACTCGGTGGATGAGATGAGGCAGGCAGCTGAGGACTTTAGAGACTATGACTACATCATGGTCGATACAGCAGGACATTCGCTCCACAACGACGAACTCAAAGAGGGTGTGGAGAGCTTTATAAGGGTTCTTGAGGATGAACTGGATTGTGAGAATTATCTGGTTTTATCTGCAACCACCAAATACAGGGATCTCATTGAGATCGCCGATGTTTATTCAGAGATGGTTGCTTACAAGCTCATCTTTACTAAGATGGATGAGACGGGAGCCAAGGGGAACCTCTACAACATCAGGATGCATACGGGAGCACCGATCGCGTATATTACAAACGGTCAGAACGTTCCCGATGATATTGCGGTCTTTGATGCGCAGAGGATTGTAAAGAATCTTTTAGGTGGAAAGAGTTAATTTGTTGGGTGTTATATATGGATCAGGCAACGCAGCTTAGAAATATAATCAAGAATTCCAGCATGCCCCAGAGACCTCTTGCGAGGATCATTACCGTTACCAGCGGAAAGGGCGGCGTAGGGAAGTCTAATGTAGCTATCAATCTGGCTGTTCAGTTCAGAAAGATGGGCAAAAGAGTCATCATTTTGGATGCAGACTTTGGTCTGGCCAACATTGAGATCATGTTCGGCACCATTCCGAAGCACAATTTGAGCGACCTTATTTATCAGGGCAAGAATATTAAGGATATCATCACCTGGGGACCCGAGGGTGTGGGCTTTATCTCCGGAGGTTCCGGTATATCCGGCATGTATAATCTGAGCCGGGATTACCTGGTTTATATTATTGTAAATCTTGCCGAACTGGACGCTATAGCTGATATAATAATAATAGATACCGGAGCGGGAATATCCAACGCCGTTATGGAGTTTCTGGTAGCAAGCGGTGAGATCATCCTTGTGACTACACCGGAGCCAACATCCATTACGGATTCGTATTCTCTTTTGAAAGCTCTTAATCAGTCACCGAGGTTCTCCAAGGAGAATACCAAGGTGAAGGTGGTATCCAACAGAGTTTCATCGGATGATGAGGGGCAGCAATTGTTTAATAAGCTTAATGCGGTTGTTGCCAGGTATCTTAAATTACCTCTGACTTACATGGGAGCTATTCCGCAGGATCAGATGCTTGCCCGCAGCGTTATGCAGCAGTCGCCGGTATCTCTTCAGTATCCCAATGCCAAGTCTGTAAGGGCCTTTGAGAATATCGCCAACCAGCTCATGAATCCGGGGGAAGTGGTGGAAGTCAGACAGCGAGGAATGGCGGCATTTTTCTCCCATATTATTACTGGCAGAAAGCTTAGTAATGCCAAGATACCAACTGAGCAACATACTTCGCCAACGGTACAAAATTAAGTTATAATATATACATAAATGATTGGAGAAACATAAACAACATGCTCACCGACTATATTGCACCAGGCATCAGAGTAGAACTTAAAGCCACAGGCAAAATATGGATGGACGAGGATGTACGAACCAAACACATCTACATGAGTAAGGTCATGGATGTGACCTCCGATGACAGGATTGAGGTTTTAATGCCATTTGAGAGGGGCAAGATAGTTCTTTTGCCGGTAGACGGGGAGTACAGCCTGTGCTTTTACAGCACAAAGGGGCTCTTCCAGTGCTTTGCCAAGATAGTTGACAGGTATCGGAGTGACAATATGTACATTCTGGTACTTGATCTTACAAGTGAATTACAAAAGCTTCAGAGGAGAGAATATTACAGATTCAGCTGTGCGCTGGAGCTTAAATCAAGGCTTTGTTCCAGGGAGGAGCAGGAGGCCTTTGAGCGGAACCGCAAATATCTTGTGGATGCGGGAACCAACCTTCAAAAGAGTGTTGTCGTAGACATAAGCGGCGGCGGACTGAGGTTTGTTTCCAATTTCAAATATGAGGAGGGCAGCACCATTTACTGTGCTTATCGCCTTCCGGGCAATGTAAATGACAAAGAATATGAAATGATCTGCAACGTTCTAAAGGTTCAGGAGCTGGAGAGCAGGCCCGGACTTTTTGAACATCGTATTCAATATATTTATATTGATGAGACATCCAGAGAAGACATTATTCACTTTATCTTTGAGGAAGAACGAAAAATCAGAAAGAAGCAGACTTAATTATGAAAAAAATTCTTATTATTGATGACTCTGCACTCATGAGAACTGTATTAAGTGATATTATTAATGCAGATTCAAGATTCCAGGTGGTTGACAAGGCCAAGGACGGAATCGAGGGGCTGGAGCTCCTTAAAAAGAATACCTATGACGCCGTGGTTCTCGACATCAATATGCCCCGTATGGACGGCATTACGATGCTCAAGGAATTACAGAAGGCTAAGATCAAAGCCAAGATCATGATGGCCAGCACCGACACTAAGGAAGGTGCCAAGGTTACCATGGATGCGCTGGATCTGGGTGCTCTTGATTTCGTTCATAAACCGGACAGAGCGTCTGAGTGTAGGGGTGATGATTTTGCCAAGCATTTCATCAACACTCTGGCGGCTGTGGCAGAGAGCCGAGCTCCTGTTTCAACCAAGGCTTTCTCCTTTGAGGATGCCAAGGAGTCCAGAAAGGTGGTTGAACTTGTAACCAAGTCAGCTGCCAAGATAACCGGAAACAGGATCGTGGCAATTGCCAGTTCCACGGGAGGCCCCAGGGCGCTACAGTCAGTAATACCCAAGCTTCCCAAGAACCTTAAAACTCCGGTTGTTCTGGTTCAGCATATGCCGGAAGGCTTCACCGCTTCCCTTGCAGAACGTCTTGATTCACTGTCTGAGGTGAATGTCAAGGAAGCGGCCGAGGGAGATACACTTCAACCCGGATGGGTTTATATCTCCAGAGGCGGCAAGCATATGCACATTGTAAAGACCGGCGGTAAGAGCACCATCCATTATGTGGACGGTCCTACCAGAGAGGGCGTAAGGCCCTGTGCCAACTTTATGTATGAGTCATTAATGGATTCCGATTACGACGAAGTGTGCTGTGTAGTTCTCACAGGCATGGGAGCCGACGGAACCGAGGGGATCAAGAATCTAAAGTCTAAGAAAAAAGTATTTGTTATCGGGCAGGAGGAGAGCACCTGTACCGTGTACGGAATGCCCAAAGCTGTTGCAACTGCTGGCCTTGTGGATCAGGTGGTTAAACTTGATAACATCGCGCAGGAAATCATATTGCATGTCGGTGTGAATTGAGGGATTTCAATACTTTTTTCATCTTACTTTAGTCTTAAACCTCTAAATTCCTCCATTCAAAATGCCGATATAATGTTCAGAGGTATGCGTTATTTAGTTAATACTTTTGAACTACATCACATTTTTATGGAGGTAAATAGGTTATGGATGTTTCCCAGTATCTAAGTGTCTTTCTCGATGAAGCAAAGGAGCACCTGCAGTCTTTAAATGACAACATCATGACTCTGGAGCAGGATCCCGAGAATGAAGATTGCATTAATGAGATCTTCAGATCGGCTCACTCTATGAAGGGTATGGCCGGTACAATGGGCTATACCAGAATGCAGAACCTTACCCACGATATGGAGGATGTATTCTCAGATGTTCGTGGTGGTAAGATCAAGATCAAATCTGCAGATATCGATGTTCTTTTACAGTGCCTTGACGCTATTCAGGGATATGTTGACAACATTACCGAGAATCAGGATGAAGGTACTGAGGAACATCAGAATATTATAAAAGCACTGGCAGATATCAGGAACGGTGGCGGCGGTGATGCCGGCGCTGCGCCTGCGGCTGAAGCAGCTCCTGCACCTGCAGCTGAGGCAGCTCCTGCAGGTGATGCGGCTCCTGCTGACGGACCTGCACCCGGTGCTGATGGTTCTTCGGATTACAGAGCTATTAAGCTCGATCCGTCTGTTAAATCTACTTTGGAAGAAGCTGTAGCCCAGGGCAAAAAGCTCTACGGCGTTACAGTTCATATTCAGGAATCCTGTATCCTTAAGGCAGCCAGAGGCTTCCTTGTATTTAAGGGGCTTGAGGAGATTGGTGAAATTGCGGTTTCAGATCCCTCCACACAGGATATCGAAGACGAGAAATTTGATTATTCTTTCAGTTTAGTTGTTATCACTGACGAATCAAAAGAAAAGGTTGAAGAGATCGTAAAGGCAGTTTCTGAGGTTGAGGGCTGTGAATGCGGTGAATTCGATTTAGGCGGTGCCAAGAGCGCTGAGGAAAAGGAGGAAGCACCCGCAGCAGCGGCGGCAGCACCTGCGGCAGCACCCGCAGCAACACCTGCTCCCGCACCTGCAGCACAGACTCCCGCACCTGCTCCCGCAGGCGGCGGTGCCGGCGGCAAGAAACCTGTAGGAAAGCCTGTTGTCAACAGAACAGTCCGTGTTGATATTGAGAAACTGGATGTTCTCATGAACCTTGTCAGTGAGCTTATTATTGCCAAGAACTCCCTTATTTCAGCTGCTAACACCTCAGGTGTAAGTAACGGAACAGTAAATGAACAGATTGAGTACCTTGAGAGTGTAACCACCAACCTTCATGAATCAGTCATGAAAGTTCGAATGGTTCCTATTGAGAGCGTACTTCAGAAATTCCCTCGTATGATCCGAGATCTTAACAAGACTCTTGGTAAGAAGATGGAACTCACAATGACCGGTGAAGATACAGAAATGGATCGTACCGTGGTTGATGAGATCGGTGATCCTTTGATGCACCTTATCAGAAACAGTGCGGATCACGGTATCGAGTCTGCTGACCTTCGTGCTCAGCGCGGCAAGCCTGAAGTAGGACAGATTTTCCTTCACGCTTTCCAGGATGGTAACAGCGTTGTTATTGAGGTTGGTGATGACGGTAACGGCATTGATGCGGAAGCGGTTAAGAACAAAGCCATTGAAAAGGGTGTAGTATCACCCGAACAGGCAGCACTTCTTACAGAGAAACAGTGCGTAGAGCTTTTGTTCCATCCCGGCTTCTCAACAGCCAAGCAGGTTTCTGAAATTTCAGGTAGAGGCGTAGGTCTTGACGTTGTTAAGTCCAAGGTTGAGTCCCTTTCAGGTGAAGTAACCGTAAGGACCAAGCTGGGCGAAGGTTCTACCTGGGTTATCAGACTTCCTCTTACACTGGCTATCATTCAGGCTCTGATGGTAATCGTAGGAGAAGAGAAATATGCTATTCCTCTTGACTCTATCCAGAGTATCGAGGACGTTTCTCCTGCAGACCTTAAGCTTGTAGAGAATAAGGAAGTAATCAACCTTCGTGGTAGTGTAACTCCGATCATAAGACTTAACGAAGTGCTGGATACAGAATCAACCAAGTCTCCCGAGGAAGATATGGTTGTTGTTATCGCCAGAAAGGGCGACCAGCAGGTAGGTCTTGTTATTGACGAATTGATGGGACAGCAGGAAATCGTTATCAAGCCTCTCGGAAAGTACACAGCTAAGTGCAAACTTATAAGCGGTGCTACTATCCTTGGTGATGGTGAGATAGCCCTGATCCTTGATACAAATTCAATTTTCTGATTAGTCCGTCAACCGGCACTGCATTAGCAGTGGGATTACAAGAAAGGATGATTTAGATATGAACGAACTTAGAGACAATTCTGAAAGCGGCGAGCTTATCCAGTATATCGTTATCAAGATTGATGATGAGCAGTACGGCATCAATATCAAATTCATTGATAACATCGTTAGAATGCAGCAGATCACCCGAGTACCCAAGGTTGATGATTACCTTAAGGGCGTTATCAACATCCGAGGTGAGATCGTTCCCGTAATGAGTGTGAGGATGAAGATGGGACTTGCAGAAGATGAGATCACAGGCAAGTCAAGGATCATCATTTTAAAGACCTCTGAGGGAGATCTTGTGGGCATCATCGTAGACCAGGTTAACCAGGTCCTTACGCTTGATTCCAATAACATTGAGAAGGTACGCTATGACGATAAGAAGGGCAAAGCCAATGCTTCTTTTGTTAACGGAGTAGGTCATTATGACGGCGGCCTCGTATCAATTCTCGATCTTGATGCCGTTGTATCTGAGAAAGAGATAAAAGAGAAGGCTTCCAACGCAAGCTGATCGGAGGATAAAATATGGGTGAAATGAGTCTGGACAATTTGTCCAGTCAGTACTTTGACGTACTTAAGGAATTGGGAAATATTGGTGCCGGAAATGCTACCACAGCGCTTGCTCAGATGATCGGCACCAAGGTTGATATGTCCGTACCACAGGTAAGACTCCTTGATTTTAAGGACGTCGGCGATATGATGGGCGGTGCTGAGCAGATCATGGCAGGTATCTATCTTGCTGTAGAAGGAGACATTGACGGAAGTATCATGTTCCTTTTAAACAAGCAGGCTGCAAGACACCTGGTTGATAAGCTCATGGGGACCGGCGCCAAGCCTGATGATCAGGAATTTGACGAAGTTGAAATGTCGGCCCTTAAGGAAGTTGGAAATATCATAACCGGATCTTACTTGAACTCCCTGTCTATGATGACCAACCTCAAAATGATTCCTTCAATACCTTATGTTGCCATCGACATGGCGGCTGCTATTTTGAGTGTTCCGGCAATTCAGTTCGGAATGATGGGAGACAATATCCTGCTTATTGAGACACAGTTCTTTGATGAGCTCAAGCTCAGTGGATATTTTATCCTCTTACCTGACATTGATGGTTACCGTAAGATTCTCTCTTCACTTGGTATGGGAGATGTGCAGCTATAAAACGAAAGGGCAGATATGAGTCAGATTATTAAGGTTGGTATGGCCGATCTAAATATTTGTGTCAGCCCTGACGGAATAACAACGCTGGGACTTGGCTCCTGCGTTGGAATTGCTGTGAGAGACCCAGTCACCAAGATTGGCGGCTTGGCACATGTCATGTTACCGGACTCAACTGAGATCAAGAATAATTCAAATATCCCTAAGTTTGCCGATACCGGAATTGAAGAACTGGTTAAGCAGATTGTTGCAAAAGGGGCCAGCAGGTCGAGACTTGTTGCAAAGATTGCGGGCGGAGCCCAGATGTTTGCCTTCCAGTCCAGTAATCAGACCATGAGGGTCGGCGACAGGAACGTTCAGGCAACGCTCAAAAAGCTTAAGGAGATGAATATTCCTGTTCTTGCTCAGGATACCGGTGATTCCTATGGAAGAACGGTCATCTTTTATCCGGAGAACGGAAATTTTGTAATCAGAGCTGTAGGAAAGCCTGAGAAAACAATATGAATACTGATATTGAAGATATCAAAAAAGTTAATACCAAACTGATCACTCCCCTGATAGTGCTGAGCGGTACGGCGATTATTGCCATATTCACCTACTTTAAGCACTATCCGGTCGGTGATTGGTTTATTGTAGTTTTTATATCTGTGGTTGTCTTTTTGTTCATAGGTCTTTTGATAGAGAAGATGCTCAACAGATTTCTTGAGATCAACTATGAAAAGGCCATGGCTGAAAAGGCTGAAGCCGAGCGCCTCGAGGAAGAAGCGAGGGCTGCCATGGAAGCAGAAGGTGGGGAAGAATTACCTATAGAAGAACAGGATATCTCACCTGAACTCTAATAATACTAACCGGGGATATTGTGCATGGATGAGGCAGGCAGAAATAAATTATGGACTGAATATAACAAGACAAAATCAGCTGAAGTCAGAGAACAGCTGATTCTTGAGTATGCTCCTCTGGTAAAGCTTGTTGCGGGAAGACTTTCCATGTATCTGGGCTTTAATGTGGAGTATGACGATCTTGTGGGCTATGGCATCTTTGGACTTATTGATGCCATTGATAAGTTTGACCTTATGAAGGATGTCAAGTTCGAGACCTACGCATCCCTAAGGATCAGGGGCGCCATCCTTGACCAGATCCGAAAGATGGACTGGATTCCAAGGACCATAAGACAGCGCCAGAAAAAGATCGAAGCTGCCATTCACGAGATCGAGAGAGACGGCGGTCACGTTGCCACCGATGCAGAAATAGCTGCCAAGATGGAGATCAGCGAAGAGGAGTATCAGACCTGGCAGAACCAGATGAAGGTTACGGGTGTTGTATCACTAAACGAGTTCATGGATCAGGGTTCTGACATTCCCGAGGATTCCAACCACAGCTCCTCCTTTGTTAAACCCGAGGAGGCCATCGAAAAGAGCGAGCTAAAGAAAATGCTGGCCGAATCTCTTGAGCTTCTCACCGACAAGGAGAAGAAGGTCATTCTTTTGTATTACTACGAAGAACTTACGTTAAAAGAAATTGCTGAGGTCCTTGAGGTTTCCGAATCAAGAGTTTCTCAGCTTCATACCAGGGCTTTACAGAAAATGAGGGAAAAGCTCGGAAATTATCTTGGAATACTTACTAACTCAAGGTGAACAGAGGTTTAAATTATGAATGGATATTTTCAACTTGTAATCACCCCGAAAGGCACCGGCATCAAGGTCTTTGCACCGACTGATGGCGGCGAGCCTCTTAACGTTAACGACGTAAGAGACTATCTCGAGGATCGAAAAATCCAATATGATGTAGTTGTCTTAAATGATGCTGTGACTAAAGCGGACGCGAGCGTTGTGATCATCTCTGAGGCTCAGATAATGCCTGAGCGGGAAGGGTGTAAATTCGATGTGTCAAAAGATCGCATGACTGTCACAGCGTTTTTTTATCCCCCTTCAGAGGGCGGTGAGCTGATGACGGAAAACGAAGTCCTTAACAGTCTTGCCTACAGAAAGATTGTTTACGGAGTTCAAAAGGATGCTATCCATAATTTCTTTGAACACAGAGAATATTGCAAAGAAATAGTTGTTGCTCAGGGCGATCCCGTAAAACAGGGACAGAACGCCAGGATTGAGCTTCATTTTAATGCTAACCTCAGAGCCAAGCCCACTCTTAAGGAAGACGGAAGCGTTGATTACTTCCACTTAAATCTCATAAACAACGTGGAAGCCGGACAGCTCCTTGCTACTCTCCATCCGGAGGTTATGGGAACTCCCGGTACCAATGTCTACGGCGAGAGCATCAAGCCCGCAGCCGTTAAGTCAGCTTTTATCAAATACGGCAAAAACACTGTTTTATCCGAGGATAAGCTGACACTTACCGCCGAGACTTCCGGACACGTCACCGTAAAAGAAGGAAAGATCACGGTTTCCGACGTTCTTACCCTTGAAAACGTGGACGTTTCCACCGGAAATATAGACTACGAAGGAAGCGTGGTTGTAAAGGGTGTTGTTGCATCCAACTTCAGTGTCAAGGCGGGAAGTAACATAGTAGTTAAGGGCATTGTAGAGGGAGCAACCCTTGAAGCCGGCGCAGATGTTATTCTTGAGTGCGGCGCCAAAGCCGGAGGAAATATAAAAGCCGGCGGAAATGTAGTTACAAAATTCATTGAGAATGCTACTATAATGGCAAAGGGTAGTATTTCAAGCGAGTGTATCCTTCATTCCACGGTGGCTTCCGGCACGGAGATAAATGTAACCGGAAAGCGCGGCTTTATCGCAGGCGGCAAGGTATCTGCCGCAGATAAGATCTCAGCCAAGGTCCTTGGTTCTGAGATGGGAGCCAATACCATCATTGAAGTAGGGGCTGATCCCCAGCTCAAGGTAAGGCTTAAGGACCTGCAAAAAGAAATTGCGGCAGCCAACAAGAATATTGAAGGCATAAAACCTACCATTGATGGCTTTACCAAGATGTTAAAGGCAGGGGCCAAGTTTACACCGGATCAGGTGGCCAATGCCAAGAAGCTTATAGAGCTCAATAAGAATCTCACTGCTCAGATAGAAAGAGATTCGGAAGAGTATTCGGTTCTCATGGAGAAACTGGCTGATTCCAAGGACGCTGTAGTTATAGTTGAGGGGACGGCGTATCCCGGAACAACGGTCAATATTGGGGAACTTTCCATGATAGTCAAAAAGCCGGTTCAGTACAGCAGATTTGTAGTAAGAGAAGGGGATGTACGACTGGCTCCGATTTGACGATAATAAGATTGAAAGGGAGTATTATTAAGAGAGGAGGTGAATGAAAAATGTCGATTGGAAGGATTGACTTTGGCGTGATGGCAACATCAACCGATGTCACAAGCATCAAGGCTGCAGAAGAGGCCAGACCTTACGCGGACCAGCACAATTTTCAGACACAGTTTAACAACGAGGTCCAGAACCACCAGCACCAGGTTAACGCCAAAAACGACATTGATCAGGGGGAACTTAATGCAAACGCCGAGGATAAGGGCTCTAATGAGTACATGGGAGACGGCGGAAGAAACAGGAGAGAACACGACGAAGACAAGAAACAGAGACAGCTCAGTCTGGAACAGATGGAGAAAATGTCCGAGAGTATTCGTGGCCGGGACGGCAAGCCTGTGGATCTTCACATTTCAAAAGGTTTTGATTTGAAGATTTAAGTGTTCTATACTATAATTAATAAACGTGTTTTTTACACGTCAGATTTTTTGTGGGGATTTTTGGGCGGAGTAGTTATGAGTATTACAGAGATTGTTCTCATCGTCGCAGGATTTGCGGCTATAATACTGGGTTACCTTCTTCCTGCCGGCAAGGAGATGGATGAAGAAGACAAGATGCTCATGGAGAGGGAGATCCGTGAGCTTGTTAGACGTGAGGTTGAGGACCAGAAGGAAACCATCGAAAACATGGTCGACGATACAGTCGACAATTCTCTCGACAGAACAGAGCGCGCCATGGAGCGTATCTCCAATGAGAAGCTCTCCGCAATAGGCGAGTATTCCGACACTGTCATCAATGATATCCACAAGAATCACGACGAAGTAATGTTTATGTATGACATGCTTAATGACAAGCATAAGAACCTTACCAGCGTGGTATCTGAGGTCTCCAGAAAGACCGATGAAGCCAAGCAGGCTGTTCTTGATGCTCAGGTCACAGCCAAGGAAGCCAAAGAGGCTACGTCATCCCTTAAGCTTAACGGCAAAGAGAATGTCCGTGCCATTTTCCTTGATGAGACCGAGGACAAGCTCAGCGGCATACATATTCCATATACAGAAAAGACCAAGGCAGACGAGGATGCACCCAGTCCCATCGGCGCTCCCGACAGTTCTTTTGCCGGGGAAGTGGTCAGACCGGAGCCGCAGCCTGAGGGCAGCATTGAGAGCGGCTATGTAGACGAGCGTAATCTAAAGGAACTTGAAGAACTTGAAGAGATCCCTGCAGAGGTTCTGAGCAGCGAGCAGATTTCAGGCCTTCATGTTATCGGTAACACAGGCTCCGAAGAGAAGCCACAGTCAGCCAAGGTTGTTCCTATCACGGAATCCGTAAGGGTTGAAGGCAAGACCAGAAACCCCGATTCCTCAATGATGGAGCTTACAGCCAATGATCCTGCTTCACAGAACAGACAGATCATAGAGATGCACAAGGCCGGTAAGTCCAATATGGTCATTGCAAGAGAACTGGGACTTGGCATCGGAGAAGTAAAACTTGTAATAGACCTTTCCAACAAGCACAGAAAGGTTAAGTAAAGGGAAACGTTAATGAAACTAAAGTATTATCTTCGTGGAATGGGAATAGGAATAATCCTTACTGCGATTGTCATGGGCTTTGCTCTCGGAGGCAGGAGATCGGCGATCAGTGATGCCGAAGTCATCAAGAGAGCCAAGGCACTTGGAATGGTAGAGGCCGGAGCGGAAGTGCTCTCTGAAATGTCTACAGAGACAAGTTCTCTGGACAACGAAGAGGTGCCTCAGACACCTACAATTGGGGAGGCTCTTACTGATGAAGAAACGAATGCATCTGCATCCGATACGTCACTGGATGAAGCGGGAAAAGAAATATCTCAGGAAGTCGACGAAACAGTCACTGACTCAGGTGAATCAGTTCCGGACGTGGCTGAAGAAGAGAAAGAAACAGAAGACCAGACAGGAGAAGCTGAAGACCCTGATATCAAGGGTGATGCCGGGGAAACGGGCGTAACTACAGATACTGCAGACGCATCAGATTTGGCTACGGAATCATCTGCAGACGCTTCAACAGAATCCGCTACAGATACAAACACTGATATACCGACAGGCGGCAAGACCGTTACTATCCCCAAAGGACTTGGATCTGAAGGAGTGGCGCAGATTCTTGTAAGGGAAGGATTCATTGATGACGCAGCATCCTTTAATAAATATCTTGTAGATAACAGAAAGGACAGGGTCATCAGATCCGGCGTTAAATCTATTCCCGAAGGTGCAACCTACCAGCAGATAGCGGATATAATTACAAGATAAAAGACAATACTTTAAAAAATGCCGAAAGTATTGTCTTTTTTGTTGCTTTATGGAAATTCTTATGATATTATATGAAAGCTGTTGATTAATTGGGCGTTTATGCCTGTTTGAGACAGCAGTCACATAAAAAGCACGTATATCTGATTCTCTTTCCGGTGTCAGCAATGCTGATCAGATCGAGAGCCCGCCGCGGGATGACGCACCTTCGGAGTCACGGGTATAGGATGTACGGAAGATCAAACCAAAACGGAGGTAATAACATGAGCGTTGTATCAATGAAACAGTTACTTGAGGCAGGTGTACATTTTGGTCACCAGACAAGAAGATGGAACCCTAAAATGGCTCCTTACATCTTCACAGAGAGAAACGGAATCCACATCATCGACCTTCAGAAGTCAGTTGTAAAGGTTGACGAGGCTTACAAGGCAGTATTCGAGATTGCACAGCAGGGTGGAACAATCCTTTTCGTTGGAACCAAGAAGCAGGCTCAGGACGCAGTTAAGACAGAGGCTGAGCGTTGCGGAATGTACTATGTAAATGAGAGATGGCTTGGCGGTATGCTCACAAACTTCAAGACAATCCAGAGCAGAATCGCAAGAATGAAGGCTATCGAGAAGATGCAGGAAGACGGAACATTCGATGTTCTTCCCAAGAAGGAAGTTGCTCAGCTCAAGAAGGAGCTTGCTAAGCTTCAGGCTAACCTTGGCGGAATCAGAGATATGAAGAGAATCCCTGACGCTATCTTTGTTGTAGATCCCAAGAAGGAGAGAATCTGCATCCAGGAAGCTGAGTCACTCGGAATCACACTTATCGGTATCGGTGATACAAATTGTGATCCTGAAGAGCTTGATTTCATCATCCCCGGTAACGATGATGCTATCAGAGCAGTAAAGCTTATCGTTGGTAAGATGGCAGACGCTGTTATCGAGGCTAACCAGGGCGCTGAGGCTGATGTTGCTGCAGAGCAGGCTGAGGAAGAGGCTCAGGCAGAAGAGACAGTTGAGGCTTAATTCAATCTGAATATTAAAATATAATCAAACACTTTACGGAGGATAGATAGATGGCTATTACAGCAGCAATGGTTAAAGAGTTACGTGAGTCTACAGGCGCCGGCATGATGGAGTGCAAGAAGGCTCTTACAGAGACTAACGGAGATATGGATGCAGCCGTTGAGTACCTTAGAAAGAACGGTATCATGAAGGCTGAGAAGAAGGCCAGCAGAATCGCTGCAGAGGGTCTTACAAGAATCGCTGTTAAGGATGACAAGACAGCAGCTGTTG
>JAEEGF011300292.1_pt1 | contig 51036 bp, 44 predicted proteins | sample 9134171 | NCBI WGS metagenome assembly JAEEGF01 (sample SAMN16246542, study PRJNA631951) | gut metagenome | biome: gut microbiome; feature: rumen; material: AP-attached | host: Bos | place: Iran: Karaj | collected 2018-10
TTTCGTGGTGGTGTTCAATTTTCTCTTCATCCTGCACGAATGGGAAGAAGGCGTATATCCTGGTGGCTTCGTCGATTTGATTGCAAGACTTATTGACAAGGAACTGACCGACGACCTGCGAAGGGCAAGCCGAATACCCACAAGCATCTTTTTAATATCAATAACCCTTGTGCCGTTCATCTTCGATGATACCGCAATGTTCGCTGTTTCTATTGCCACTTTTGGTATTTTCGAAGGTCTGGTACACACTTTAGGCATCAAGTTATTCCGATTAAAGAGAATGTATACCCCCGGAATGGTCACTGCTTGGCTCGAGGCTGCTGTTGGTATTTCTCTCTTGGTGTATCTCGCCAGCAATCATTTTGCCTCTTGGTACGACTACGTATTGGGCATCATCATATTCTTTGCGGCTTTTGTCACCATGCAGAAGACACTCACCATGATGGTCGGAATACGTTACAGAGACTTGCCCCGAATGCTGAAGAGTCACTTGAGAAATTGAACTTTATAACCATTTCCTTATTCAGATGCCCACCGGGAGCCCTGCCTTCAAATCCCGGCGGGCATCAAGTGTATGGCCACAACGAGTCAACTTGGTTGATTCCGGCCTCAAACAACTACGGCGTAAAGCGATAATCCCCATAGCGTAAAAAAGAATGAGGCCGCGAGAATTCTCGCGGTTTTTTGTTTTGATGTAGCACAATATAAAGATGATTGTTGTCATTATCATATCCGCCGCAGGCGACAAGAATCATTCCGGCCATTCATCCTTGCCGAAATAGCGCTCCCCCAGTCGGTCGGCTCGCCGCTCGGCCCAGAAGTCCTCGTGGCGGTGACGCACCCGCGGATTCAGCCCCAAAGCCTGACTGACAAGGCTTCCCAGCCCCACTACGGGCAGATATAGCCAACCCCACCGCTGGCTGTCGACCGTGTGGCCATATTCGTGTCGATAGATATTGAATGGGCTGTGCCTTGCATATTTCTCAAAGTCGCCGCCCACTCTGTCGGGAATCCACATATTCACAAAGCACCCTATCGACATTCCCACATAATTATGCGCCTTACGGCTTCGGCCTGTGGCAAATACCACCCCGTCCAGGATATCCACCCGCTCAACCTTCCCCAGCACATTGAGGCCCTGGGCCACCCAATAGCCAACCTCCAGTTGCGGCAGCTCCCACGTAAAGCGGGTCAAGGCCTGCACCAATCCACGCATGGGTCGCGTGTCGAATCGGTAGCGCCCCGTCAGCAAGTCCCACCCCTTGACCGGATGGGCCAGCAGCCCCGCAAAGGTAACGATGAGCGTAATGCCTTTCATGCCGAAAAACAACCACCCCACCACCCTCAGCCAATCCAGCTGGGCATGAACCAACATCCAGCCCACATACCACATCACGCCGTCCAGCCACAACCCAACAAACAGTATGTTCGGCTCGATATAGTCGTGTTTCACATATTTCAAGTATTTCGACATTCCAACAACCCATAACGCCGCACCTCGCTTTTTATTGTCCACTCACACCCGCCAACCCGATACAGCCGCAGAACTCCAAAAGCCACAGCCCCATTCAGCAAACCACACCTCTCCCCAACCCTATCCGGCCGCAGTGCACAAAAGCGACAACCCTAATCAGCAGCCCACTCCACTCACCTACAGGGAAGGTTCGCTGTAGGTTCGCTCCCACCCCGCCCGCCAAGAGAACAAAAAACAACCCTTTCCCGACGCCTCGACTATAATTATCACAAATCGGTCATTAGTGTTTATGGCATATTAGCATTTGCCTATCTCTGCCGCAATGGTGCGAGTGTTTTGCAAATAATGTCGGTGCTACACAATAAAAAACAGACATAAACGTTATTGATACAGTAAAAATAAAACAGAATAATTATGCCACTGCTGTTTATTTTCTTCGGACTGAGATTCCAGTTCTACTCCAACGACCACGAGCCGATACACGTCCATGTCTTGGCCGGCAAGGGCAAGACGGCCCGCAAAGCCAAATTCAATGTCGTGCCTGACGTCAGCCTCGTGGAAAACGATGGTCTCAAGGCCAACGAACTCAAGATGGCTGAGATGGTAATTGAAGAAAACCAGGAAATCATCATCCGGCAGTGGCACACGTTTTTCGGCAAATAAGAAACGGAGGGCAACGTTATGACAATGAATGTAAACAAGGTGTGGGTTGACAACGAATATGTACACATACTAACCGATGGCGGGCAGGAGCTGCGCGAGCGCATCGCTGACTATCCCCGGTTGAGGCAGGCTTCGGCTGAGGCGTTGCAGGACTATGAGACTGACCGCTACGGCATCAGCTGGCGCACGCTTGACGAGGATTTGTGTTTCGAGTATTTCGTGCCTATTACATAACACATTCCGATTCGATTTGGTTTATTGTAACGCTCATAATTCGTTGATATTCATTACCACTACGGATTGCACAAGCTAATCATCGGGAGTGCAAGAGCCTGTGGCTCGCACTGAGGAACCTTCGTGCGTAGCAATCTCTCATTGTATTTTAGTGTCGCGTCCCTATCGGGACGCATTCCTATACCACAGGGAATCACCGCACTGCGCCTACAGATTGTACGGTATTATTCATGCCTCACCCCTCCGGGGTGATTTGTCGAAGTCTACTTAAGGGGAAACAGAACCTACACCTAGTAGTAAACAGCACGAACCAGCACCAACATCTAGGAAACCTGTCCAACAGAAAACGCCTATTATGGTCCAAGGCATCCCATTTGCAACTCAACTCCTTCCGTTTCATCATCAACCCCTTCCATACTGAAATCTCGGCAACAAACTGATGTATTTTTCAAAGAAATAGTCGGCCACCAACCCTAATATGACCTTTTTCCAAAAACATTAAAACAAACTCAATCATCAAAAGTATCAGATATCACATTGTATTTTAGATGCACTCTCTTTTCGATTATCAAAAGAATATTGTTATATCAAAAAAAACTTGTATTTTTGCATCCAAAATATTCTGCTACACATGAATGAAACTTCGATTCAGAGATGCACACAGGAACACTTGAGCCTATATGGGGAGATATATGCTGCCGCCTTTGCCGGCGAGCCTTGGAACGACCACTGGACGGTGGAGGACGCCACCACCCATGTGGGTGAAATACTCGAGAGCCGGCAGTCCTACGGACTTGAATATCTGGTTGACGGACTGGTCGTGGCTTTCATTCTGGGCTCCTCAATGCTTTTCCACTACGGACGAACATTCGAAATCAATGACCTTGCCGTATCCCCCAAATACCAAGGCCAAGGCATCGCCTCACTCCTGCTCGACAGGCTGATTGACGACCTCAAAAAGCAAGGCATCAAGGGGTTCCACCTCATCACCGCCGCCCAAGGCACTCTGCCCGCATTCTACGAAAGGCACGGTTTCAACAAAGAGCATCGCGTGATTCTGATGGGAATGGATTAATCACAATGACAAGAAATTCAAATTATCATTTTACATTATAATCGATTTATCATGAAACAAAAAAGCATTATCTTTCTGCTTGTTGTCACCTTGGCGTCGATGACCACCATCTTGGGATGCAAAAAGACAGAAAACCCAACCCCCGAAAGGCCACACACCGACACAACCCCTACCGACACAATTACTCCCGAAGAGCCCCCCGCAGACAATATCTATCAGTTCAAAGTGCTCGACGGGCAGGGAGACTCCGTCTCGCTTTCCCAATACAAAGACAAAGTGCTGCTGGTGGTGAACACGGCCACACGGTGCGGCTACACCCCTCAGTACACCGACCTTCAGCGTATATATGACGCCTACAAGGACAGAGGCTTCGAAATCCTCGACTTCCCATGCAACCAGTTTGGCGCTCAGGCTCCCGGCTCATACGACGACATCCACAACTTTTGCACCGGCAACTACGGCATCACTTTCCCCCAGTTTGCCAAAATCAACGTGAACGGTTCAAACGCCTCGCCCCTCTATGTTTGGCTAAAGAGCAAGAAGCCCGGCGACATACAATGGAATTTCACCAAATTCCTTGTCAACCGCAATGGAGAAGTGATTAACCGTTTCGAACCCAACAACCCCATGTCGGCAGTAGAAAGTGCCGTGAAGAAGGCCCTCTAACGCCCTCGCCAACTTGATAAAGGCATGAAAACAACGCAAACCCTGTTGATGGCTGCCATACTTGCGGCATGCAGCCTTTTCGCCACCTCTTGCCGCAACGCCGTAAATGTGGCCCCCGCTGTCGCACCCGAGACCGATTGCAGCCAGTTTGTCGTCATCACCGACATGGTGCCCGACGCCATATTGGAAATACGCTACTACAGCACATACAACTTTGTGGGAGCCCGCGTTGACGGCTACGAAGAGCCCCTCGCCCTCTTGACCCGACAGGCCACCGACAGCCTGAAAGCAGCCAGCGACGACCTGCGCCAACAAGGCTACTGCATCAAGATTTTCGACTCATACCGCCCCCAGACGGCTGTCAAACACTTTGTCCGCTGGGCCTCCAATCTGGCCGACTCCGCCATGAAGCCCTACTTCTATCCCAACGTGGACAAATCAAGACTTTTCGAACTTGGCTACATAGCCGAAAAAAGCGGCCATTCGCGCGGCTCGACAGTCGACCTCACCATTGTCGACATGTCCACCGGCAAAGAAGTGGATATGGGCGGCGTGTTCGACTGGTTTGGCCCTGAAAGCCATCCCGACTGCGGCGGCAACCCCGAAACTATGGAATACCGCCCCAACGACACCCTGACCGCACAACAGTTTGCCAACAGGATGTTGCTGAGAAGCACCATGATGCGCCACGGGTTCATCCCCATCGACTGCGAGTGGTGGCACTTCACTCTGGACAACGAACCCTTCAAGGACACCTATTTCTCCTTCCCAGTGAAGCGCCTCGACAACCAACCCACCCAACAGTAATCGGAAAAAACATCATTCACCCCCTGGAACCGGTCGCCAAAGCAACAAGGCAACCGGTTCCTTTCGTTTTACACCCAACGATTACCATTATAATTAACCGAAATACAAATAAATGTATTCGTTTAACTTTTAAAGAAGACCATCAGGAAAAACCGACATATAAATAAATGTATTCTTTTCTTCTGCACCATTACCCGTTCGATTCTTTCCCCCTTCGGGAACTTTCCGCCATTGCCCCAACCCCGCTTACTCTTCAGCTCTTAACAACCTCTTATTAAGATTTTCTTCACCCCGATGGTGAAGAAGTATTAAAAGAGTGGTGGGTTGAAGCTGAAAGGTAAACGAAGGTGGAACAAACCCAAAGACCGATTGGGAATAAACGAGATAGAATCCCGTTTGCAAGTGCAACACGAAAAAGAAAAAAGAGCAACAAAAAACACGGCGGGGCACAATAAAAATAGGACTTTTCCGTTAAAAAAGAAAAAAGAAACAATATGATTATTACTACTACTCCGACCATTGAAGGTCGCCAAATTACGGAGTACCACGGTGTGGTATTCGGAGAAGTGATTGCCGGAATCAACTTTGTGAAGGATTTCTTTGCCGGAATACGCAATATTGTGGGCGGACGTTCAGGCTCGTACGAAGAAGAGCTGACCAAAGCCAGAAATGCCGCAATGAAAGAAATGGAGGACCGCGCCGCACGGTTGGGCGCCAATGCAGTGGTGGGTGTGGATGTGGACTATGAGGTGCTGGGCGGCGACAACGGGATGTTGATGGTGTCGGCATCGGGAACGGCTGTGACAATTAGATAGTAGCATATAATAACGACCACAATGGACAAGGTAAAACAATATATTGAGGAGAATCAAGAGAGATTTCTGAACGAATTGTTTTCACTTATCAGGATACCCTCGATCAGCGCCGAGCAGGAACACAAGGACGACATGGTGCGCTGCGCCGAACGATGGAAAGAGCTGCTATTGGCCTCGGGTGCCGAGAAGGCAGAACTGATAGAGACCAGCGGCAACCCGCTGGTTTATGGCGAGAAGATGGTGGATCCGAAGAAAAAGACAGTGTTGGTGTATGGACACTACGACGTGATGCCCGTGACTCCGCTGGAGCTGTGGAACACCGAACCGTTTGAGCCAGTGGTGAAAGACGGCAAGATATGGGCACGCGGCGCTGACGACGACAAGGGACAAAGCTTTATGCAGGCCAAGGCCTTTGAAACCATGATGGCACTGGAGATGCTTCCCTGCAATGTGAAATTCCTGCTGGAGGGCGAGGAAGAGATTGGTTCGCCTGCCTTGAAGCAATGGATTGACAACCCACAGAACAAGGCCAAAGTGATGGCAGACGTGATAGTGGTTTCGGACACCGACATGGTGAGTGCCGAAATACCCAGTATCACAACGGGACTGCGAGGATTGGTGAAATTCGAGATGAAGCTGACCGGCCCTGACCACGACCTGCATAGCGGTGACTTTGGCGGGACGGTGGCCAACCCCATCAACGAACTGAGCCGAATGATAGGCACAGTGCTGGACAAGGACGGACATATCACCATTCCGGGTTTTTACGACGATGTGCTGACCTGCAGCGACGAGGAACGCGCCTTGATAAACAAAGCTCCATACAATGAAGAGGAATACAGGAAAAGCGTGGGTGTGACGCGGCTGCAGGGCGAAAAAGGATACACCACATTGGAAAGGATAGGAATTAGACCCACTTTTGACGTGTGTGGCATACAGGGAGGATATAGCGGCGAAGGTTTCAAGACTATAATTCCTTCGGTGGCGTGGGCCAAACTGTCATTCCGGCTGGTGGCAAACCAAGACCCAGAACGCATAGCACGGATAGTGGAAGATTACTTCCGCAGCATAGCACCCGAGAGTGTGAAACTTGAGTTTACCTACTATGAGAAAGGGATGCCATACGTATGCCCCATCGATATGCCGGAATACCGAGCCGCGGAGGCCGCATTTGGCGACACCTACGGCATGCAGCCGATTCCCGCCCACAGCGGATGCTCGATTAGCATAGTGAGCGATTTTGAGCAGAAACTGGGACTGAAGAGCATACTGCTGGGATTCGGGCTGGGAGCCGACAACATTCACGCCCCCAACGAGAACTACAGGATTGACCGTTTCAAGAAAGGAATTGAGACCGCTGTGGCATTCTTCCAACACTATGCCGCACAATAGACTGAATAGTGCAGATAGGGCAATAAAGATGATTATTAACTTAAAACAATATACATAATGAAAGATGTAAAAGGCTATATAGAAGCCAATAAAGAGAGATTTCTTGAAGAATTGTTTGAACTGATACGCATTCCGTCGATTAGTGCCGAGAGCGAGCATAAGCCCGACATGGTGCGCTGCGCCGAGAAATGGAAAGAACTGCTGATGGCCGCAGGATGCGACAAGGCAGAGGTGATGCCGTCGGAAGGAAACCCGGTTGTGTATGGAGAGAAGACCATTGATGCCACAAAGCCCACTGTGCTGGTGTATGGACACTATGACGTGATGCCCGTGGCACCGCTGGAGCTGTGGAAAACCCAGCCTTTCGAGCCGGTGGTGAAAGACGGTAAGATTTGGGCTCGCGGAGCCGACGACGACAAGGGACAGAGCTTCATGCAGGCCAAGGCCTTTGAATATATGGTGAAAACCGGACAATTGCCCTGCAACGTGAAATTCATGCTGGAAGGCGAAGAAGAAATAGGATCGCCGAGCCTTTACGGCTTCTGCGAGAAGCACAAAGAGATGCTGAAAGCAGACGTGATACTGGTTTGCGACACCAGCATGATTGCCAGCAATGTGCCTAGCATAACCAGCGGACTGCGCGGCCTGTGCTATTGGGAGGTGGAGGTGACCGGCGCCAACCACGACCTGCACAGCGGTATATACGGTGGCGCAGTGGCCAATCCTATCAACATACTGTGCAAGATGATTGCCGGACTGCACGACGAGAACAACCACATCACAATACCGGGATTCTATGACGATGTGCTGGTGATAAGCGACGAGGAGCGTGCGCTGATGGCTAAGGCTCCGTTTAACGAAGAGGCCTACAAGAAAGAGCTGGACATCAAGGCAGTGCACGGAGAAAAGGGCTACACTACCAAGGAACGCACGGGCATACGTCCATGCCTGGATGTTTGCGGCATTTGGGGCGGTCACACCGGCGAAGGTTCGAAGACGGTGCTGCCCAGCAAGGCTTACGCCAAGATTTCGACCCGACTGGTGGCCAACCAGGATTTCAACAAGATAAGCCAGCTGTTCAAGGATTATTTCGAGAGCATCGCTCCCGACTGCGTGAGAGTGAAGGTGACACCCTGCCACGGTGGTGCCGCATACGTGAGTCCGCTGGAAATGAAGGCCTACCAAGCTGCCGAAAAAGCCATGGAGACCACCTATGGAACTCGCCCAATACCCACCCGCAGCGGCGGAAGTATACCCATTGTGGCCGGATTTGAGAAAATACTGGGTACAAAGAGCATACTGATGGGCTTCGGCCTGGGCAGTGACGACATTCACGCTCCCAACGAGAACTACCCGCTGGAACAATTCTTTAAAGGCATCGAGACGATACCCTACTTCTATGAATATTTCAGTAAATAACGGAGTCAGATTCTCGGATTCGCCAGCATCTCTAAGACTAGTAAAAGACAATTAAAACACATTCCCTAAAGGGATATTTGAAATTAAAGTAAAGAATTAAAAGAGAAACATAGAATGAAGAAAATCATTTTTATAGCACTGATGGCACTGATTTCAGTGCCCGCTATGGCCCAGCACAACGGGCACAATTGTGGCAACTGCCCCCACCACAAACAACATCAAGCACAGAAAGCCGAGAGCAAGCAATGCTGTGACCAGCAAAAGCCCAAGACCATCAATGGTATGGCCGCTGAAATTGTGGAAGCATTCCCGGCAGCTAAAAGCGTGAAAAAGGAGAAAAAGTGGACGGTGGTGTATGATGCCAAAAGCAAAGTGCTGGGGTATGCTGTATATTCCAAACCCGCAAGCGATGGAATCAAGGGTTTTAACGGTGAAACTCCAGTGATGATTGCATTGGACGCAAACAAGAAGATTGTGTCGGTGACGCTGCTGGACAACAACGAAACCCCTGGATATGTGAGCCGAGTGATTGACGCCGGACTACTGAAAAGCTGGAACGACATGAAAGTGGACAAAGCCCTCAAGAAAAAGGTGGACACCGTGACCGGAGCAACCTTTAGCTCGAAGAGCATTATTGAGACCGTTCAGGCCACTTTGAAGACTTTATAATAGATGATAAAATACAGAATATTCGACAACATGGAGCGCTGCACTGAAGAAGAAGTGCAGCGCTTGCTGTTGGAAATGGACGAGAAAAGGCGCGAGGAGGCATTAAGATATAAGCACCTGGCTGGGAGATTTGCCTGTCTGAAATCATACGCAATGCTATGGGAAATGCTGAGAGAAGACCATGTGATAGAGCCTGGGCAATTGCCTGACTTTGTTTATAACTCTCACGGGAAACCCCGGCTGGCCGACGTGGAGGGCGTACATTTCAACATAAGCCACTGCCCTCACGCAATTGCCGTGATGACGGGGAACATGGAAGTGGGAATTGACGTTGAACGATACGTATCGCCCAGCGAGTCACTGCTGAACTACACCATGAACGATGACGAAATAGCCGAAGTGAAGGCTGACGCTATGGCGGAACGGGCTTTTGCCAGACTGTGGACAAGGAAGGAGGCTTTGGGAAAGCTGTACGGTACAGGTCTGACAAAGAGTATGAAGGTGATGCTGAATGACATCGACAAAGACATAGTGTTGAGGACTTGGGTGAACGAAGAAAAAAAATATGCCTGCACACTGGCGTACTACCGTCAGGATGCAGGCACGGAAATAGACGATACCGTAAAAGGTTGAAGTCTATTCCTGCTTAGGTTGTTCAGCAACAACAGTGAAGTCTATTTCGTCGACACGCTTGTACGCACCAAGAAAATCCATGTATCCAACACGGAGGGTAATAACGCCTTCGGGGATGACGGGCGTAATGATGTATACACCGGCATCGCGGTCATGACGGAGGGTGCAAGTTGAGTCATTCAGAGGTTTAATAATAAGATAGTTAGAATTAACACCCTTAATTGACACTTTAACCGTGTTTTCGACATTGTAGACCAAAGTCTTGGATGCAGGCTCCAGGATTGTGACGGGAGATTCCGATTGGTCACTTTTAGACTGTGATGTCTGTGAATTTGCAGCAGTCGTTTCAGGCTGCTGGGCAAAGGCCCATGCGGAAAGACTTGCAAAGACAAATAAGAATAGCAGTTTTTTCATAGGATTATAATTTTTAATGTTATTTTTTTTGAGAGGTATTGAGCTATCGGGCGAAAAGTTTCAGCATCTTCATCTTCTTCTCACCAACCTTGCCACTGTAAGGATGCTCGCGTAAGGAAAGGTTGAAACGATGGGAACCATAGAGAACGGTGGAGGGGTGAGTGAATTCGCGAAATCCCCAGATGCCGTGGTATGCGCCCATGCCCGAATGGCCAGTACCGTTGAAAGGAACCCCTTTTACCATTAGATGTATGCAAACCTCATTGACACAGCCACCGCCATACTGCTGGCTTTGCATCACGCGGCGAGCCCATCGCTTGTTTTTGGTAAAGAGATACAGCGCCAAGGGATGCTCACGGAGAGAGATGGTGTGGAGGAGTTGGTCGATTTGGCTATCGGGGAAAGGAACCACAGGAAGCAACGGACAGAAGAGCTCCTGCTGCACAATTGGTTCATCGACACGGACGGGATAGATGACGGTGGGCTCATATTTGCACAATTCACGGCTGCCATTGCCACCAAATACTATCCGGTCACGGTATTTATCGGCCAAATCGGCACACTTGCTCCAAGCGGCCTCGGTAATAAGACGGGGATAGTCATTATTGGACAAGGGCGTCTCCCCTATTTGACGGACAAAGGCATCCTTGAGTTCGACAATGAACGGTTCAGCCACTTCCTGCGCAACTGCCACCTGGTTGATGTTGATGCAAATCTGACCGGCATTGCACAATTTGAAAAAGGCAATTTTGCGGGCAGCATCTTTCAGATCAGCATCCTTGCGGACAACACACCAGTTGCCCGTTTCGCCCCCCAATTCGAGAGCCACGGGGGTGAGGTTGCGGGCCGCGGCAGCCATAACATGTTTGCCCACAGAAGGAGAACCAGTGTAGAATATTTTATCAAAACGCTGAGCCAGACACATATCAGCTACATCATGTCCACCATCAATTAAAGTCACATACTCTGGCGGAAATGTTTCGGAAATAAAACGTTTCAAAATAGCTGTGCATGCCTTAGATTTACCACTAGCTTTAATCACTGCGGTGTTGCCTCCTGCCAAACTGGCCGTAAGGACCCCGAGGGTGAGTAGAATGGGGAAATTGAACGGACTAATAATCAATGTTACACCATAAGGCATCTTGTACACCTTTGTGACAATGCTGGGGAAGCACATCAGCCCACTAAAGTGGCACTCGGGTCGAGCCCAACGCCTAAGTCCATGTATGGTTTCATCAATCTCTGTAATTGTTGGAACAATATCACATAGAAAGCCCTCCACCGGACTTCGACCGAGATCGGCAGCCAATGCCTGCTGGAATTGTTCGGAATAGGCTATGACAGCGGACTTGAGTCGTTTCAACTGCGCTATCCGCCATGAAACATCAAGAGTCCTCCCCGAAAGAAAGAAATCGCGTTGCTGCTCAACAATCCCTTTAATATCTTCTTCTGTGCACATGGATACTTTTTTAAATGCTATAAATGAAATATGCCGAAGTGAACGTTTTTACAACAAAAAGATTAGTTATCTTGCACCAGTCGGACACTGTGCCCATTACTACGGGCAGCAGTGGACAAATCATAACCTGTGTGGTACATATAAAGCTCACGTGCAGACAGGTGGTCATAATAAGTTGATGTCCAATAGCAACCATACTCACCAACAAGCGATACTTTCTTTATATCACGGTAGCCGCCAGCTGGAAGAAAAACCGCACCAGCCGCCTGCATACGATTCCATTCGGGAACAGTGTAGGTGTTGGTTGCATATCCGTCAGCAGAGCCATACTGGAAAGCACAACCACTTGGCAACTCCCATTTATCGGGCAAAATGACTAGCCCAGACATACCCTTTCCATTCGCACCAACATCTTGAATAGTGGCCAACCCCCTTTTGACACCAGCAGAAGGGCGAAAAGAGAATAGATAAGTCCACTCATTGTATGAAAGTGTGCGCCAAAGACCTTTTTTGTTGCCTGCATTGCTGATAGCGTTAAATTGCCCCCAGTCATAATCGGAACCGGATATATCACGATTCACAAAACCATAATATTGGCAAGAATCATTAGCCGTATATGGCATCGATTCGTTATATCCTGACGTTCCCCAGCCAAATAGATCAATCCAACCAGAATACAATGTATCTATATTCTCGTTGGATAGCCCAATGATGTCATACTGATTTGATGCAAAACGCCAAGTATTTGTTGATGCTTGATACTGGAGATTGCCTTTGGCAAAAACAACAGTAACGCTATCATTAACAGAAAATCGTGCATTTATTGCACCCTCAGTGGGATACAATGGACGTTCAACCGGCTCCTCGTTTCTATTACATGAAACGACAACTCCTAATGCAATCAACAAAATAATATATCTTATAAACTTCATAATTATATATAACGAAGAATTGCAATAAAAATTGTAAATATAAATATAATGTATTTCATTATTTAATGGGACGCCACAATTTGAACTAAAGGAATCTCAACTTCAAATAATGAAGATAGAATGGAGATGACAATCAAAGGAAAAACATTAGACTATTCCATTTCATTATTCAATATCTGAGCATCATTCTGGATAATATTCAGAAAAAGTGTGGTCATCATATAGTACTATCAATTTAACGATCTTCTTATTCAGACTTGGCTGAACGGAATCAGATTTTTTGGCAGCCTCATTCATTGAATTCTCGATGGGTTGAGCTGAGGCACCCTGAGGAGGGATTGTTGCTTTATTATTTACATCCTGACTCGGCATTGAATTAAATGACAACTCCTCACGAGGAAGTATATTACCAACACTTTGAGCGACACGAGCATCCTCATCTTTACCATTGCCAAGAATGGATTCAGAAACAACGGCATCTCCATTGTTAGAATAATCGCCAGGCTGAGAAAATAAGTCAAATTGTTTTTCTTCCTGAGCCGTAGCACTCCTCACATCCTGTTCTTTTTTAGATGCTTCAGGAACAGGTTGTGTGCCATTACTGCTCACATACATTTCGCCCTTCCCAAACATCAACCAATTAATATTTATTTCTGGCCATCGTTTAACAACCTTCATTACAAAATCAAGACTTGGATTATTTCGTCCAGACAAGATATGAGACATACCACTCGGTTGAATACCGATTTCCTCCGCAAACTGTCGAGAAGATTTGTTTTTGGCCTTCAAAAGTAGATTAATTCTATCAACCATAATACAAATATTAAAAATACCATATCAGATCATTTAATGAAAATAGTATATTTGTTTGACAACTACACTATTTCACATTAGTAAATGAACATGATTGTGATTACAAAGATACAAATAAATTTTGATACATTTGTAATCAATTTAAGTAAATACATTTGTAAATACTAATAATGGCAAAGCAATGCATTATGTATAATACAATAATATACTATAAATAAAATATTTAAATATTATATACCTATTAATATAAGACAATTGGCATCAATTGTGAAATAATTATATTTATACTTTATATAGATAAAATAAATATCTAGTATACAATATACAAACTAGTACATATAATTGATTTAAAACATTTTTAACAGATAATTCACTTGTAATCCCATTTACAGGTGTAAATCATATACAATATTTACACATGTATACATAATTATACTCTTATAATTTGATATTGTATACAAATGTAATCGAATTTATCATGGAATATCATGGATTATTTAGTTATATATACTATGGTTTATTATCAAATAGTATTGTTATCTCAAAGATAACAACAATCCATATTTATGCCACATGCTATTTCAAAAACCACATTGGTATTAATAATAATTGAAGTCCTAAATATAAAATATACTGCATTAGATTCCTTACCGACATTTCATTATTAATATACCTCTACCCTACTATTAATAAATATTGAAATCAGAATGTTAAATACTACACGAGATAATAATATATAACAATACTCTTCGCCATAAAACAACTTTTATGTTAACAATAAGGAAATTAGCTACCATTGGAACGATGCTTATTGAAATCATACCAGATACCTCATAATAATAAATAGGTCATCGATGAGATCCACTTGATATTACTCTTTCAGGGTTATTTTTTTTTTTGTTATTTCAATAATTCTTCTCATTTCTTGTACCAATCACTATAACGACGTTAACTATGTTTGCCTAATCCCTTTCGAAAGTATCTGATGGAAGCCTTATTCAAATGTTCGTAAATGATGCAACGTATGCTTGAAACAAAAAGTGATCTGACTCATATCCAATCAACCGATTCTGGATAATACGAAAGAAGTTGGTTTGGTATTAATTCATCGTTTAAGAGAAATAAAGAATGTTTTTTTATATATATCAATTTATTTACGTATATTTGTATTTTGAAACGATTACAAAATCCCTTATTATATCATTAATATACAATAGAATAAATGGCCGAAAACAAAAACAAAAGCTGGCGTAATAGCTCTAACAAATGGGCATACCTCAAAGTTGCTTTTCATTTCCTGACCACTCCAGGAAAAGTATACGAGATTGCCCATAAGACTAGAGGTTCCAACATGAGAGAACGAATGATACGCGGAAGACTCGTTGAATTAGGAGTTCTGAAAAGAGAAAGTAACAACTCTCATAATAATATCGACCTCGAGAATGGTCACATTTGATTTGCACCCTTTAGAATTATTCTTTTTTAATAACAACATCCAAAAATACATTAGCAATCATGAAGAAATCTTTTATTGTCATTTGCATTGTCATGTTTCTTGCTTCCATAGCAACCTCATGCACACATCACACCTGCCCTGCTTACCGTGGCTCTATTGCTGAAGTAGTAGAATAGGCAGCAATTCTTGACAATTTAAATGGAAAAGGTTACCAACATACGTTGGTAACCTTTTTCTTTTGATAGGAATAACCATCTCCTACCCTATTCTTCTTTGATACTGTCTATGTTTTCGAATTGGAGTACATTATATGCCCAAACTATTCCACACAATTATCCAGCATTGACCTAAGCACATCTATACGCGAACGAATCCTTTTTACCTGTTCCTCGAGGAAATCTTCACTATACTTGGCATCACAAAAGCCATTCCCTCGAGCCACATAAGCATCATCGTCCACCATATCCACCTCCAATTCTTCATAATTGAACAGCAGCTGTTGCTGCTGTTCAATCTCTTTAAGTATCTCTTGTTTTGTCATTCTTAGTGAATGAATTATAGTCCTATCTTTTCATTCACAATCTTAATAATCTCAGCCTCTTCCTTGATGGCACGGGCTTCCAAAGCAGCCGCCTTAGCTAAGATATCATTCTTGAAAGCCTCATCCTTCAGGGAGCTGGCATTGATTTTCACATTTAGATGTGCTCCCATTACTGCACTGCGGGCAGCCAAAGCGCCAACGCCACCGTCAGTAACACTTGCCGGATTGCCCCATTCCACCATAGCACGGCACACCTCAAATGCCTCAAAACTCTTCTGCATTGTCTGGAAAGGTACTTCTGTTGCAAACTTTGTTGCCTCCTGGATAGCGGCACTGCGTGCAGCCTTCTCTTCATCGGTCTTTTTAGGCAATCCGAATGCATTCATTATCTTGTTGAAAGCATTGGTATCTTCATCCACTAAATGAAGTAATTCTGTCTTCAACATCTGACCCTTTACAGCCACATCACTATATTTCTCCCACTCGTCATCATATGCAGCTTTGCCACCAGTCAGATTGGCCACCATCGTACCCAACGAAGCTGCCAAAGCGCCCATATATGCGCTCACACTTCCACCTCCGGGAGCAGGGCTCTCGCTTGCCGTCTCGTCACAGAAACCTGTGCAGGTCAAGTCCACCAGTTTTTTCTGACTGTGATCTTCAATCAAGAATTCAATCACCTTCTCCTTCGGGTCGAAAGGTTTCAAGTCATCCAACCCCATGCTCTTTATTGCCACCTTCATGATTTCGTCCTCGCTTACGCCAAGACTGCGCTGCTGTTTGGCCAAATAATACTTACCAGCATCAATCAAAACACTCTTGGGAATAAGTCCGACGATTTCGCAACCGGTGACGCGGAGCCCACGGTTAGCGGCACAACGGCACACCTCATCAAAGCACAGATGCACAGGAGCCACCTTAATGCTGGTAATGTTCATCGACACCTGGGCAATACCGTAATCTTCTATAAACCAACCAATGGCTTTCGTTCCCTTCAGCGTACCCGGAATCATAATTGTGTTGCCCTTCTCATCCTTCATTATCTTACCGCTGGGCTTTCCTCCCTCGCGTTGTGGACGGCCCTTCTCTCTCACGTCAAAAGCCACAGCGTTGGCTCTGCGTGTGCTGGTGGTATTCAGGTTGTAGTTGATAGCCACAAGAAAGTCGCGTGCGCCCACCTGTGTGGCTCCGGTCTGTGCCACATGGTCGTTCCATTCATTGGGTCCGAAATCGGGTTTCCATTGTTCACTTCCCAAACGGCTGCTCAAGCTCTCATACTCGCCCGTACGGCAATAGGCCAAATTGCGGCGCTCAGGTTTAAATGCTGCGTTCTCATAACAATAGATGGGGATATTCAACTCTTCGCCCAGACGTTTACCAAGCTTATGGGCATATTCTACCACCTCTTCCATCGAGATATTGCTCACGGGAATCAGCGGGCACACATCTGTGGCACCCTGTCGCGGGTGTGCACCATGGTGGTTTCTCATGTCTATCAATTCAGCTGCCTTTTTCACCACGCGGTATGCAGCCTCACATGCCTGTTCCGGCTCTCCTACAAAAGTGATAACAGTTCTGTTGGTGGTTTGTCCGGGATCCACATCCAGTAGTTTCACACCGTCTACTTTCTCAATCTCGGCAGTAACCTGATTGATAATATTCATATCACGCCCTTCACTGATATTGGGCACGCATTCGATAAGTTGTTTCATTGTTATTTATATTTATATACTATATATTATTAAACTCCAATACATTGCATCACCCACTGCATTCCTTGCCACTTTTGCAAAGATACACTTTATTTTTGATATTTACTACAACATTTCGTCTTTCCATTCTGTACCCACACACAATACAGCCTCCCATAACCCATAACATCACTCCCTACTAGCACCTACTAATCAACCTCTACTCCATCCCCATCTCTCGAATCTTCTCTGCAATCTTCCATATCACCCTTGTGTCCACTCACAAATCGGTCAAATGCTGCCAAACTTCCCGGTAGCACAAACAAAATCAACACTATCACGGCCAAACCTCCCACCGACAAACATCCCACTATCGAAGATATCGTATGGTCTTCCACCAGAAACGACATAACCCCTGGAGCCAACACTATTATCAGCCCCGAAGTCAAAATAGTGCGTATCGAGCCTCGGTATGCCGTCTCCAAAGCTTCGCCCACTCCCCGCGTCCTCCGTCCTTCTCGGTAATAGTTGACAAACAAAATAGCATAATCTATCGTCGCCCCCATCAATATGCTCTGCACTATCAGATATGCCAGATACAACATTGTCCTGCCTCCCAATCCGCTGATAAACACATTCACATACACACCCGACATCACAGTAATCACCAGCAACACCGGCAGCAGCACCGAACGGAATGTCAATGCCACAATCAGGAATATCGCCAACACCGTCAGAATCGTCAGCAGCAACAACTCCCTACCAAAGCCCTCTCTCATTTCGTCAAACATAACCGACTCGCCTATCAAGGCATATTCCCCTTCCAGTTCTTCTTCGCAACATTGCCTCAACCGCTTCAAGAAATCGTGAGTCTCGTCACCTTCATCCGCATAACTCGTCACAATCGCAGCCATCGACCATTCCTTCCCTTTCATCTTCCCAATCCCTTCATCCATCATCCTACTCACATCTGTCAATTTTCCCCTCATCTCCTCATTTACCCATTCTGCATATTCTTCATTCTCCAACAATTCGCCTGTCATAAAGTCCACCATCTCTTCCAACGAACTTGTAAGCACTCTCTTCTCATCCGTCACAACAGCCGCTGCAATCGCCCTCTCCACTCTTGGCGTTTCTTTGCTTTCCACCACAACCGTCTTCATTGTGTCCAATGTCACACTAAAGCTGTTATCCCCCATTGCCACTGCTCCTCTGTCTTTCTCCGTCGATTCCATCGCCATTTCGGTCACCACCTCCACCATCTTCGGCTGTGCCAAGTATGCACTGTCCATCCGCTGTTTCAATCTCTCCAGCTGCTGCCGCTGCTCCACCGATATAAACGACGCATACATTCTGTTGGTCAATATCTTGTCCGTCACATAATGCACAAATTCTATCGGGGTCATCTCCCCCTTTGCCCTTCCGGCCATCCTGTACAGCGTCGCAGCTTGCTTTCCGTCAAATCCCAGATATGCCGACATCTTTTGTGCCGTCATTCTCATCCTCACCGTGTCATATAAACTCGGCACATACACTCTCTCCACCTTTTTCACCATCCTCCTTTCCTCCGTGCCTGCCACTTTGGCACTATCCTCTACCGTCTCAACTTCCACCTCATCATGTTCCACTTCCAACACTTCTGCCACTTCGCTATTCTCTTTGGGCATCTCAGGCAATTCCGGCAATTCAACCACAGGGCCATCCGGCACAACATTTTCAGTGTTCATCAGTCCAAACACCATCTCCAGCATCTCTGGCGTCAACATCGAATCCACCATCCTTGCCACATCCTCTCCCATCATTGCAGTCATCCCTTTTAACCCCTCACACATCTCCTCGGCATTCATCTGTCGCTGCATCAGGCTGGGATACGACACCACCGTATCCACCTTGCCGTCCAACCCCAGCACGTCTGTCAATCTCCCAATCTTGCTTTCATCCTCATTCCTGTACAGCAGCACCACCGTGTTTTTCCGCGGGAACACCTCGCTTATCTCTGTCGGCCAATTGGTCGAAAACGAAATCTCTGTCTTGTTATGAAGCCAGAATGCCACTCCAAATACTGCCACCCCAACCACTGCCAATGCATATCTATTCCTGCTTTCAAATCTTGCCAGCCTGTCGGTATTGGGCACCACCACCCGCTTCCTGCTCTTCTCTATGGCCGTGTCAAATAGCAACACTAGCGACGGCAACACACAGTACAAACACACCACACTGCACACCACACCCTTGGCCAGCACTATTCCCAAGTCCATCCCTATCCGGAACTTCATAAAGCACAGCATCAACAGCCCTGCCATAGTGGTCAGCGCACTGCTCAGCACCGATGGCGACGCAGCCTGCAGAGCATTCTTCATGGCCGCTTTCTTGTCCACCGTTCCTTCTCTCCTCATCCGCTCCACCTCCTGTCGGTAGCGGTTCATCAGTATTATGGAATAATCCATCGACAGCACCAACTGCAATATTGCCACTATCGCATTTGTCGTCATCGACACACTCTCCAGCAACACATTGCTACCCACATTCATCACCACCGCCACACCTATTGTGGCCAAAAACAGCAACGGCTCCATCCACGACTCACACATCAAAAACAAGATAACAAACACCAGCAACCCGGCAATCAAAAACACCGATACATCTGGCAAATTCCCGTCAATACTGGTCTCCACCACCACCTCTTTTTCCCCGTCCCTTAACTCTCTTGCCACGCCCTTCGGATCTCCGTTGGTCACTATCGTCATATCATACAGCACATATTTCCCCTTCTCCTCCACCGATGTCACCATCTCCACATCTTCCATTCCCGCCAGCATCCGCCTCACACTGTCCTTCTCCTCTCTGGTCAACCCTTTATACATCGCCCGCACACTCAGCATATTTGCCGCATCCTGCCCCAGTTCATCCTTCATGCGGTCCAAACCCTTCTTCATCTCCGAATCCCGTGGCAGATACTTTGTCATATCTGTGTTCACATTCACCCTCGGCACCATCACACCGCACACCACGGCCAACACCAACATCAGCCCCAACAGCCAATGTCTCCTTTCAACCAGAAAGCCACAAAATATGTTGTTCTTCTTCAATTCAGTCACTTACAATACCACTAACAATGTTAATTAGTTTGCAAAGATACACAAATTCCTTCACATATCACCCTTATTCATCCATACGCTACTCAATAGTCCCCTTCCATCCAACGCCTGCACTCTCCTGCATTCATTCCGACAGCCTCGGAGAGGCTGAATTTTAATAACACCGTACAAGCGAAGCGCAGTGCGGTGATAGAAAGCTCTCTCTATCAGCGTCTCGGAGAGACGCAACAGGCTTCCGCCATGCCTTTCAGCGCATAGTGCAAATCCTGCTCATTCAAACCCTTCCCTGTAAACATAAGCAGCGGGGACTCGTCCCTCGCTCCCTGCAGCTCCACTCCGTAGCCACCGCCGCCCCCCACTTAGCATCTCTGTGGTAAACTACGGACACAAAACCAGACGGAACCCAAAGCAGTCGGAATCATGGGTCCTAAAATCTTTGTAGTGGCGGAAAGACACGCGGCAGTACATCGCAAGGCAGTACTTGGTCCAATTACCGCCACGCAGCACACGGTTACCATTGCCAGAAGCGGAGCCTTTCGGGTCTTGTTGTAAGCCGGAGCTGTAATCGCCATATCGGTCCCAACACCATTCCCACACATTGCCGCACATGTCATACAATCCCAACTCGTTCGCCTGTTTTCCTTTTACCGCGTGTGGCTTGTCGCCGCTGTTGCTGGCATACCATGCTACATCATCTATGCTGTCGCTCCCGCTGTATTTGTAGCCTCGGCTCTTGCTGCCGCCACGTGCCGCATACTCCCATTCCGCCTCGGTCGGCAGCCGGAACGTGTGTCCCGTCAGCCGGTTTAGCTCCTCTATAAACATCTGCGCATCGTACCACGACACACCATTAACTGGAAAATTGTCACCTTTAATAAAATAGGGGTTATCCCCTCCCATCACCGCCTTCCACAACGCCTGCGTCACCTCCGTCTCGCCTATATAATAGCTGCTCACCGTCACGCTGTGGGCCGGTTTCTCGTTATCATCACAATCTCCACCCTGCTCCGAAGTGCAACCCATCGTGAAGGTGCCGCCTTCCACCCACACCATCTTGAATGTGGCTTTACCAACCGTAAAAACCCATTCTTCCTCGCTCTTATAGCTCGACACTTTCATTTTATCGGGCTTTGAGCTTGTGGGCTTTTGGGGCTTTTTACCGCTATTTTGGGCGTCTTGCTTTGACTGCAGGGCTTTCTTGCTTTCCGCTGCTTTCCGCTTAGCCTGCACCTTCTGCTGTGCCGTGCAATCATAGCACTCCGAGGCTTCTCTATACAGCTGCTCTGCCCGCTTGTAATCCCCTTTGTCATACGACGCTTTCGCCGCACGCATCGTCGGGTTGTAGCAGTCGTACTGTCCCATGGCAGTCCCTGCCGCCATCATCATCACCGTCACTAATCCCGCAAACAATACTTTTCTATTCATTTCTTTCATAAATATATTAATCCATGTTCTCCTTATTATCTTGTTATTGAAAACATTTCCTATGGCACAAGAACCAAGCGGAAACCAAGATTATAGTCGCTGTACGTCAGGATACAGTTATCTCGATAATAAACTCGACAGTACCGCGCCTTATCGTACCAACTCCCTCCTCGGAACTCCTTCATCGAGCCAGTAGAGGTTTGGCATGAGGCATTCTGCATACTTGAACTATCGTAATCACCAATACCCAGACACCACTCCGACACATTGCCGGTCATATCGAACAATCCCAACTCGTTGGCCTTCTTTCCTTTCACAATATGGGTCTTCCCTCCACTGTTATCCCCATACCATGCCACTACTTCAATGCTGTTACTGCCACTATACTTATAGTCCTTGCTCTTGCCACCTCCCCGTGCCGCATATTCCCATTCTGTTTCCGTCGGCAACCTGAAAGTGCGTTCCGTCAGCTGGTTCAACTTTTCAATAAACTCACACACATCGTTCCATGCCACTGTTTCCACAGGCAGGTTATCACCCCTCCAATTCGATGGATTGTTCCCCATCACCGCCTTCCACAAAGCCTGCGTCACCTCCGTCTCCCCAATATAATAGCTGCTCAGCGTCATGCTGTCGAACGCCTTCTCGTTGGGGTCACATTCATTAAGGTCATCCGGATTGCATCCCGGACTGAATGTACCACCTTCCACCCAAACCATCTTGAACTCCACTCCATTCACTTTCAATGTAATATTATCACTCTCAATATTCTGCCCTGATGCCCCAAACTTGCGGCGATCTTCATTTTCTATCATTTTCCTTTTAATACGGCTCTCCTCGGCCTTCCGCTTCGCCTGCGCCTTCAGCTGTGCCGTGCAATCATAGCACTCCGAGGCTTCTCTATACAGCTTCTCCGCCCGCCGGTAGTCGCCCTTGTCATACGACGCCTTAGCCTCCCGCATCGTCGGGTTGTAGCAGTCGTTCTGCCCCATGGCAGTCCCTGCCATCATTATCATCATCACCAACCCCAAAAACAATATTTTTCTATTCAATTTTTTCACTATTTTATCAATCTAAACATTGTATTTTCCTTGTTTTCTTTTCCCTCCCGAGTCGGTGGCCTCTCCATTGCGCAGCGGGGGACTCGTCCCTCGCTCCCCGCAGCTCCACTCCCACTGGCCACCGCCGCCCCCAGCTTAGCATCTTTGTGGTAAACTACGGACACATAACCAAACGGAACCCAAGGTCGTAGTTACGGTCGTCCGGCGAGGTGATGCCGCGGTTAGACACACGACAGTGCTCCTCAAAGTTGCCCCAGCCACCGCCACGCTGCACATAGTCAGAGCCAATAGAAAGTCCTCCCAGGTCGCGCTGCGATTCTGTGCTGTATTCAACATACCTGTCCGAACACAACTCCCATACGTTACCATTCATGTCATACAGCCCCAACTCGTTTGCCTGTTTTCCCTTCACTACATGGGACTTCTCCTCGCTATTGTACCAATACCACCCAACGGCATCTATGCTGTTGCTCCCGCTATACTTGTAGCCCCGGCTCTTGCTGCCTCCCCGTGCCGCATACTCCCATTCCGCCTCGGTTGGCAGCCGGAACGTGCGTCCCGTCAGCCGGTTCAGATTCACTATAAACTCCTGCGCATCATCCCACGACACCTGTTCAACTGGCAAATTGTCACCCTTAAAATAGCTTGGGCTATTCCCCACCACCGCCTTCCACAACGCCTGCGTCACCTCTGTTTCGCCTATATAATAGCTACTCACCGTCACGCTGTGTGCCGGTTTCTCGTTATCATAACAATCTTCCCCTTGTTCCGAAGTGCAGCCCATCGTGAACGTGCCGCCTTCCACCCTCACCATCCCGAACTCCACCCCGTTCACACTTATCGTCTCATAATCTTTAATGGCCTCGACGGTATCTACACTCTCCTCTTCTGTCATTCCTGCCTCTCCTTTCGGCCACAAGGCTATTATCCCCGCCACCACGGCCACTCCCGCCAGCACCCACAGCATCTTCTTCCAGTCTCTCGGTGTTGGTTTGTCATCGTCTTTCTCCTCTCTCCGCTGGTCCTTCTTCGTCTTCTCTTTTTTTATTGTCTTATCCTTTATACTGACGGTATTGCTTCCCACGGTTCGTTCATCCTTCTTCCCGTCGGCATTCTCTTTCTCCTCATTCTCGGCAGGTCCTTCCTTCAGTTCTTTCAACAGCTGTGCGGCACTGCCTGTTCGGTCCATCGGGTTCGGCTGCATCGCATGCACTATCGCCTTCTGCACCCTCTCGCTCACCCCTGTCTCTCTCAGTTTCTCCCCCACTCGCACATAAGTGTCATACGATGCCTTTTCCGGGGCTTCTCCCGTCAGCAGAAAGTACATCGTGGCACCCAACGCATACACATCCACCCATGGCGAGAACGTGTCTATCCCCTGCGCCTGCTCCAACGGGGCATATCCCCGCGTCCCTCCCACAAACCTACTGCTCGTGGTGGGCTTTCCCTTGGTGTCGAAATGCATCGACACCCCGAAGTCTATCAGCACCGGCGTCTCCTCCCCTTCATCACCTGTCCGCATCACCACATTGTCCGGCTTTATGTCTAAATGCAGCATCCGGTTCTCGTGCAGGAACCCCACCGCCCGGATAATGGGTTCCATCACTCCCGCCATCTCCCTCTCGTCCATCACTCCCTCATGCAAAACCTTCTTCATCAAGTCGTCCCCATCCAAATACTCCATGGCAAAATATGCCGTGTTGTTACTCTCAAATGCCTCCTCCACACGCACGATGTTCTCATTCTTTACTTTCAATTGCTCCAGCCTTCGCGCCTCTTGCATGAAATCTTTTCTTGAATCCTCATATATCTCCATAGCCCCTTGGCTACAGGTCACTCTTCCATCCTGCTCACGGCTGCATACTGCCTTCAGAAAAAACTCTTTCAGTGCGTACAGATACACCTTGCCCCCCTCTCGAACCATGGCAAGGTAGGTGATGCCGAAGCCACCTTTCCCCAACATGGATTTTATTAGGTAGGTGTGTTTTACACCTTTTACCACCTTGTTTTTTTTCAGCTCGTCTTCCATATCCGCTTCCTTCTATTTTATATTCTTATGCATTGCCAAACGCATACCCGTAATGCTCCCTTTTTCAGAAGGCAGTCTGTTGATTCTTGTCGATACCCTGCTATATCTCGAACTGTTGTACCAACTACCACCCCTATACACTTTGTATGTTCCGTCCACCGCCCCTGTCGGATTGGTCTGGGGCTCTCTCTCATAGCTGCCGAACCAATCACTGCACCATTCCCACACATTTCCGCTCATGTCATACAGCCCCAATTCATTCGGATTCTTGCTTTTCACCGCATGGGTCATTCCGCCGCTGTTATACGAACACCATGCCACATCTTCCACATAGTTGCCTCCGCTATACTTGTTGCCTCGCCCGTTCTTTCCGCCTCGGGCTGCATATTCCCATTCTGCCTCTGTGGGCAACGAGAACTCAAATCCCGTCTTCTCATTCAGTTTCTTTACAAACTCCTGCGCATCCATCCATGACACATTGTCCACTGGCAAGTCGTCCCCCTTGTTTATCGATGGGTTGTATCCCATCACGGCCATCCATTGCGCTTGCGTCACCTCGCTTTCGCCTATCCAGTAATTATCTATTGTCACCATATGTCTGGGCATTTCATCTCCCCAGGCATCGTCTCCCTGTTCGTCCGTGGCCCCTATCTCATAGGTTCCGCCTTCCACCCACACCATTTTCATCATCAATCCCTCCTCTATTGCCACGTCCACATCCTTCCCTTCTGCCAATTTATGCTTTTTCACCCCGTCTGTTGGCCATAGCAGTACCCCAACTATCAATCCCGACAGCACACACACCATCAGCCACGACAATTTCTTCCACCAGTGCGACGGTTTTTTTATTATATCTTTCTCTTTCTTTACTTTCTCTTTCTTTATAGGAACCGTATCATTGCCTCTGTTTTCCCTATGAATCCGGGTCGATGTCTCATCATTTTCTTTTGGAACTGTTGGTGTTCTGCTCAATTCTTCCATCAGCAGCAATGCACTGCCCGTGCGTTCTGCCGGATTGGCTCTCATGGCATGCGATATGGCATTGACTGTCGTCTCGCTCACACCATTGGCCTTCAACTGCTCCTCCACCTTCTTGGCGGTATCGTGGTCGGCCAGCCCCGGCTCTTTGCCCGTAAGCAGGTAATACATCGTCGCTCCCAGCGCATACACATCCAGGGTCGGTGCAAATCTGTCCACCCCCCACGCCTGTTCCAATGGTGCATACCCTTTCGTCCCTCCCACATATCGGCTCGTTGTGGTGGGTCCTCCTTGGGCGTTAAAATGCATCGACACCCCGAAATCTATCAGCACCGGCGTCTCCTTCCCGTCGTCCCCTATCCGCATCACTATGTTCTCTGGCTTTATATCCAAATGCAGCAGTCTGTTGTCATGCAGGTATTGCACTGCCAGCACCACCGGTCTCATCACCCGCAGCATCTCCCGTTCATCCATCACTCCTCGTTGCACTTTCTTTGCCAAACTATCTCCGTCTAAATATTCCATGGCAAAGTATGCTGTGTTGTTATACTCAAACGCCTCTTCCACCCTCACTATGTTTTCATTCTTCTCTCTCAGTTGCTCCAGTCTATGGGCCTCGTTCAGAAAGTCTTTCTTCGACGACTCCACATAATCCGTCACTGGCTTGCTCCATGTCACTTCGCCCTCTTCATTTCGTTCGCATCGGTCTTGTATAAAATGCTCTTTCAGTGCGTAAATATACACATTCCCCCGCTCTTTCACAAGTGCCATATATGTGATCCCGAAACCGCCTTGTCCCAGCACTTCTTTTATTATGTAGGTATGTTTTCCCCCCTTTATTGTAGTGTTTTTTTCTAATGTCACATGCATACAAGTTCTTTTTTTTTCGTTTGTTGAGTATAATTCACTTTGGCCACGGCAATCCGTCTTGCCTCAGCATATCATTGCCACTTTTGTGCGCAATCAGTATTTCAGTTTTTTCTCTATTTCTTCATATTCTTGGTCAATAATTCTTTGTATGCCTTCAGTGTCGCTTTTGGCACTGTCAGCTGGTGGGTATACCCGCTCTCTCCCATCAGCAGTATTTTCTGGTTCAGCGTGCTCAGATGCATCAGGTATCTCTGGTTTATTATCAGACTTCGCCCCAATCGGCAGAATGGCTTTTCTTTCATCAATCCCATGGCGCTGGCCAGTATCTTTTCCATTTGGCTGATGCCGAACGACACCATCATCTCTTTTCCGTTGTCATAGCGGAACCGGGTGTAATTGCCGTCTGCTTCAAAATACATTATTTTCTCCACATCCAGCATCGTCACCTCGTCTCTTGTGTTCAAAAAAATCTTATCCATACTATTTGCATTTTTTTTTATTTTTCTGTATTCGATATATTTTCTGTTCCTATTTGCCATTGTATAATCAATCCCGTCAATCCATCTCTCTTTCTTCCTCCCGCCCCAAGCTTAGCATCTCTGTGGTAAACTACGGACACAAAACCAAACGGAAACCAAAGAAGTTGCTACTGGAATTCGGCGTGCTGCCGGAGCGGAAAGACACGCGGCAGGAACTCGCAACGTCGTTCCAGTGACCACCACGCACCACAAGGATAGAGCCAGTAGAGGAGCCTCCCGAGTCATTCTGCGATTCTGAACCATAATAATCATTATACCCGTCCGAACATCTTTCTTCCACATTGCCACTCATGTCATACAGCCCCAACTCGTTCGCCTGCTTCCTCTTCACAGGGTGGGTCTTCTCTCCGCTGTTATCCTTATACCATGCCACAGCATCTATGCTGTTGCTCCCGCTGTACTTATATCCCCGGCTCTTGCTGCCGCCCCGCGCCGCATACTCCCATTCCGCCTCCGTCGGCAGCCGGAATGTGCGACCCGTCAGTTGGTTCAACTTTTCTATAAACTCCTGTACCTGATTCCACGACACATCATCCACAGGCAGATTATCGCCTTCAAAATAAGAGAAATTAAACTCCATCACCACTTTCCACAACGCCTGAGTCACCTCAGTCTCGCCCATATAATAGCTGCTTACTGTCATGCTGTGTGCCGGGTACTCGTCACCACTACAATCTCCACCCTGCTCCGATGTGCAGCCCATCGTAAACGTGCCACCTTCCACCCACACCATCTTGAATGTGGCTTTTCCTACCGTAAAAATCTCGTCATCCCCGCTCTTATAGCTCGACACTTTTACGGGCTTATCACACTTAGGTTTTTCAGTCTTTGAGCTTGTGGGCTTTTCTTGCTTTTTACCACTATTCTGGGTGTCCTGCTTTGCTTGCAGGGCTTTCTTGCTTTCCTCTGCCTTCCGCTTCGCCTGCGCCTTCTGCTGCGCCGTGCAGTCATAACACTCCGAAGCCTCCCGATACAGCTGCTCCGCCCGCCGATAGTCCCCCTTGTCATACGACGCTTTCGCCGCCCGCATCGTCGGGTTATAGCAGTCGTACTGCCCCATGGCAGTCCCTGCCATCAATATCATCATCACCAACCCCACAAACATTATTTTACCATTCATTGTTCTCATTGTTTTATCATTCTAATCAATGTATTTTTCTTGTTTTCTTTCTTCCTCCCGCGTCGGTGGCCTCTCCGTTGCGCAGCTGGAGCTCGTCCCTCGCTCCCCGCAGCTCCACTCCCCTGGCCACCGCCCTCCTCCTGTGACATAAACTAAGGGACAAAAACCAAACGGAAACCAAGACTGAAGCTGCGGTACGACGGGGCGATGTAGTCCCGATAAGACACCCGGCAGTTCTGCGCATTGTTGCGCCAACAACCTCCACGGAGCACGCGGTCCGAGCCAATAAAGGGACCTCCCGGGTCACGCTGCAAACTTGAACTATAATCACCATACCAGTCCGAACACCACTCATACACATTGCCGCTCATGTCATACAGTCCCAATTCGTTTGCCTGTTTCCCCTTCACCGAGTGGGTCTTTTCTGCACTATTGCCGTAATACCATGCCACGGCATCAATGCTGTTGCTGCCGCTGTACTTGTAGCCCCGGCTCTTGCTGCCGCCCCGAGCCGCATACTCCCATTCCGCCTCTGTAGGCAACCGGAACGTGCGTCCCGTCAGTCGGTTCAGCTTCTCTATAAACTCCTGTGCATCATACCACGACACCTGTTCCACTGGCAAATTGTCGCCCTTAAAATAGCTTGGGTTACTCCCCATCACCGCCTTCCACAACGCCTGCGTCACCTCCGTCTCCCCCATATAATAGTTGCTCAGCGTCACACTATGTGCCGGTTTCTCCCAATCATAACAATCATCCCCCTGCTCCGGCGTGCAACCCATCGTGAACGTGCCGCCTTCCACCCTCACCATCCCGAACTCCACTCCGTTCACACTTATCGTCTCATAATCTTTAATGGCCTCGACGGTATCTACACTCGCCTCTTCTGCCATGCCTGCCTCTCCTTTCGGCCACAATGCTATTATCCCCGCCACCATGGCCACTTCCACCAGCACCCACAGCACTTTCTTCCACTCCCTCTTCGGTGTCGGTTTGGGGTCTTCGTCTTTCCCCCCTCCCCGCTGGTTCTTCTTCGGTTTCTCTTTTTTTATCGTCTTATCCTCTATCCTGATGGTCTTGTTTCCCACGGTTGGTTCTTCCTTCTTCCCGTCGGCTTTCTCTTTCTTCCCATCCGCCTTTCCGTCATTCTCTTCCACCTTGTCTCTCTCCCCCTCCTCGGCAGCCCCTTCCTCCAGCTCTTTCAACAGCTGTGCGGCACTGCCCGTCCGGTCCATCGGGTTCGGCTGCATCGCATGCACTATCGCCTTCCGCACCCTCTCGCTCACCCCTGCCTCTCTCAGTTTCTCCCCCACTCGCACATACGTGTTGAACGATGCCTGCTCCGGGGCTTCTCCCGTCAGCAGAAAATACATTGTGGCACCCAACGCATACACATCCACCCATGGCATAAAGCTGTTCACCCCCTGCGCCTGCTCCAACGGGGCATATCCCCGCGTCCCTCCCACAAACCTACTGCTCGTGGTGGGCTGCCCCCCGGGGTCGAAATGCATCGACACCCCGAAGTCTATCAGCACCGGCGTCTCCCTCCCGTCGTCCTCCAGCCGCATCACCACATTGTCTGGCTTTATGTCCAGATGCAGCATCCGGTTCTCGTGCAGGAACTCCACAGCCCGGATAATGGGCTCCATCACTTCTAACATTCCCTTCTCGCTCATCACTCCCTCGTGCAACACCTTCTTCATCAAGTTGTCCCCGTCCAAATACTCCATGGCAAAGTATGCCGTGTTGTTACTCTCAAATGCCTCCTCCACCCTCACTATGTTCCTGTTCTTCTCTCGCAACCGCTCCAATCGCTTCGCCTCGTTCACAAAGTCCTGCTTCGACCGTTCAAAATATTCCATCGCCCCTTTGCTACAGGTCACTCCCCCGTCCTTCTCGCGGTCGCAGCTCTCCTTTATAAAATGCTCCTTCAGTGCATACAGATACACCACCCCACCCTCGCGCGACGACGCCAGATAGGTAATTCCGAATCCCCCCTGCCCCAGCACCTCCTTTATCCTGTATGTGTGCCGCTTCCCTGCCACTATACTATTCTTCTCTAATTGCATTTCTTTTTATTTTTTTGTTTTTCTCATTCTGTTTTCTATTTCTGCCCGTCGGTGGCCTCTCCGTTGCGCAGCGGGGGCTCGTCCCTCGCTCCCCGCAGCTCCACTTCCCTGGCCACCGCCGCCCCCCGCTTAGCATCTTTGTGGTAAACTACGGACACAAAACCAAACGGAATCCTACGAAGTTGTAACGGTGACCCGGCGAGGACTCGAGGCGGCGAGACACACGGCAGTCCCCCGCATAGATGTTCCAGGCACCGCCGCGCAACGCACGGACAGAGACATTTTTAATATCTTCCGCGTTATGCTGCAAACTATGGTTGTATTCTCCGTACCAATCCGAACACCACTCCCACACATTGCCACTCATGTCATAAAGTCCCAACTCATTCGCTCGTTTTTCCTTCACTGGGTGGGGCTTCTTTCCACTATTGCCTGTATACCATGCCACATCTTTAATGCTGTTACTGCCACTATACTTGTAGTCCCGGCTCTTGCTTCCGCCCCGTCCCGCATATTCCCATTCTGCCTCCGTCGGCAACCGGAACGTGCGTCCCGTCAGACGGTTCAACTTCTGAACAAACTTCTGCACGTCATCCCACGACACCTGTTCCACTGGCAGATTATTTCCTTTAAATTCGCTTGGATTATTCACCATCACCGCCTCCCACAATGCCTGCGTCACCTCCGTCTCGCCTATATAATAGCTGCTCAGCGTCACACTGTGGGCCGGTTTCTCGTTATCATCACAATCTTCCCCATGCTCCGATGTGCAGCCCATCGTGAATGTGCCGCCTTCCACCCACACCATCTTGAACTCCACCCCTCTCACAGCAAAAATCTCATCCCGCTTATTAAAGGTATCATTTCTTTCATGATTTTCAGTCATAGTCGGGTTATCATCCAAAACCAAACGGAAGCCAAAGTGGTCGCTTTGAGTATTCGGCGCGTAACAGTCCCAGCGATTAGACACGCGACAAAACCAAGCATCTAAGAACCAGTAACCACCACGCATCACACGGGCATTGTCAATAGGCGAGCCTTCCGGGTCATGTTGTGAGCCTGAGTTGTAATCACCATAGCTATCCGAGCACCATTCCTCCACATTGCCACTCATGTCATAAATCCCCAACTCGTTCGCTTGTTTCCCCTTCACCGGGTGGGGCTTCTTTCCGCTATTGCCTTTATACCATGCCACATCGTCAATGCTGTTGCTCCCGCTGTATTTGTAGCCCCGGCTCTTGCTGCCGCCCCGCGCCGCATACTCCCATTCCGCCTCCGTCGGCAAGCGGAACGTGCGGCACGTCAACCGGTTCAACTTCTGAATAAACTCCTGCGCTTCGTCCCACGTCAGACCTGCAACAGGCAGGTCATCACCTTTCCAATGCGATGGATTGTTCCCCATCACCGCCTCCCACAACGCCTGTGTCACCTCCGTCTCGCCTATATAATAGCTGCTCAGCGTCACACTGTGGACCGGTTTCTCCCAATCATGACAATCATCCTCCTGCTCTGATGTGCAGCCCATCGCAAACGTGCCGCCTTCCACCCTCACCATCTTAAACTCCACACCGCCCACATTCAATGTAATCTTGTTCCGCTCTGCTTCCTCGAGCTTGCGGCGTTCTTCGGCCTGCCGCTTTCGCTCTGCCGCCTGCTCCTCCTCACGGCGAAATGTCTCTTCACGCTGTCGCTGCTGTTCCTCTCTTCGGTTCAATTCCTCCTCTCTTCTACGCTGTTGTTCTTCTTTCTGCCGCAAAGCCTCCTCTCGCTGTCGTCGCTCCCCAGCAAGTCGGGCTTCCTCTTTCCTCTTCCGTGCTGCCGCCGCTGCCTCTTCCCTGCGGCGTTCCTCAGCCAGTCGCGTTCCCTCCTGCCTTCTCCTCTCTGCCGCCTCGTCTGCTTCTATCTTCCTTCGGCATTCTGTGGCCTGTTTACGCGCCTGCGCCTTCTGCTGCGCCGTGCAGTCATAGCACTCCGAGGCCTCCCGATACAGCTGCTCCGCCCGCCGGTAGTCACCCTTGTCATACGACGCTTTCGCCTCCCGCATCGTGGGGTTGTAGCAGTCGTTCTGCCCCAGCACCGGACTCACCATTCCGGCCAACAGCAACAACCCCGTCATCAATACTATTCTCTTCATTTCTTTAAATGTCGACTATTTCATTTTTATTATTTTGAAGAATGCATCCAACGGCTCTGTTCTATGCTTTCTCAACTGGTCAGCCCGCTGCACATCTTTTTCCACCCCGTCGGCTCCGGTCTCATAGCATAGGGCCATCCGCTCTGTCGATGCAGCCGAAAGTGCATGCACCTCTTCGGCTTTCAGGTAATACGCCATGGCTTTACCGAAATTCTTTTCAACTCCCAGTCCCTCATAATATAGGTCTCCCACCATACTGTATGCCGGCACATATCCCTGCTCCGCCAGTGTTGTCAATGTCTTCACTGCCGTGTCTATATCTTTTTCCACTCCTGCTCCGGTCAGCTGCATCCGCGCCAGCTCCAGGGCGGCATGGCTGTTCTCTTGTGCCAACTTTGTCAGGTTTTTCACGCTCTTTGCGGTTTTCTTCGAATCGCCCATCTGAATAATGCACAGTTCTTCCATCACTTTGGCATCCTCCACATCACGCTTCCGCAACTTCTTGAACGCATCTGCCGCCTTGTCATATTCTTTATTGTTATACTGCTGCATGGCTTTTATATATTCTGTCATCGGGCTCTTCACCCATCCCGTATCTTTTCCCGACATCAAGTCCGCCAGTTTGTTTTGGTAGCCGTTGGGGGCGGCGGTCATATACCAATGCAACGCATGGTAATAGTCAGCCTTCACGCCCTCGCCGTTCTTATAGCAGCATGCCACATTCCACATGGCTCCTCTATTGCCCTGCTCCGCTGCCTTTCTATAGTAGTCAAAGGCCTTCTCGCTGTTTTGGGTCACCCCTTCGCCCTTGCTGTAGGCATTGCCCATCTCAAATTGTGCTGCGGCCATCCCGTTGAGTGCTGCCATGGTAAGGTAATGCACCCCCTTCTGCACATCTTTCTCCACTCCTTTCCCGTCCATATACAATTTGCCATAGTAATATTTGGCTTCTATATCGCCGTTGGCTTCTATGGCACGCTCAAACCAGCTTATCGAGTATTGCGGCTGCATCATGGCCACATACATTTTGCCCGTCTCGCGCATCCCCTCGGCACTTCCTTTCTCGGCTGCCAAGGAATAAAAGCGCAGGGCCTCTTTCTGGTTTCGTTTGGTCCCTATGCCGTTTTTGTAGCATGAGGCCACAAAGAGACAGCTGAACAGGTCTCCTTTCTCTGCCCTCGCCGACAGTTCTGCCACTAATGTCTTGTTCCCCGAACGCAACGACCTTATATATAGTTGCTCTGCTTTCGTACTGTCTTGCTTCACTCCATGCCCTTGCAGATAGCAGTCGCCCAAATGGCCTATGGCTTCCGCATGGTTCTTTTTGGCTGCCTCTATCCACCACTGCATCGCCTGTACATAGTTTTGTTTTACCTTGTTGCCATTATAATACCAAATCCCTAACAAGTTCTGTGCATCGGCATTTCCTTGGTTCGCCTGGCTTGTTATCATACTCAGCGAATCCTCTGTGTTGGCCACATTCACGCTATCCACGTTTTGTGCGTTCATCATGTGGGGCATGGCTGCCATCATTGCCACACATATTATTATAACCTTGTTTTTCATCTTTGCTATTCTTTTTTATTGGTTTCTAAATCTTTTTTTGTATCAATTAATAATCTTTTATCGGGTTTACTCTATCCTTTTCAATTTTCTTCGCACCTCTGCATCGTCTTTCAGCCTCAACGCCGAGCGGTAGCAATTGGCTTTTACTACATCCAGCGACTTGTTGTCGCCGCACTTCACTATCGAGTCAAACATGATATCCACAATGGCGTCAAGCTGTTTCTGCACTTCGGTTTCTACTTCGCCCTCTTTGCTGCACTCCACCGCATATACTATCGAATCTACATTCCATGCTTTGGTCTTGTCATTCAATATGCGTTTCACATTCTCGTTCGCTACACTTTCCGCGGCTCCACTACCCTCTTTGTGCCCGCTTCTGCCCAGAAATAGCCATACCAAAACTACCGAAAGCACTACAATGATTATCAAAGCCAGATGTTCTCTCAACAATTCAAGCCATTCCTTGGTGTCATGCTCTTCTTTCTTCTTCTTTTCTTTCTTTTTCCCGTTAGTTTGGCCATATATCACTGTGCCGTCTCCCATTTTTATCCCCAACTCTTCTGCCAGTAAATCCACCCTCTGTGTGCGTTCCCACTTGCTGCTATTCATGGCATGGAGTATCGCGTTTTTCGTCTTCTCGGTCACCGTCTCCGGTATATTGGCCTGCAAATACTTGCTTATTCTTTCATCGGCTGTGGCAGGACGTTCGCCTTTCAGCATATAGTACAACAACGCTCCCATCGCATACACATCCGCCGTGGGTTCGAAACTGTTTATTCCTATATATTGCTCCATTGGGGCATATCCGTCCGAATGTCCGCTTGATATGCTGCTGGTGGTGGGGTTGCCTTTTTTGTCATAGTGTCGCGTCAGCCCGAAGTCTATCAGCACCGGCGTCAGCTCATGGGTCTCTAAATCCCGTCTCAGCATCACATTCTCCGGCTTGATATCAAGATGCAGCAACTTGTTATGATGCAAGAAATTTACCGCATTACATACCGCCGACATCAAATGCAAGGCTTCACCCTCGGACAGCCGACCGTTCTTTCCATGTTCCAGACAATACCTTGTCAGGTCTCCCCCTTCCAGATATTCCATCACATAGTATGCCGTGCCGTTGGCTTTGAAGGCTTCGTTTACTTTCACTATGTTCGAATTCAGGCCGCAAAGGCTCTCCAACCGCTCCGCTTCTGTATAGAAGTCGTGCAACCCCTGCTCCACCAATTCCTTGCTCCCGGGTGTGCTGGTCACTATCTGGGTGTTATGGTCTCGCATACAGCAGGTGGAGTTGAAATACTCCTTCACCACCAGCTTCACCTCTATCGGTATGTTCTGCATGTATTCTACGGTTGTCACCAAATAGGTTATGCCGCACCCTCCTTTCCCTACTACTTCCCCTATCGTGTAAACCTTCCCTTTCTGTCCTTTCAATTTATACCCTTTGGGCAGTGCATTCGGATTTCTTTCCATCGTGTAGTTCTTTTTTATCGTTTATTGAATAAGTTGCCAATTATTTTTTTCCATCCACTCTTGTGGTCACCTTCCTGCTGTTTGTCTCTCTTTTCGGCTTTTACCTCGGCCACCGTTTTTTGCATCGTGTCCATCATTATTGTTTGGCTATTTTCTGGCTCTTTCATTTCCTGTCCCAACACATCCACATCCAGCACCTCCCCTCGGTCCACTTTGGCAATGGGCACCAATATGGCGGTATTGTTGTCGCTGCTGTTCTTGCAACGCTCGGCAAGCCTGCGCATCTTCTCCCGGTCTTCTTCCGTCCCCTCCAGCAGTCGAACCAGTTCGTGGTCGTCAATGCAGTGCAGCACCCCGTCCGAACAGAGCAGGAAATAATCTCCCTTCTCCACATCTTCTATCTCCATCACCGTCGCTGCCGACGGCTCCTCTCCGCGGTCTGCTGTCATACACCGCGTTATCACGTTGCTCCGCGGATGGTCTATCGCCTCTTCCGGACTCAGGCATCCTGCATGCACCAGCGAGTTTACCAACGAGTGGTCATCGCTTCTGTACATCACTCCAACGCCCGGACGTATATGGTATATGCGGCTGTCTCCTATATGTGCCGCTGTCACCCCTCGGTCGTGTACCGTCACAAACGTCAGGGTTGTGGCCATGTCTTTGTTGTTTTCCGTTGCGGCTGCATAGAGGTCGTCATAGCATTTTGCCAGCATCGACTCCATCTCTTTTTTCTCAAACCCCTCGTATCCTCCTTGGGCTTGTGCCCATTGTCCTATGCTTTCGCACACCGTACCGCTCGCCACTTCGCCTTTCTCGTTGCCTCCCACTCCGTCGCATACTGCATAGTACCGCCAGCCCGCTTCTATCTCGTCGCGGTTCGGATAGCGCGCGTCTTCCTGATTGCCCCGTTGGCCTATCTGATAAAATGAATAGGCCACTCCTGTCTTTATTTTCATTTCTATTTCTCCTTCTTTTCAAAAATAAATGTTGTTTTTCCCAAGGTTATCTTGTCCCCGAAATTCAAATAGCGCGATTCGTCCACTTGCAAAGGGGAATCATTTACACACACCGGATTGGCGGCCCGCAGTATCCTCAGCTTGTACAGGTATCCTTTTTCCACCTGTATCACTTCTATCGATATCGACCGCCGGCTCATAAATTCGTCCCCTTTTATGGATATATCGCTCTCTACTCCATCGCTGTACCGTCCCACCACATTGCTTCCCTCATGCAGCCGGTACACCACTTTCCTTTGTCCCATAAATGTTTTTTGCATCTGCACCAATTGGCCTATTCCCATCCCTTTTATTACATTGGGCTTTGTCTTCTCTTTGATCACTTGTTTCAATTGTGCTTTGCAATGGGGACATTGTATATTCATTATTCCTGCCATCTGCGCAGTATAGACTATCTCCTCTTGGCATTCCGGGCATGTAACACGTTGCTCCTCACCCTCATACCCAATCGCTTCTATTATCTTTTCTTCTTTCGACACGCTCTCGGGTCCGAAATGCAGCGTGTGTATCTCTCCGCAGCAGGGACATGTTATATCCATATTACATGGCTGCAACGGCAATTGCACCCTAAACAGCTTCTTGGTTTTCGGACAAGGTATCAGTTTGTATTGTGCCATATCCTTATTTCTATTTGTTCTTTTCTTTTTTTTAAATGTTTAGGAGGGTGTCCCTTCGGTTATTGGGGCACCCTCTCATCTTTACATACTATACCATCATGTCGGTCGGGTCGATGATGTCTTCTTCTATGTTGTTCATCGCCAAGTTGACATCGGCATTGTTTTGCCAGTCAGGATGTGCCAATCCATGTAATTCGGTCTCTCCGGTATTGGCCATGGCCACCGTGTCTCCCACAGTGATGGTCTGCATCATCAATGGTTCCATGCCTCCCGTTACGGGATCCACTATCACATCATACTCGCTGTTCAAATCACCGGCCGCTCCATCAATATCCACTAGCAAAGCGTTGTTGCCGTCGGGCAAAGTAACCGTTGCCGCATTATACATTTCGCCCTCCATCTCCAACATTCCCACTTCATCCACATTCATTATCGTGTCATCATGCATGTCAGCCACATCCACATATTCTCCGGCTATGATGTTATCGATTTCTCCTACGTTTATCGGATTTGTACCAGGCTCTTGTCCTGTTCCCGATACAGGCTCTTGTCCTGTTCCTGCCACCGGTTCTTGTCCTGTCCCCGATACAGGCTCTTGTCCTGTTCCTGCCACCGGTTCCGCTACTGGTTCATTCACGGGCTCCGGCTCAGGTGCCGGTTCCTGCATGGGCGGTATTGGCTCGGGTTCTGGCTCGGGTACAGGCTCTGGCTCTGGCTCTGGTACAGGCTCCGGTGTCACTACTTGCTCTGGTTCCTGTCTCAGAGCTTCGCTGGCGGCGGCGCCGGCAGCTCCGGCGGCCATGCTGCCTGCCACGGCTGCAGCTCCCAATCCTACCTTGCGGGCTCTCTCTTTCCCATTCTTGTTTTCCATTTCTACATTTTGTTTGTTCTCGGAATCCATGTTTCCGTTGTCAATAATCTTGGTATCCATGTCTTTTAAGTTTTAATTGTTTTTCGGTTGCAAAAATACAAACAAAAATCGGATTATTTCCACTATTGTTCACTCTTTTGACCAACCGACCGCTTTGGTTGACAAAGCGCACCTTTTTCCTGTCCAGTCGCTCCCTCTCACCACTTCAATATTACACTTTCTCGCATCCTTTTCGTGGCAATTAGTTGCGGATGTTGTATTTCTTTGCTGTGTAGCACCACGTCCCCGTATATATAACGGAACAGTTCCTCTACGGTTATCGATTTGTCGCCGTCCACGTCCGACATTCCACGCAAGGCCTTCAACAACGAATTGGTAAACAATCCGGCTCCCAGCAGGGGCGACTCTATCGAGTATTCATCCCCTCGGCTCGAAAGGAAAAACACCATGGTGGTGTCGCCCGACAGCCCGGACCATTGCGGTCGCCCGTCTTCCTGCGTGGTTACCGACCCCGATAGGCAGGCATCGAATAGGCATACCTTCGTCCCCGCCTTGGCTTTCTTCAGCTCTTTGATCAATTCATCATAGTGGATAAAGGTGTCGTAGGCCACCAATCCCCCTCTAAACCCATGCCCTGAAAAAAAGAATATAATTCGGTCCTCCGGCTTACTCTGCGTACATATCTGCCGCAGCTTGTCCAATATCCCGTTGTGGGTGGCATAACTGCTTGTCATCACAGTCACATCCTTACTGTGCTGCGCAAACAGCTCTTTCACTCTTATGGCATCTTTGTCCGGATTGCGCAGGTCATGACTGTTGTCTTGATAATGCGCCACTCCTACCGATAGCACGTATGTGCGTTGGGCCTGTATCCCCGCCATGCTCCACAGCAGCATGGCCACAATCATAATAATACATTTCTTCATCTTCATCTCATTTTTTAGTTTTTATTCAAAATTCCAATTGGGTTTTGGACTGATTATCCAACAGTATCAGCGATACCGATCCTCATTAACACCACTCAAGCATAACGCAGTGCGCGGCCAGCAGATTCTCTCTTTCTGCCTCCCGAAGTGTCAAACCAGCCTTACATTTTACCATATTATTATTCATTATTTCATGCTCCCTTCTCCTTATCCTTTGGCTCCGCAGAAGTGCGAGTGGCTCTTGATATCGTATTTGTTCAAAGGTTTCCCGCAACAGGGACACACCAGCAAACGATCGTTCCGTTCCATCAGCATCCGCTCTTTCTCGTTATTCACAAACAGCAGGCTCAGCACTGATGTCAGTCCCAGCGACCCACGCATAAACCACATCCCCGTACTCCCTTTCATCGGTATCGACAAGAACATCAACGCCATCGGCAGCAACGCTATCAGTATCTGCCGCTGTTTTTTCTTTTTCCTCAACCGCTCTATTTCCTCCTGCAGTTCTTCATACAGCTCGTTTATATGGTCAAACTCCATTTTATAGTCCTTCCCGGCCATCTCCGGCACAGCCTTTCGGGCCGAAAAGGTTATTCCCCCCGTCACCGTGTCGTTGCCCAACCGGATTCGTGTGATGGGACTGATTATCTTCTTCCCTATCCTTACGTATTCTCCCGTCTGCTCATCCTGCACATAGGTGCCGTTGGTCGAATTCAAGTCTTCCAATGTCCATATCCCGTTGTCTATCACTATGCGGGCATGTCTCCGGCTCACGCCCGGAGCGTCTATTTCGAATGGCTGTTGGCCATCCTTTCCTATTACTATTTCCATATAGTTATATTTTTTGTTTATATCTTTTTTCTATTTTCTTTCTTCCTTTCGCGGCGGTGGCCTCTCCGTTGCGCAGCGGGGGCTCGTCCCTCGCTCCCCGCAGCTCCACTCCCCTGGCCACCGCCCTCCCCCTTGTGACATTTACTAAGGGACAAAAACCAAACGGAAACCAAGAAGGCTGCCGCTGCTCGACGGGGTGTCGCAGATCTGATAAGACACCCGGCAGTTCTGCGCATTGCAGAGCCAACAACCTCCACGGAACACGCGGTACGAGCCAGTACCAGGGCCATCCGGGTCGCGCTGTGAACTCGTGCCGTACGAACCAAACCAGTCCGAACACCACTCATACACATTGCCGCTCATGTCATACAGTCCCAATTCGTTTGCCTGTTTCCCCTTCACCGGGTGGGTCTTTTCTCCACTATTGCCGTAATACCACGCAACGGCATCGATGCTGTTGCTGCCACTGTACTTGTAGCCCCGGCTCTTGCTGCCGCCCCGCGCCGCATACTCCCATTCCGCCTCGGTCGGCAGCCGGAAGGTGCGTCCCGTCAGCCTGTTCAGCTTCTCTATAAACTCCTGCGCATCCTCCCATGACACCAGTTCCACGGGTAGGTTATCGCCCTTAAAATAGCTTGGATTATTCCCCATCACCGCCCTCCACAACGCCTGCGTCACCTCCGTCTCCCCCATATAATAGCTGCTCACCGTCACACTGTGCGCCGGTTTCTCGTAATCCCTACAATCTCCACCCTGCTCCGGCGTGCAGCCCATCGTGAATGTGCCGCCTTCCACCCAAACCATCTTGAACTCCACTCCATTCACTTTCAATGTAATATTATCACTCTTAATATTCTGCCCTGATGCCCTAAACTTGCGGCGATCTTCATTTTCTATCTTTTTCCTTTTAATACGGCTCTCCTCCGCCTTCCGTTTGGCCTGTGCCTTCTGCTGCGCCGTGCAGTCATAACAGTACGAAGCCTCCCGATATAGCTGTTCTGCCCGCTTATAGTTCCCCTTGTCATACGCCGCCTTGGCAGCCCGCATCGTCGGGTTATAGCAGTCGTTCTGCCCCATGGCAGCCCCTGCCATCATTATTATCATCACCAACCCCACAAACAGTATTTTTCTATTCATCTTTTTCATTGTTTTATCATTCTAATCATTGTTTTTTCTTGTTTTCTTTCTTCCTCCCGTGTCGGTGGCCTCTCCGTTGCGCAGCGGGGGCTCGTCCCTCGCTCCCCGCAGCTCCACTCCCCTGGCCACCGCACTCCCCCTTGTGACATAAACTAAGGGACAAAAACCAAACGGAAACCAAGATTGTTGATGCGGCACGACGGGGTGTAGAAGTGCCGATAAGACACCCGGCAGCCCCGCACATTGCTGCCCCAACGACCCCCACGGCCCACGCGGTACGAGCCAGTAGAGGGACCTCCCGGGTCACGCTGCAAACTTGAACTATAATCACCACCCCAGTCCGAACACCACTCATCCACATTGCCGCTCATGTCATACAGTCCCAATTCGTTTGCCTGTTTCCCCTTCACCGAGTGGGTCTTTTCTCCACTATTGCCGTCATACCACGCAACGGCATCGATGCTGTTGCTGCCACTGTACTTGTAGCCCCGGCTCTTGTTGCCGCCCCGCGCCGCATACTCCCATTCCGCCTCGGTCGGCAGCCGGAAAGTGCGTCCAGTCAGCCTGTTCAGCTTCTCTATAAACTCCTGCACTTCGGTCCACGACACCTGTTCCACCGGTAGATTATCGCCTTTCCAATGCGATGGGTTATTCCCCATCACCGCCTGCCACAACGCCTGCGTCACCTCCGTCTCCCCCATATAATAGCTGCTCAGCGTCACGCCATGTGCCGGTTCCTCGCCACCCCAACAATCTCCTCCTTGCTCCGACGTGCAGCCCATCGTGAACGTGCCGCCTTCCACCCTCACCATCGTAAACTCTACTCCGCTCACATTCCATGTAATCCTGTTTCGTTCTGCTTCCTCACGCTTGCGACGTTCCTCGGCCTGCCGCGCTTCCTCCTGCCGCTTCCGCTCTGCCGCCTGCTCTTCCTCACGGCGCAGTGCCGCTTCCCGCTGTCGCAACCGCTCCTCTCTCCGGCGCAACTCCTCTTCCCGTTGCTGCTGGCTATTTGTTGTGCTACCCGTCGTTGTTGCCGCTACCCTCTTCTTCCGGCTCTCCTCCGCCTTCCGCTTTGCCTGCGCTTTCTGCTGTGCCGTGCAGTCATAACACTCCGATGCCTCCCGATACAACTGCTCCGCCCGCTGATAGTTCCCCTTGTCATACGCCGCTTTGGCAGCCCGCATCGTCGGGTTATAGCAGTCGTTCTGCCCCATGGCAGCCCCTGCCATCATTATCATCACCAACCCCACTAAAAATTGTTTTGTATTCATTTTATTCATTGAATTACACATCTAAATAACACTCCAATTTTCTATAAACTAAGGGACTAGAACTAGACGGAAGCCATTGTGGTCGTTTTCACTGTCGTATCGACACGACACACGGCAGTCCCTATCATAAGTGGCACAAGAACCACCCCGAATCACATGACCCAATCCATCAGAATGACTAAAAGAATCGACATTCGAACCAGAACTATAATCACTAAACCAGTCCGAACACCACTCATACAAATTGCCGCTCATATCGTAAAGTCCCAGCTCGTTAGACTTTTTTCCCTTCACAGGGTGTGAGTCAGAATCTCTATCGGTATTTCCATCATACCACGCCACGGCATCAATGCTGTTGCTGCCACTGTACTTGTAGCCCCGACTCTTTATTCCACCTCGTGCTGCATATTCCCATTCCGCCTCCGTCGGTAGACGAAACGTACGCCCAGTCAGCCGATTCAACTCCTGAATAAACTCCTGCACTTCGTCCCAATCACTAGCCACAGGCATATTGTCCATCCCCTCCCACATAGTGTCATTCCCCATCACCGCCATCCACAATGCTTTCGTCACCTCTGTCTCGCCAATATAATAGCTACTCAGTGTCACGCTGTGGACCGGTTTCTCATCATCCGAACAATCTTCACCCTGTTCCCGAGTGCATCCCATCATAAATGTACCGCCTTCCACCCACACCATTTTGAACTCCACCCCATTCACATTCAATGAAATATTATCACTCTTTTTATTTTGCACTGTAGCCCCTGGCTTACGATGAGCTTCATTTTCTTTCTTTTTATTCCGGCTCTCCTCCGCCTTCCGCTTTGCCTGTGCCTTCTGCTGCGCCGTGCAGTCATAACACTCCGATGCCTCCCGATACAGCTGCTCCGCCCGCTGATAGTTCCCCTTGTCATACGCCGCCTTGGCAGCCCGCATCGTCGGGTTATAGCAGTCGTTCTGCCCCATGGCAGCCCCCGCCATCATTATCATCATCACCAACCCCACAAACAATATTTTTCCATTCATTTTTTTCATTGTTTTATCATTTTTCTCTGCCTTCTTTTTATATGGCTCCCAATAATTGATTATTAGCATTTCGCCCTTTCAGGGCAATTCTTTGTCCTCATTATTTCTCTACAGGCGTTGCCTACAGCTATATCTGTGTCTGCCCTTTCAGGGCGATTTTTTGATTTCCTCATTCATTATAAAACCAACTATGGAACAAGAACCAAGCGGAAACCATGGCTGCTGGATTGGTCCGAGGGGTTGCTCATGAACCGACGCCACACACGGCAGTCCCTCGCAAAGTCGAGCCAACTACCGCCACGGCACACACGGCTTGAGCCGGTAGAGGGACCTTCCGGGTCTTGTTGTGCTCCGGGGCTATAATCGCCATACCAGTCCGAACACCATTCCCACACGTTGCCCGTCATATCATACAAGCCCAACTCGTTTGATTGGTTCCATTTCACTATATGAGTCTTGCTGCCGCTGTTGCTTTCATACCATGCCACAGCGTCTATAATATTACTGCCACTGATCTTATATCCTTTGCTTTTGCCGCCGCCCCGCGCCGCATATTCCCATTCAGCCTCTGTCGGCAACCGGAATTTGCGTCCTGTCAGTCTATTTAACTTCTCAATAAAAACCTGAACGTCTTTCCACGACACCTGTTCCACCGGTAGATTATCGCCTTTCCAACGCGATGGATTATTCCCCATCACCGCCTCCCACAAAGCCTGAGTCACCTCCGTCTCGCCCATATAATAGCTGCTCAGTGTCACGCTATGAGCCGGCTTCTCGGCATTATAACATACTTCACCCTTTTCTGCCGTACAACCCATCGTGAATGTGCCGCCTTCCACCCACACCATCTTGAATTCCACACCGCCCACTCTCATTGTTATGCTTTCTGGCCTAGGACGATCATCATCCACTACCGTATTCATTCTCTTCCGGCTCTCCTCGGCCTTCCGCTTTGCCTGTGCCTTCTGCTGTGGCGTGCAGTCATAGCAGTCCGCAGCTTCTTTATACAGTTTTTCCGCCCGCCTGTAGTTCCCCTTGTCAAATGCTGACTTGGCAGCCCGCATCGTCGGGTTGTAGCAGTCGTCCTGCCCCATCACCGGGCTCGTCATACCCACCATCAGCAACAACACCGTAATCAATATTTTTCTTTGCATCTTTCTTTATCTTTTTATCGTTATTATTATGCCCCCGCATAGGTTAAATCACTATCACCCCAATCAATGTACAGTTTGAGGCACGCAACCCACCCTATCCCGTGTCTCAAAGTGAAGCATCATCATATCATTCTTTTTCATATTGAACCATTGATTATTTCTAATTTAAATGTGCAAATTTACATAATTTTATTGACATAATCACCAACTAAAACAAAAAAAACTCATACAACACAAATAATCATATTATTACTATAACAAAATATAGCGTTTTTTCTTCCTTTTTTAATAATCTTGGCAAGGTTAATTCCTAATAACGTCACAATGAGTTCGGGCAAAGAAAACATGCTTTCTTTGCCCGAACCAATCATCATCTTGAAGTAATCCCCGTCAAATAAACCCATATCGGTCGATAGAGTTTATGGTCTGCGCTCATAGCCAGCGACCATTGTCCCGCCACCACGAGCCCCCTCTCGAGGGATACGGCGAAGCCAAGGGATATATATCCAAAAACAAATACAGAAAGTCCTTATAAGTGGAAGAGATATTTGTGCTGGTTCTGCCAGCGGTGTACATACCTCGCCACTGCCGTGGCACCCCTTTCTAAAGGGGAGAATGGTATGTCAAGGTTTATTGTCGGCCATTTTTTTCCGTAGGGCGGCGATTTCTGCTTTAAGGAGGCGGTTTTCCTCTTCAAGGGCCTGCATCCGACTGTCTTGTTGTTGGCGGTAAGAGGTGCGGGCTGCATGCATCCGTTCCTTTACGCCCCCCTCAGTCACAAACCTACTCTCCAAGTGATGCAGATAGGAGTCGGCCATCTTGTCGGTAATATGGCAAAGGGTGATGGCCATATTGCAGAACTCCTCGGCCGATAGGGTCTCCGCCAAATGGCAGTAGTCGTCGCTGGTGTTATGCGCCCGGCAGAAGGCTAACATCTTCTCAAAACGCGGGTGCTTTTTGTCCCAAAGCGGCAGGGAATGTTTTTTCAAATAGTCCTCATAGTCCTCTCTCAGCTCCTGAAGGCTGGCGCGTCCCACGTTCACCAGTTTCACTTCTGTCTCGCTGCTGGTCATGGCTGCCTCGCTGCCCTCCACAATATTCTGCTTGCCGCTACGTGCAGCCTGAGTCATCTGGTCGACGGTGCGGTCGCCATAAGGCGGAAGGAAACGCTTGCAGAACCTGTCGGTCAGAACAACCAAGACATCGCTTTTCTGGTAAAGGTGGAGGTTCCTGTAGTCCGGCACTTGGCGGAAGATGCTGTTTTGCTGGGTGGGCATGGGGTTGATTTTTTTAATTTAAATAGTATTTCTAGTATGTCTAGTATTACTAGTCATACTAGTTTTACTAGCAATACTAGAAATACTATTATTCATTGCTGTTTACCACAACTGGGCGCGCAGCTCGGGTGCCAGATACATGGCGCAGCCAGGCTGTATACCGAAGGCTTCGAGGAACTCGGTGACGTGCGGCAGTGTAGCATTCACACGGTTCTCGGCAAGGCTGTGAACGTCGGCAGCGGTGAGCTGCAGTTTCATTTCCTCACGGATGTTGCTGGCCCAAACACCGGCATAGGCCAGGAAGAAGCGCTGGGCAGGAGTGAAGCCGTCCATCTTCTTCTCGTTCACCTGACGTTTCTTCAGAGCATTCTGCAAAGCCTGATAGCTGATATGCAGACCGCCGTTGTCGGCTATGTTCTCACCCAGGGTGAGCTTGCCGTTGGCATAGACCTCGGGGTCGTCGCTAATCTTGACTTTATTGAACCAGTCAACCAGCACCTGTGCGTTCTTCTGGAAACGGGCGGTATCCTCGGCCTCCCACCAGTCGTTCAGGTTGCCGTTCTTGTCATAGTGGCGGCCCTGATCGTCGAAACCGTGGGTCATCTCATGACCAATCACCACTCCAATGGCACCATAGTTGAAAGCATCGTCGGCATTCATGTCGAAGAAGGGTTTCTGCAGGATGCCTGCGGGGAAACAAATCTCGTTGGTTGTGGGGTTGTAGTAGGCGTTGACCGTCTGCGGAGTCATGCCCCATTCGGTCTTGTCCACAGGTTTGTCAATCTTCGACACCATATAGGCGATGTCGAACTGGTTGCTACGGATAACGTTGGCGAAGTAGCTGTCGTTCTTGATTTCCAAACCGCTATAGTCGCGCCACTTGTCGGGATAGCCCACCTTCACCATAATGGTGGAGAGTTTTTCGATAGCGCGCTGTTTGGTACCCTCGCTCATCCATTGTGCATCGTGGATGCGCATGGCGAAAGCCTCTTTCAGGTTGTTCACCATCTCAACCATGCGGTGTTTGGCGGCAGCGGGGAAGTAACGCTCCACATAGAGCTGACCCAAAGCCTCGCCCATGGCACCGTCAACCGTGTTGGTTACACGTTTCCAGCGGGGACGAATCTGCTCGGCACCGCTGAGAGTGCGTCCGTAGAACTCGAAGTTGGCATTCACAAAATTGCTGCTCAGGTAGCTAGCAGCCGAATTGATAACATTCCAAGCATAGTATGCCTTGACGGCTTCCAGGCTCTTGGTCTCGTTCAGAGCCTTGCCCACCTCTTGGAAATACTCGGGCTGGCACATGTTGAAACTGGTGAGCTCGGGCAGACCGATTTCGGTGAAATAGGCCTTATAGTCGATGCCGGGGGCCTTGATATTGGCCGTATCCAAGGTCATCTTATTGTTGGTCTTGAAGGGGTCGCGGTTGGTCTCATTGTCATACTGGGCTTTGGCCAAACGGGTTTCAAAATCCATCACCATCTTGGCCAGCTGGGCAGGAGTCTTGCCGCTCATCTTGTCGTAGCCGGCATTGGCAAACTGGGTCTCCATCAACTTGATGTAAGCCTTGCGCAACTCGGGCTCACGGCCTTTGCTCTCAAGATAGTAGTCGCGTTCGCCCATACCGATACCGGTTTGATAGAACCATGCAATGCACATATTGGCATCCGAAGCGTCGGCCTCGTTGAACATGGCAAAGAACGGGTTGATGCCAATGCCGTGCAGGCGGCGCATCTCGGCCTGCGACTCGGCGGTGGTCTTCAATGCGGCAATCTCTTCCAGATAGGGCTTGATAGGTTCAACACCCTGCTGCTCGATAGTGGCGGTGTCCATACCCACCTTATAGAGGGTGGCAATCTTGTCGCCATAGCTGCCGGCGGCGTTCTGCGTGTTGACAAGCGAGTCGATAAGAGTACGCAGCTGCTCCTGGTTAGTCTCGGCCAGCACGTCGAAAGCACCATAGCGGCTGTGTTCGGCATCCAGCGGGTGGGCCTTAAGCCAACCGCCGCATGCATAGTGATAGAAATCCTCGGCAGGGTCGAATGTAGTGTCGAGGTTGTCCAAATTGACACCCGAGCTCAGCTCGGAACCTTTGTTGCACGATGTCGCTGCAAAGAGAGATAGTGTCATGATTGCTAATAAGGTTTTTTTCATTTGTTGTTAGATTATTAATTTTAGCCTATTTTAATGTTATAAAAACTGATTTATCTGTAGAGTCAACGGTATCACCCGTTACAACATCTATCAATTCAATCCCATGTACTAATTATTTTGCAAAAGTACGTTTTTTTTTCGGATTATCAACATTTATTCATCTCTTGACCCAAATCAACCGATAGGATTTGTGACTGATAAAGCCACCTTGCTTTTCCGAACCAAAGTAACGTCATGGAACATAAAGAAATGCTGAGATGTCTAAGATGGTCAGTATAATATAGGAAAAAAGAGAAGTCATTCTAATGACCGACTTGGGTTTACCAAAAATCCCCACAACACTAATTTACAGAAAACCCTAATCACACAATTCAACCCAACCCAAATTTCCCCATTTCAGTCCCCGCTTCGCTATCTCTTCACCTCATGCTAAGCTCATAGTAACCACTTCTTAACTTCTGGGATGGAGAAAAACTTGTTATGAGCCAAGAATGGAGTTAACTGGAAATGGAGGTGAATAGAATGAACTGATAGCTTAGATAACTGCGGATAAAAATATGTTTATCAACAGAATTGCACTGTAATAAAACAGGTCGACAAGGTTGATAAATGTGCCAATATAAGAAGGGAGAAGATGAATCGAAAAGAAAAAAATGTATATTTGCAGTCCAAAACAATCTGTCATGGAGGAAAACATCAACAAGAGAAACAGCCAGATACGTGTATCACGGATGGATAGGGTGCTGGAGAGATTCGGCATCAAGACACACAAGGTAATGCTGATGGACGCATTTGTGGGAGCGGATTTTCCTGTAAAGGCGGTGAAAAGAATGATGTTCGGCGTGGGATTCATGTCGGATGTGGTGCTGATGCTGAAGGAGTCGGTGCATCTGGACAACCACAAAGGCAACGACCTGCTGATGAAACGGTACATGGATGCAGTCAACAATTTCCACAAGCATTCGGACAAGGGGAACTACATACGCGCGGGCGTATGTCTGCACACGATAGGTGATTTCTATGCCCACACCAATTATATAGACCTGTATAGCCAATACGCCATGGAACACGGTTTATCGCTGGCGTTGATGGATTTACACACCTTTGCCGAGATGAAGGACAATCCAGACTTTATGGCCTTTGCCACGAGCAAAGGGGAACTGCGGGCAGGGACGTATGGACTGATTAGCGACTTGATAGAGAAGATATTCAAAACAAAACCGAAACCCGGTTCGCACACGGTGATGAACCTCGATTCGAACAAATCAATCAACGGCGGGAAACCCTTTGCACCTGGTGCCAAATTCACCAAACACGAGGCCACAGTGCGAGCGGCCTACGAGGACTGCCGCGACTTGCTGCAAAGAATAATGTAGCCAGGCAGCATCGAGAGAGTTTATACGGGATATGGATTACAACACGTTGTAAAGTAGCGACGGGGACTTTCGCACCGCATTCTGTTATCGGGCGGAAAGCCTACGGTATTCGCGGCGGGCTTTTTTCATCAGCCTTTGAAAACGTTTGTCGGCATGGAGGCGCGCCACAGCTGCACTGGCAGCCAGGCGACCTGCGTCCACATCGCTTTGCCAATGGTAGCCAGCAATGACACGACTTTGCCCATACATATAGCCTCGGGCCAGGATGGTGTCTGCCCTGTCAGGATTTAATTCTGTCAGCAGTAACGCTGCGCTCCAACCCTCGATGGTGTGTCCCGAAGGATAAGAACCATTGTTTCGCAACTCTTCCTCGTCTTGCGGGTAGATAGTGGACTCGTTGTAATAGACGTATGGGCGTGTGCGGTGATAGTAGTCCTTGGGCAGCTTGCCCACCATGTCGGTGGAGATGAGCCCCACGTAAAGCATCCAATAGATGGCAGGAGTGGCCTCCTTCGAAATAGTCATACCGAAAGGCTCGCTAAACTCGCGGCAAATACAGTTTATGCTCCAGTCGGCGTCCCTTACAGCAATGGCCAACCGCGCAGAGTCCAGCCGCTGTTCCTTGCCCCAGCGGTATTGCGACTGGTCGTATGCAAAGGCGGCCGAGCCGCTGTCGGGAGGTGGCGGGAGGAAATGGATGGGGTTTGGCATCTGCTGAGGTGTAAGCAATGGGAGTGGCTCTTGCGAATGGACAATCAGTGCCACCAATAGCAATAGGATGAGAAAGAGGGTTCTTTTCATTGGTCAAATAATCATATTACAAATAACGCTTAGGCTCAGTCCCTTCGACGCAGGCGTAGAGCTCTATATACTCCTTGGCTGGACTGGAGTTGATTTTGGGCAGCAGGACCTCTTCTATCTGAAAGAAGCCCACCTCTGCCGACATCTGGACAAAGATTTGGATAGGGAGCACGTCACCTTTACGAATCAACACACGGTCGATAGAGTTGGCGGAATACTTATGAATGTCACCCATCTTGGGGGCAGAGTGTATCACGATGGGCACTCGCGCACGCCCTTTGGTCATGTCGCAGCCATCAGCAATGAGAATGATGCCCGCCTCAATGGAATGAACCTTACGGGTGCCCATGTGGCCGAGAATGCCCTCCATGGCGGTGGAACGGATAACAACACGGCGCATCAAGTCGCGTTCGTCAGGCAGATTCTTCTGCAGTATGCTGTCGATGATGTTGTAGGCCAGGATGCCTGAGTATAGTTCATGGTCCTGACGACCGATAGTCATACCAAAGTCGTGACAGAACGATGCGAGGACAACGGCAGTGACGCTGTCATCGAACGTGCCCACTTGCTCTTTCTGGAGACTGGTGGGGATGCCGGCGGTGTAAAGCAGTTTGAGCATTCGCAAGGCATTGTGGCAAACCGTACGCATGTGCACAGGGCCGTGATCGTTGAAGCCGAGTCGAGTGATGGACACCTTGTTGGCATAGTCCTGCACGGCTTGTATTTCCTTGTTGTTGATGAGGTCGTTGATGACGTGAAGCGGCAAGTTGTCCTCCTCTGGGGTGATGTCTACAAGCTCCTGCGTCAGACGCATCAACCACTGCTCGACAGTTATTTCTTTAGGTGATTTCATGGTGCAAAGATACACAAATATTATCACATCGCGAAAAAAACATTTCCAAGTGCACGGCTATTCCATCAAAACAGCACATAGAAAAACCTTATATTTGCAATTGCAAAATAATTTGTATTTTTGCAGAAAGATATTAATGTATAATCACATAGACTGAAAGAGAGGGGGCGACGGGACAACCAAACTTTGAAAACGGAGAAGAATCCAT
>JAEEGF010819005.1_pt1 | contig 50961 bp, 46 predicted proteins | sample 9134171 | NCBI WGS metagenome assembly JAEEGF01 (sample SAMN16246542, study PRJNA631951) | gut metagenome | biome: gut microbiome; feature: rumen; material: AP-attached | host: Bos | place: Iran: Karaj | collected 2018-10
CTTTGGCACCGCTGTTGTCAGCTACTAATAAACGTGTTTCCTGTTGTATCATAATTACTTAACTTTTTCTACGATTTCTACTAATCTCCAGCGTTTGGTCTTGCTCAGAGGGCGGGTTTCCATAATGCGGACCTTATCGCCTTCGCTGCACTCGTTCTTATCGTCCTGTGCGACGAACTTTGTGGTCTTGTTTACGAACTTGCCGTAAATGGGATGTTTCTCTTTGGTCTTGACAGCAACAACAATAGACTTGTCCATTTTGTTGCTTACCACAATCCCGACTCTTTCTTTACGAAGATTTCTTTCCATAAGTCAAATCTATTATTTGTTTTCTGCCTTTTTCCTCTCTTCGAGAATAGTAATCATACGTGCGATATCGCGGCGTGATTTAGCGATCACCGAAGTGTTGTCCAGAGGAGAGATGACGTGATTCATCTTGGTCACGGAGAGATTATGCTTCTCGGTCTCGATTCTTTCCTCGAGGTCCTTTATGGCCATCTCGCGAATTTCTTTAGCTTTCATTTCTATTCTCTTTAATTCATTGATTCAACATAATCCCTTCTTACGATAAACTTGCAAGAGATGGGGAGTTTCTGAGCGCCGAGCTCCAGAGCTTCCTTAGCGATCTGTGCGGGAACGCCCTCTGCCTCAAAAATGATGCGGCCGGGAGTGATGGGGGCAACGAATCCCTCGGGATTACCTTTACCTTTACCCATACGTACCTCAGCGGGCTTCTTGGTGTAAGGCTTGTCAGGGAAAACGCGGATCCAGAGATTACCTTCACGTTTCATATGACGTGCGATTGCCTGACGAGCGGCCTCGATCTGTTGACCGGTGAGCCAGCAGCTTTCAAGTGTCTTAAGACCAAATGAACCGAAAGCGAGTTGGTTACCCCTGCCCGCGTTGCCTTTCATACGGCCTTTCTGCTGCCTTCTAAATTTGGTTTTCTTGGGTTGTAACATTGTCTTGTTATTTAAATAATTCTAAGTATCTGTTTATCAGCCCCTTAACGGCGATGGTGCCGGAATAAGGGACTGCAAAGGTATACAAATTCTTCAAACCCACAAATTTTTTTGTGAGTTTTTTACGATTTTCGACCAAAATTTTTGAAGGTGATTTTCTTCTATTTCAAGCAATTACCCATTTGCACTTTCTGACGTTTTCATCACTTTGCGACCAAACGTGCACGGGCTGCGAAACGATGCCGGCTGGGCATAAAAAAAGCGGGTTACTTACCCGCTTTCTTTTTGTTCTGAGCCTTTTTGTCCGGCGCCTTATTGTCGCCGTACTCTTTGACCCACACCTGCCGCTCGAAGGCCTGGTCCAGCGAGATCCAGGTCTCGGTGCTCTTGATGCCCTCGATATTCTGGATGGTGTTGATGAGCACTTTCATAAGATGCTCGTTGTCAAAGCAGTAAATCTTGAGCATAAGGGCGTGGACGCCGGTGATGAAGTGGCATTCCACAACCTCGGGGAGCTTTTTGAGCTCGCTCACCACGTGGTTATACTCGTTAGCGCTGGAGAGGGTCACGCCAATGTAGGCGCACACGTTCAAACCAAGTGCCTGAGGCTTTACCAGCAGGCGGCTGCCGGTGATGATGCCCATATTTTCCATCTTCTTTACTCTCTGATGGATGGCTGCACCCGAGATGCCGCATTCGCGGGAAATCTCAAGGTAAGGCATACGCGCGTTCTTGACCAGGAACGCTAGGATTTTAAGATCAATGGCATCCAGTTGGTGCCCTTCGGGAGATAGAGGCATATCGTTTTATTTTTGATTGTTTATTATTTGCATGCAGTCTTCTGCCGTAAGCTTGGCAGGATCGGTCTTTTTGGGAATCTTATAGTTCTTGCCGCCGTGCTTGATGTACGGGCCGAAGCGGCCGGCCTTGACCTCGATGTCGTGCTCGGGGAAGGCGGCGATGTGAGAAGATTCTTCCTGGCGGCGCTTCTCCAAAATGACGCCCGCGGCCTCTTCTTCTGTAATGGTGTAGGGTGACAGGCCCTTGCCCAGCGAATAGAATTTGCCGCCGTGTTTGATGTAAGGGCCAAAGCGGCCAATCGCAGCGGTGATTTCGGCATCTTCGAAGGTGCCGACCTTGCGCGGCAGATCGAACAGCTTAAGCGCGTCTTCAAGGGTCAGAGTCTCTATCAGTTGCCCCTTCTTCATCCCTGCGAACTGCTTGTCGGGGTCGTCGTTGGCACCCTTCTGCACGATGGGGCTGTAGCGGCCCATACGGGCGATTACGGGCTTACCGGTGGCGGGGTCGGTGCCGATAAGGCGCTCTGCGTGGGTGTATTCCTTGTCGGTCATTTTCTCCTGAACCCGCGTATGGAAAGGAGCGTAGAACTCGCCTATCACCCTGTTCCACACCTTGCTGCCCTTGGCAATGTCGTCAAAGTCTTCCTCTACCTTGGCGGTGAAGTTATAGTCCAGAATCTCGGGGAAATTGGTCTCCAGGTAGTCGGTTACAACTATGCCGATGTTTTCGGGAAGAAGTTTCTTCTTTTCCTTGCCCACGACCTCTACACTCTGGCTGCGGGTGATTTCCCCGCCCTTGAGGGTCAGCGCGGTGCACTGCCGCTTGGTGCCTTCCACGTCGCCGCGGACAATATAGCCGCGCTTGAATATCGTGGAGATGGTGGGGGCGTAGGTAGAAGGACGGCCTATGCCCAGCTCTTCCAGTTTCTTGACCAGGGTGGCCTCGCTGTAGCGCTGGGGACCCTGCGTAAGCCGTTCGCGGGCGGTGATTTCCAGCGCCTGCATAGGCTGGCCCACAACCAGTGCCGGCAGCGATGCCGCCAGGCTCTCTTCGGGCTCGTCGTCGCGGCCCTCTATGTAGACCTTCAGGAAGCCGTCAAAGAGCACCTTCTCTGCCTCCAGGGTGAACTTTTCGGCAATCTTGTCCCCGGAAATCTCTACGGTGGTCTTCTCTACGCGCGCATCGGCCATCTGGCTGGCGATGGTGCGCTTCCATATAAGTTCGTAGAGTTTTTTCTCTGCCACGGAACCCTCTATCTCGGTGTTCTGGATGTAGGTGGGACGTATGGCCTCGTGCGCTTCCTGTGCCCCTTTGCTCTTGGTCTTATACTGCCTTACCTTGGAATATTCGGCACCGAAGTGCTCTGTGATGAACGCCTTGGCGGTGTTGATGGCCAGCGAAGAGAGGTTCACCGAGTCGGTACGCATATAGGTGATGAGACCTCGCTCGTAGAGGCCCTGCGCAACCTGCATAGTGGCGCTCACGCTGAAGCCCAGCTTGCGGGCGGCTTCCTGCTGCAGCACGCTGGTGGTAAACGGCGCCGCCGGCGACTTTACACCATCTTTGGTCTCTATGCCGCTCACGGCAAAATTGCAGCCGATGCACTTTTCCAGGAAGGCCTTGGAAGATGCCTCGTCGGCAAACTTCCTGTCCAGGGAGCCGTGCAGATGGCTGCGGCTGCCCTTGGCGGTAAAGGTGCCTTCTACTTTGAAATAAGGCTTGTTGTCATAGGCGGCGATTTCGCGCTCGCGGTCCACAATAAGCCTTACTGCCACCGACTGTACGCGGCCGGCAGAGAGGTTGCCCTGCACTTTGCGCCAGAGGATGGGCGAGAGTTCAAAGCCCACCAGACGGTCCAGGACGCGGCGTGCCTGCTGCGCCATTACCAGATCCATATCTATGTCGCGCGGATGCTGCAGCGCCTCAAGTATGGCGGGTTTTGTGATTTCGTGAAAAGCAATGCGCTTGGTATTGCTCTTGTCAAGCTTGAGCGAATCAAAAATATGCCAGGCAATGGCCTCTCCCTCGCGGTCTTCATCGGATGCGAGCCAAACCATAGAAGATTTGTCGGCCAGCTTCTTCAGGTCGGCCACGACTTTTTTCTTGTCGGGCGACACTTCGTACTTGGGAGCGAAACCGTGCTCCACATCAATCCCGTCGTTGTTCTTGGGCAAGTCACGGATGTGTCCGTAACTGGATTTCACCACATACCCTTCTCCCAGGAACTTCTCAATAGTCTTGGCCTTGGCCGGAGACTCCACAATCACCAAATTTTCTCCCATAATCTTCCTATTATTATATAAAGTGACTCGCAAAGTAAAGGATTTATTTCTACATTTGCCAAAACTTCTCAAATGAAAGATAAAACTCGTAAAACAATTATAAAGTGGTGGTGGATCATTTTGACCGCCCCGTTTGTGTTTGTCGGGTTCTGGATACTGCTGGTGGCGCTTTTCGCAAAGATCCCCTCTTTCGAAGAGCTGGAAAACCACAAGAGCAACCTCGCCACAGAGCTTATCAGCTGTGACGGCAAGGTGCTCAGCACCTATCACATAGAAAACCGCACCTTTGCTTCCTTTGAGGATCTGCCTCAGAGTCTGATAGATGCGGCGGTCGCCACAGAGGACGCCCGCTTTTACAAGCACTCCGGCATCGACTTCCGCGGCCTTGCGCGCGTGGCGGTAAAGACGCTGGCTATGCGCGAGAGTTCTTCGGGCGGCGGCAGTACCATCACCCAGCAGCTGGCCAAGACCCTCTTCCCCCGCGAAGAGAGTTACTCCAAATTCCCCGGCGCCAAAGTGATCCATATGGTGAATATCAAGCTCAAGGAGTGGATCACCGCCGTGAAGCTGGAGCGCAACTACACCAAGAACGAGATCATCACTATGTATATGAATGCCGTGTTCTTTGGCAGCAATGCCTACGGCATCAACACCGCAGCGCGGACATTCTTTGGCAAGACCCCCTCGGAGCTCACCACAGAAGAGAGCTGCACGCTGGTGGGTATGATAAACAAGCCCACCCGCTACAACCCTGCGCTGAACTATGATTATTCAATGCAGCGGCGCAACCTGATTCTCTCCCGTATGAAACGCTACGGGTACATTTCCCGGCAGGCCTGCGACTCCCTGCAGCAGCTCCCCATAGTGCTCAACTACGAGCGTCAGGACCACAACACCGGCCTTGCCCCCTATCTGAGGGATATGCTCCGCCGCACTATGAACGCCCACAAGCCCAAACGCAGCGAATACCGCAACTGGGTTGACTACCAAGTCGATTCCATTGCCTGGGTAGAGGACCCGCTGTTCGGCTGGCTGAACAAGAACACCAAGCCCGACGGCACCCAGTACGACCTGGACAAGGACGGCCTGCGCATCTACACCACCATTGACAGCCGTATGCAGCGCTATGCCGAGCAGGCCGTGCGCGAGCATCTGAGCAAGGACCTGCAGCCCACCTTCAACCGCGAGCTCAAGGGCAAGCGCAACCGCCCCTTCTCCAACGATATTTCACAGGCCGAGATAGACAACTCTATGAATATGGCGCGCCGCTGGAGCGACCGCTACACCGGAATGAAAAAGCAGGGCATATCAGAAAAGGATATCCTCAAGAGCTTCAACGAGCCGGTGCCTATGACTCTCTTCGCCTGGAACAAGAAGGGCTATGTGGACACCGTGATGACGCCCAACGACTCCATCCGCTACTACAAATCCTTCCTGAGGGCGGCAATTATGGCAGTAGAGCCCAACACCGGCAAGGTCAAGGCCTATGTCGGCGGCCCCGACTACCGCTATTTCAAATATGACAATGTGCGGCAGGGACGCCGTCAGGTCGGCTCCACCATCAAGCCGTATCTCTACACCCTGGCAATGCAGGAGGGTTACAGCCCCTGCGACAGGGTCGCCAATATCTCCTACACTTTCGAAATAGGCAACACCACCTGGACCCCCAGGAGCACCGATAAGGCAGAGGACATCGGCAGGGTCGTGACCCTCAAATGGGGCCTCGCCCACTCTTCGAACAACATCTCCGCCTTCCTTATGAAGCAGTTCGGCCCGGAGGCTATGATAGAGATGTGCCGCAAGATGGGTATCCACAGCCATCTGGAGCCGGTTTATTCGCTCTGCGTGGGTTCCTGCGACATCTCCGTGTTCGAAATGGTGTCGGCATACAATACCTATCCTTCCAGGGGCGTCTACGTGAACAGTATGTTCGTGGATAAGATAGAGGACAGCCAGGGCAACCTGCTGGAAAGTTTCTCTGCCCGCAAGACCGAGGCGCTCAGCGCTCAGACGGCATATCTTATGGTGAATCTGATGCAGGGCGTTGTGAACGAAGGCACCGGTACCCGCCTCAAATGGCGCTACGGCATCCAGGGCGCGGCCGGCAAGACCGGTACCACCAACGACAACTCCGACGGATGGTTCATAGGTTATGTACCCAAGCTCACCGCCGGTGTTTGGGTGGGCGCAGAGGACCGTCAGGTCCATTTCGAGAGCACCCGCCTTGGCGGCGGCAGCAATATGGCGCTGCCCATCTGGGGCCTGTTTATGCAGAAAGTTATGAACGACAAATCCATAGGTATCAACAACGGCGAGTCGTTTGTGGCCCCTCCGGGATGGGATATGGACCTGAGCTGTGCAAGCGGCGGATCCAACCTCTCGGAAGACGAGGGCGGTTATTCCAACCCCGAAGAAGACGAGTACTTTGACTAGTGTGGATTCTGATTCCTTTATGAAAAAAAACGTAGCTGTAATTTATGGCGGTCCCTCTTCGGAGCGCCCCATCTCTATACTCAGCGGCCGCTTTGCCGCATCCCAGATTGACCGCGACCGGTACAATGTATACGAAGTCCTTTTCAACGCCGACTGCTGGCAGGTAGTCTCCTGGGACGAAGACAATATGACTGTGCTGGGCGTTGTGGACAAGGGCAATTTCTCTTTCGAGGGCGTCAAGTTTGACGTGGCCTGCATAATGATTCACGGCATTCCGGGCGAGAACGGCCTGCTGCAGGGCTACTTTGAAATGATGGACGTGCCGGTGACCACCTGCTCTTCTTTCGTGTGCACCATCGCCTTCAACAAATACTCCTGCAAGCGGCTTCTGGCCGACACCGGCGTCAAGATGGCAGACGACATCTTCCTGCGCCGCGGAGAGACCTGGGATGTGGACGCCATTGTGAAAAAGCTGGGGCTTCCGGTGTTTGTGAAACCCTCCGACGGCGGCAGCAGCTTTGGCGTGACCAAGGTCAAGGATCCCTCACAGATGAACGCCGCCATTGAGTATGCCTTCAGCGAAGGCGACACCATCCTCATAGAAAAGGCCATCACCGGCCGCGAGCTGACCCAGGCCATCTATATGGACTCCGGGCAGAGCGTGGCGCTGCCCATCATAGAGATTGTGACGCCCAACGAGTATTTTGACTACGATGCCAAATACAACGGCAAGAGCGAGGAACTCTGCCCCGCCCCTATTTCAAAGGAGATGGCAGACGAAATCACCTTCTGGACCAAGAAGATATACGCCCACCTGGGCGGCAGGGGCCTGATCCGCATAGATTATATCGTGGGCGAAGAGGGCGTCTTCTTCCTGGAAATCAACGCCACTCCCGGTATGACCAAGATGAGTCTGGTGCCCAAGATGGTCCGCACTTCGGGCCGCTCTATGCCGGAGTTTTTCAACGCCCTGATAGACACCGCCCTGGCTAAATGACACTCAAGGGGCACATAGAGGCCATAGAGACGGCCATTGCGGGGCTCTATCCGCCAGAGGAGGCCCACGCCATTGCCGTGCGCACTGTCACCGGCCTGCTCTCCGTGCCCGACTACAAATATCTCAGCGAACCCCATACAGAGGTCTCTGAACAGCAGTCCCAGATGCTTTCTGAGGCTGCCGACAGGCTGGCCAAGGGCGAACCTATGCAGTATGTGCTGGGCTACACCTGGTTTGCCGGCCTCAAAATCAGGGTCGGCAGCGGCGTGCTGATCCCCCGCCCCGAAACGGAGCAGCTCTACGAACTGGCGGCCCAGGACTGCGACAGTCTGATGCAGAGCAGCGAAGACGACACCTTCAGCATCCTGGATATGTGCTGCGGCAGCGGCTGCCTGACATATGCTTTTGCGGCAGAATTCCCCGAGGCGCACGTATACGGATGCGACATCAGCGACGCGGCGCTGGGATTTGCCTGCCGGCAGCGGGTCAAGCTGCAGGGCGCCCGCCCCGTGATTTTCAAGGCGGACGTGCTGGGAGATCCTCCCGCAGGCCTGCCCAAATTTGACCTGATAGTGAGCAATCCGCCCTATGTCCGGGAAACGGAAAAAGAGGCGATGCGGCCCAACGTGCTGGACTGGGAGCCCTCCCTGGCGCTGTTCGTGCCCGATGACGACCCCCTGAAATACTATCGTGCCATAGCCATCTGGGCCGACCGTCTGCTCAAGGAAAACGGCAGCCTCTGGCTGGAAATCAACGAAAATCTTGCAGAAGAAACGGCCGCCCTTTTCACCGGCGCCGCCGTCATAGAAGATATGAATGGCAAGAGACGATTCATCGTCGTGAAGAAATAATCCGCTTTTCGGCGGATTTTTTTGTATCTTGCATCAAAATAATTTGATGCGTGATGGCAACTGCAAAGACAGTTTGGTTTTGTACTTCCTGCGGCAACGAAAGCCCCAAGTGGATGGGCCGTTGCCCGGCCTGTGGCGAGTGGAACACGATGGTGGAGGAGCCCAAAAGGGAGAAGAAATCCTCTGCAGCCACCCGCAGCAGGGCATTTGTGGCCACCGAGAGCGATGCGCGGCCGCTGACCCTGGGAGAAATTTCCCTCACTGCAGAAAACCGCTTTTCCATAGGCCTGGCAGAAGTTGACCGGCTGTTGGGCGGCGGTATGGTAGAGGGTTCTATGATTTTGCTGGGCGGCGAACCCGGCATTGGCAAATCGACCCTGGCACTGCAGATTCCGCTTAACTGCGCCAGCCTCAAGACCCTGTATGTCTCCGGCGAGGAGAGTCCGCGCCAGATCAAGATGCGCGCGCTGCGCCTCGGCGGGGATGCCTCTTCTTGCAGCATCCTTTCCGAAACCATTCTGGAGAACATCCTGGACCAGGCGCTGAAAATCAAGCCTGACCTGCTGGTGGTGGACTCCATCCAGACCATCTACAGTGACGAGCTGGACTCGTCGGCCGGCAGCGTTTCGCAGGTCAAGGAGTGCGCCGCAAGGCTTCTGCGCTTTGCCAAGGAGACGGGCACGCCCGTGATACTGATTGGCCACATCACCAAAGACGGCTCCATTGCCGGCCCCAAGGTGCTGGAGCACATTGTGGACGTGGTGCTGCAGTTCGAGGGCGACACCCGCGGCGCCTACCGCCTGCTGCGCAGCATAAAGAACCGCTTTGGCAGCACGTCCGAGCTGGCTGTGTTCGAGATGACCGGCAGCGGCCTGCGCGAGGTGCTGAATCCCTCCGAAATCCTGATTCCGATGCATAAGGACGACCTCAGCGGCATAGCCATCGCCTCTGTGATGGACGGCACGCGGCCGTTTATGCTTGAGATACAGTCGCTGGTGAGCTCCGCTGCCTACGGTATGCCGCAGCGCAACGCCAACGGCTTTGACGTCCGCCGTATGAATATGCTGCTGGCGGTGCTGGAAAAGCGCGCCGGCTTCAAACTTGCCGCAAAAGATGTCTTCCTCAACGTGGCGGGCGGCCTGCGCGTCACCGACCCCGCCTGCGATATGGCCGTGGCGGTGGCCATCCTCTCCAGCAATTTTGACCTCAGCATACCGCTGGACAGCTGTTTCTGCGCCGAAATCGGCCTCAGCGGAGAACTCCGGCCGGTGAGCCAGGTGCAGCGTCGCATTGCCGAGGCAAAGAAGATAGGTTTCAAGCGGATATACATCTCTTCGTTCAACAAAGAAGGCTCCTGGGACGAGACTGGCATTGAAGTTGTACCAGTATCGGACATACCTGCCCTTTGCAGGCTTGTATTCAAGTAGATATGAATGTTTGCCGACAGTTTTTGCTCCGTGTAGCACTGGTTTTTGCCTGTGCGATGGCGGGTTTTTCGCCCTCTTTCGCCCAGAACGACCAGAGCATCCTCAAATACGAGATTGACTCCCGCGGCGACACCATCTTTGTAGATGAGATCCGCCCAGCGCGCATCCACCCCAAGAAATATCTCTCAAAACGCGAGTGGAGGGCCCGCGCCCGCCGCGTGCACAATTTCAGCAAGGCTTACCCCTACGCCTTGTTCATTGCCCAGACCATACGCGAGACCGACAGTCTGTTCGCTGCCCGCGGCTACAATTCACACCAGCAGGACAAATACCTGAACAACATCAAAGATGACCTGCTCAACGACTTTGAGCCGCTGTTCAAAGGGCTCACCCTGAGCCAGGGCCTGATGATGATACGTCTGGTGGACCGAGAAGTGGGGATGCCGCCCTACGACATCATCAAAAAGTACCTGGGCAAGGTCAACGCCGCTTTCTGGCAGGGCGTGGCCAAGCTTTTCAAGGGCAACATCAAGCAGCGCTACGAGCCGGATGGCGAGGATGCCGACCTGGAGCAGCTGGTCAAGGCGTGGAACTACGGCGAGTTTGACGAGCTGTACGAATTCCTGTTCGGCAAGAAGCGGCCCGACATATATATTCCGGAGAAATTCCGTGAACCCTATTATAAGTCGCTGGAGCAGAACAAAGCCCGCGGCCGCGCAGCACGTAAAAACAAGAAAGACAAATAATCCTATACCACATTCTTATGAAAAAGACTTTATTGATATGTCTGATGGCGCTTATGACCATCACCGCATTTGCACAAGAGGCCTCCGTGCGAGTATTCGCACACCGCGGCGGAAAGGCAGAATTTGACGAAAACACCCTCACCGCCTTCAACGGCGCCTACAAGGCCGGTTTCCGCGGCTTTGAAACCGACATCCGTATGACCAAAGACGGCGAATTCGTGCTTCTTCACGACAGCGAGCTGCCCAACGGCAAAGGCAATGTAGAAACCTCCAAGGCAAAGGAGATCAAAAACATTAAAGTTGGCAAGAGCAAGGTGCTCTTCCTGGAAGACCTGCTGGAGTGGATTCGGAAAAAGGGTGACATCCAGTATTTTGAGTTTGAACTCAAGACCGACCCGTCTCTCTACTCCCAGGAGATGGTAGAGCAGATGTGCGAGGCCATCTACCACAAGATTATGGCCACCAAGCCCGTGGGTTCTACCTTTGTAATTACCTCCTTTGATCCCCGCCCGCTCTCTTATCTCAAGAGCAGATTCTCAGAGAGCAACCTGATGCTCATCACCTCTGAGCCCGTGAACACAGCCACCATCACTATGGCCACAGAAATGGGCATCAAACGCCTTGCCGGAAAGCTGGACGGCACCAGCCTGGACGCTGTGAAGAAAGCTCACAAAGAGGGTCTGTTCGTGTCCCTCTGGCCCACCGACGAGATTGAAGAAGTCGCCCTTGGCATCAGCCTTGGCGCCGACGCTGTCTGCACCGACATCCCCGTCGCAGCCAAGAAAGCCCTGAACAAGGCAATGCCCTGGGTCACCATCGCTTTCTAAAGCAAGACACTTCATCTAACAGAAAAGCCCCGAAAATTTCGGGGCTTTTCTGTTAGTAATAGTAATCGTCAGGCCGCTCGGCTATCGGATCTGTGTAGCGGTAGGCATCGATGGGCGGCTCGCCCGTGTAGAGCTCGGGCGGGAAGGAGATGGTCCAGGTGCTGGGCGTGACAACCGTCACGAAGCCCAGGCCGCCGGTAACGTTTTCGGGGTAGATTACCGGCTCGGTCATAAATTCCAGATCAAGTTCATTGGATCCCAGCGCCTTCAGATAGAGGTATTCTTCAAAGGAGATGGTGTATACCTTGAAGATGCGGTCCATAGCGTAGCTGTCGCCCTCCTCGAACTGCTCGAAAAACCGGAAGACATCATCAAGATAATAGTAGTAATAAGCATCCATTATCTTGAGGGTGCAGGAGGCATCGGCAAACATCTCGTCGTTGAAGATTTCATAGCGGTTGTCGCTGCCTATGATGTCATCCATCAGGCTGCTTTCCAGTGGATGCAGAATCCTGTCATAGTCGGCATCAAACTGGCCGTTGCAGGATATAGATGCGACTTTGCGGCCCGAAGCGTCAATTCTGTAGTATATCTCCTCTGCCCGGAGCATATAGTAATTCTTTTCGCCGGGAAAGTCCTTTACGGTGATATTATACTGGCGGGTGGTGCGGGTATTGCCTCCGGTATTGCTGTTCTCTCCGGTCAAAACCACCTTCATTGTGTCAAGTGCGGTGATGGTAGCGGCGCTCTCCGGCACCTTGACTTTTGCCGATGCAGAAAGATCTTTCCAACGGACATTTATGGCGACTTCATCGCCGGGATTCAAATCGGCATCAAAACCGTATCCATAAAACTCTTCTGCGATATTGCCGTTATAGAGTTCCTTCTCCACTATTACCGGCAGCGCTTGGACCGCCGCGCCGCCGTTTATGGCGCAAGTCACCGCCGCATCCAGAATCTTTGTGGTGCTGCCCCCTTCGCTACAGTTTACAAACACCCTGTGGTTGTGATTGTCCTGCAGCATCTGGGCGTTGACCACCAGCATCGCTTCGTTTTCATCGCTCCAGATTTTCTCTACGGTATTCTCGCAGGAGACTGCCAGCAGCACCGCCAGAATCATATATATAATCTTTCTCATTGCAATCTAGAATTTACGTGTGTAACTGAACGAAGGCAAAATGGGAAGCACCGTTATCTTGGTGACCTCTATACCTTCCCTTTTGACTTTATATGTGCCCTCTTCGTATTCAGCCGTATAGTCCTTGTACACAAAATCGGGGTTCATACTGTTGTAGGCGTTGTAGAGGCTGATGTTCCAGATGCGCTCGCCGCGGCGCTTCTTCTTGTGGAAATTGACGCCCAGATTCAAGGTGTGGGACGGCGGCAGGCGGTAGTTGCCTCTCGATGTCACATAATCGTTCTCGTGGGTGTTTTGGTTGATATCCAGTGTGGTGAACTCTCTTGTAGTCAGGGTCGTGACCCCGCCGGTGAAGAATTTCCAGCTGCCCGAGATGTCAATCCGGTCGTTGAATTTGTGGTTCACCACCAGGCTGATGTCGTGGCGGCGGTCATATTTGAACGGAAACCAATCGCCGCGGTTGATGGACCCGTCGGGGAAGCGGCGCTCGCTTTTAGCCAGGGTGTAGCCCAGCCAGCCGGTGGTGTTTCCGGTCTTTTTCTGGATGAACAGCTCCATTCCGTAAGCGCGGCCCTGCCCCATCGCCACCTTGCCTTCCCAGCCGGAGGAGGTTATCAGCACCGACATTCCGTCTTTATACTCCAGGACATTGTGCATATCCTTGTAGTAGCCTTCCAGCGAGAATTCCCATCCGCCGCCGGCATCCCAGTAGGTGCCCAATGAGAATTGGTCGGATGTTTCGGGCTTGATGTCTTTGGTGATGGGGACCCAGAGGTCGGTGGGAAGCGATATGTCGGTGGATGCCAGCAGATGGACATACTGCGACATACGGGCGTAGGAGGCCTTTATGCTGACCCCGCCGCCCACATCCACACGGCCGGAGAAGCGCGGCTGAAGGGAGGCGTAGGTCATGCCTTGGGTATGGAACATACTGATATGCACGCCCGGGTTAAAGGAGAGCCTCTGCCCTATCACAAAATCGTCTTCTATATAAACCGATGCCTCGTGGCCTATCAGGGTGCCGCCGGAGGCCATATTCATTGTGGTGTCTATTAGAGTTTCCTTGCCGGCGGTCTCCTTCTCTTTCAGGGTCGCAGTCTGCGGACGGAAATTATGATAGACATACTCCGCACCGAACTTTATAAGGTGCTCGGGCACAGGGTCATAGTCAAAGTCTATCTTGAGGTCGACATCGTTGATGCCGGAGTCGTAGCTGACCTCCATTCTCTCCTGGCTCTCGTTGCTCTTGTACTTGTAGGTGTTGTTGTACCGCACATCTACGTCCATCTCGTAGTGATTGTAGGCCAGGGTGGTGTTGGCAAACAACTTGCTGCCAAAGGCGTGGTTCCAGCGCAGAGCCCCCACGGTGTTGCCCCAATCCATATTGGCGTCGGTATCCTCCTTGCTCACAACATCGGGGTCGTACGGGCGGTCGTTACTGTTGTCGTAGTGCACCAGAAACCGGTCGCGGCCGTGGTAAACACTGGCAATCAGGCGGTCGTCGTTGCTGAAGCGATGGGTTATCTTGCCGTTGATGTCGCCAAACCAGTAATTGGCGGGGACTTTAAAGGCCCGCAGGACGGGAGTAAACAGGAATGTGTGCAACACCCTGCCGCTCACAGAGAAAGAGGTTTGGTCGCGCACTATCGGACCCTCCAGATGCACGCGGTCAGAGAGCATTCCCACGCTCACCAGACCGTGAAACTCCTTCATATTGCCGTCATTCGTGCGCACATCTATCACAGAAGATAGGCGGCCGCCGTAGCGGGCCGGGAAGGAACCCTTGAACAGCGTCACCTTCTTGACCGCCTCCGGCGTGAATACCGAAAAGATGCCGAACATATGGTTCACGCTGTATAGCGGGATATCGTCCAGCAGTATCAGGTTCTCGTCGGGGCCGCCGCCGCGCACATATACGCCGGACGAGCCCGTGGAGCCCCCCTGCACGCCCGGCAGATACTGCAGGCTCTTGAGCACGTCCTTCTCTCCGAAGAGGGCCGGCATACTCTCCAGTGCATTCTGCGGCACTTCCAGCGCACCGGTGTTGGTGGAGTGCAGCCCCGCCTCCTTGCGGGCGGTGACCACCGCGGCGCTCAGCTGAGTGCCAATCTCCAGCCGCACGTTAATCACCGTGTCGCGGGTCAGATCCAGAGTCTGCTCCACATCTTTATAGCCAAGAAACGACCAGGTCAGCGACCGCTTCCCGGCCGGAATGCTCAATGTATAAAAGCCGTAGTTGTTGGAAACCACACCAACCAGTGGCGCCCCCGGGGTGGGATTGTTATACACTACTCCGGCACCTATCAGGCTTTCGCCGCTGCCGGCATCGGATATATATCCACTTACCGTAACTTTCTGCGCAAAGGCCGCCGAACACACCGCGGCCATCATCAGGACACACAATATCTTTTTCATACTAGAATAAATGCGGCTCCGCCGCTAATCTAACCACAGGCGCGCGATTTCCAGGTCTTCCGGGGTTGTGATTTTGACGTTGTAGCGCAGGCCTTCCACAAGGTTGATGCGGTAGCCGGCGGCTTCGGCCACCGAGGCGTCATCGGTGAATTTGGGGTCGTAGGGAAGTTTGTAGGCTGCCTTGATCACCTCGCTACGGAAAACCTGCGGCGTCTGTATCAGGCGGATGTCATCTCGCTTGAGGATATAACTGTCGGGGCCGCTGACCTCGCGCACCGTCTCCACAGGTGCGACGGCGGGAATGGCGTTGCCCATCTCTTCGCCAGCCGCAAACATCTTTTCAAGGAAATCGGCCGAGACGAATGGCCTCACGCCGTCGTGCACCGCCACAACACTGTCGTCGGGCAGATATTGCAGCGCGTTCTGCACAGAATGGAATCGGGTAATGCCGCCGGAAGGGATGGCGTAGCGCTCCAGGAAGTCATAGTCCCGGCAATAATCTTTCCACCACTGCTTCCATTCCTGATTCACCACGACTATTATTCCGACAGGAAAAGAGAGCGAGAGAAACTTCTCTATGGTGTGGCGCAGCAGGGGCTTTCCGCCAATGCTTATAAACTGCTTGGGGATGTCGCTTCCCATACGGCTTCCGCTGCCCCCGGCAACGATTATCGCATATTTTTTTCGCACGTCCATATTCGGCACTTTTTTCCTCTACAAATTTAATTGTTTTCCCACAAATTGACTAAATTTGTGGGCTATTATACCTAATTCTCAAATGGAGCAAATCAAGAAAATAGAAAGTGCTTTGATTTCTGTCTTTTACAAAGACGGTATTGACGATATCGCAGCCGCTCTGACCCGCCGCGGGGCCAAGCTGCTCTCTACCGGCGGCACCTACGACTACCTGGCCTCCAAGGGCTTCGAGGTAGAGAAGGTCGAGGACCTCACCGGCTATCCTTCTATCCTGGGCGGCCGTGTGAAGACCCTGCACCCCAAGGTATTCGGCGGCATCCTGGCCCGCCGCGACAACGAAGGCGACCGCAGCCAGATGGCGCAGTACGAGATTCCCTCCATCGACCTGGTGGTGGTGGACCTCTACCCCTTTGACGAATATGTCGCCAAGGGCGCATCTCACGAGGACATCATAGAGAAGATTGACATCGGCGGCATTTCGCTGATCCGCGCCGCAGCAAAGAACTATAAGGACGTGGTGATTGTCCCCTGCCAGAAGCTTTACGGCAAGTTGCTGGAGTGCATAGAGGCGCACGACGGCGGCACTACCCTCGCTGAGCGCGAGATGTTTGCCAAATGGGCCTTTGCCACCAGCAGCAACTACGACACCTCCATTTTCAATTATCTGAACCGCGACGGCGAGGTGGAAGCTTTTGCCTTCAACAGCCTGGAGCCCACCACGCTGCGCTACGGAGAGAACCCTCACCAGGCCGCTGCCTACTACGGCGGCGCCAACACCCTCCCCAAGCAGCTGCATGGCAAGGAGATATCTTACAACAATATGCTGGACATAGAGGCGGCCATCGAATTGATAGACGACTTTGACTCTACCGCCCTGGCCATCATCAAGCACAACAACGCCTGCGGCTGCGCCGTAAGACCCACCGTGCTCGAAGCGTGGAAAGACGCCCTGGCCGGCGACCCGGTGAGCGCCTTTGGCGGCATCATCATCACCAACGCCACGATAGACGCCGCCACCGCAGAAGAGATCAATAAGATATTCTTCGAGGTCATCATAGCCCCCGAATACAGCAAAGAGGCTCTGGAGATACTCGAGAGCAAGAAAAACCGCATAATACTGGAGCGCGGAGGTGTGAAGCCAAGCGCCATAAAGTTCCGCTCTATGCTGGGCGGCGCCCTGGTGCAGCAGCGCGACACCGTGGCCGAGAGTGCGGCCGACCTGACTCCGGTGACGGAGAAAAAACCCACCGACGCCCAGATCAAGGACCTGCTGTTTGCAAACCGGCTGGTGAAGCACTCCAAATCAAACGCCATTGTGCTGGCCAAGGGCGATATGCTGCTGGCCAGCGGAATAGGCCAGACTTCGCGCGTGGACGCCCTGCGCCAGGCAATTGCCAAGGCCCGCAGCTTTGGCTTTGATCTGAATGGCGCCGTGATGGCTTCCGACGCCTTTTTCCCCTTCCCCGACTGCGTGGAAATTGCCCACGAGGCGGGCATCACCGCGGTGATCCACCCCGGCGGCAGCATCCGCGACGGCGAGAGCGTGGATTTCTGCAACGCCCACGGAGTGGCTATGGTCACCACCGGCAAGCGTCATTTCAAGCATTAGAAAACAATAAAATACTTTCAGATATGGCATTTAATTTCCTGACACAAGAGCTGGCTATCGACCTTGGTACGGCCAACACCGTCATCTTTATGAATGACAAGAAGGTCATTGACGAACCTTCTATCGTTGCCATCGATGCCTATACCGACAAGCCTATGGCCGTGGGTACCCGCGCAAAGCTGATGCACGAGCGCACCAACCCCGGCATCAAGACCATCCGCCCCTTGAAAGACGGCGTAATCGCCGACTTTGACGCTGCGGAGATTATGATCCGCGAGCTTATCAAGATGATAAACTACAAGAAGAGCTTCTTCACTCCCAGCCTCAAGATGGTCGTGGGCATTCCCCAGGGCTCCACAGAGGTAGAGAAGAGGGCCGTGCGCGACAGCTGCGAGCACGCCGGAGGCCGCGACATCTATATGGTGTACGAGCCTATGGCTGCAGCGCTGGGTATCGGCCTTGACGTGACCGAGCCCAGCGGCAATATGATTGTGGATATCGGAGGCGGTACCACAGAAATCGCCATCATCTCCCTGGGCGGCATCGTGGCTGCACAGAGCATCCGCGTTGCGGGCGATATCTTCACCTACGAGATTCAGCAGTATATGCGTCAGCAGCACAATATCCGCGTGGGTGAAATCACCGCAGAGGATATCAAGATCAAGATTGGCGCGGCTGTCACCGACCTCGAAGAGGAGATTCCGCCTATGACCGTGAAGGGACCCAACATTATGACTGCCCACCCCATCGAGGCCGAGATTACCTCGCAGGAGGTTGCCCACTGCCTGGACAAGCAGCTGGCACGCATAGAGGCCGGCATCCTGGAGGTGCTGGAGCAGACTCCCCCGGAGTTGTATGCCGACATCGTGGACAAGGGTATCTATCTGACCGGCGGCGGCGCCCTGCTCAAGGGCATCGACCAGCGCTTTGCAAAGAAAATCAACATCCCGTTCCACGTGTCCGAGGATCCGCTCCGCGCCGTGGCGCGCGGTACCTGCGCAGCGCTCAAGAACATTGAGAAATATCCGTTCCTGATGAGATAAAAGCCTGAATAGCTCCCGATGGACTATAACTCCCGTTCATACAAACTGCTGCTCACAATTGGCACCTTCATTGTGCTGGAGGTAATCTCAATTGTAATGATAGCCCAGAACAGCATCCTGCAGCGGTATTTGATATTGGACGGAATCCGGTCCACCCAGGTTTTTTTCTGGGAAAGGAGCCAGGGTATACGCGACTTCTTTAACCTGCGCGCCTACAACCAGGCGCTGCAGGAAGAGAATGCCGAGCTTAGGGGCAAGCTGGCCCAGGTGCAGTACCTGCAAGACTTCAAGGCCGTCACCGACTCCACGCCCGGGCTTTACAAGTGGATTCCCGCCAGCATCATCAAGAGCAATCCCAACAAGCAGCACAACTACCTTATCCTGAACCGCGGCGCCAAGGACGGCGTGGAAACGGAGATGGGCGTGGTGACCCACAACTCCATTGTGGGCGTAGTGGGGGCCGTGAGCGAGAACTACTGCTACGTGATCTCGTTCCTGAACAAGAGCCAGCGGGCCAGCGCTATGATTTCCGGAACATCTGATTTCGGCCTGCTGACCTGGAACGGCACCGACAGCCACAGCGCCACCCTCTCCCATATTCCACTCTCATCTACCGCGGCGGTGGGCGACACAGTGTGCACCAGCGGCTACTCCACCATTTACCCTCCCGACATCCCGGTGGGCGTCATTTCCGACATCAATGCCGTGAGCGGTATGTACAAGGATATGGGCGTGGATCTGTTCCAGGATCTGCGCAGCCTCAAATATGTGTACATCGTGCAGCGCCACCATCAGGGCGAGATAGACGAATTAAGCACTAACGCCAGCAACCTGAAGTAAGATGCCGACATATCTCCGCCAGATAATTATCTACGCCGTGGTGATACTGCTCCAGGTCATCATAAACAACTATGTGAACCTGGGGCCGATGATCTACATCTGCCTGATACCGCTGCTTATCATTTATCTGCCGCTGGACCAGAAGCCCTACCTGTCGCTGATAATAGCTTTTGGCCTGGGCCTGATAATAGATATCCTGTCGGACGGCGTGCTGGGACTCAACGCCGGCGCCGCCACACTTATAGCGCTGGTTTACAGGCCGTTGTTCTATCCTGTATTCCAGAAGAACAACTACAGCAAAAAGTATATCCCGCCCATCCGCGAGAGCGGAATCTGGCGCCACGTGCTTTATATGCTGATAATACTGGCTATCTATTTCCTGTTCTACATAATCTTTGACGGCCTGGCCAAGAGCACCCTGCTGACCTCCCTTGTCAGATATCTGATGAATATAGCAGTGAACCTGGCCATTGCGACCATTGTGGACCTGACTCTCTTCAACCGCAGTTAATTTCAGGAGGGAGTATGAAATTCTATCTGAGCAGGCGCAACACAATTTTGCTTGTGATCTTGGTCATCTTTGCCATTATAGCCATCAGGCTTTTCTCCATACAGATAATCCAGAAAGATTTCAGGGAGACGGCAGAGAACAACGCCCTCAAGTACGTCACCATTTACCCCGCCCGCGGCCGCATCCTTGACCGCAACGGCAGCACCATCGTAGAGAACAAGATTACCTACGACATTATGGTGACGCCCCGCAACGTGCCCGAATTCGACACCCTGGCCATCTGCAACATATTCGGCCTGGACCTGGACTATGTGCGCGAGAAGTTTGCCTCCTACAAAACCAACGCGCGCAAAATCGGCTTCGGTTCGATGCCGTTCCTTAAGCAGGTCGGCAGCGCCCAGTTCAACGCCTTTGCAGAGAAGGCTTTCCTGTTCCCCGGCTTCGACGCCGTGGCCCGCACCGCCCGCGTATATCCGGTGAATGCCGGCGGAAACCTGATAGGCTACGTATCTGAGGTGGACAGGGACTATATCGAGGCGCATCCGGAATACCGCGCCGGCGACTATGCCGGCAAAACCGGCATCGAGAGGGCCTACGAGAAGCGGCTGGCCGGCGAGAAGGGCTACACCGTATATTACCGCGACGCCCACGGCCAGATCAAGGGCCACTACGAAGACGGCGCCCTGGACAAGGAGGCCGTGGCCGGCAGTGACATCACCACCACCATCGACGCCAACCTCCAGGCCTACGGCGAGATTCTGATGCGCAACAAGGTGGGCAGCGTCGTGGCCATAGAGCCCTCTACGGGCGAAATCCTGACACTTATCTCCAGCCCCGGTATCGATGTAAGCCAACTGGCAGAAATCAACAAATACTACAAAGAAATCAGCGAGAACCCCTACAACCCGATGTTCAACCGCACCGTGCAGAGTGCGCAGCCACCGGGGTCGGTGTTCAAGCTTGTAAACGGCCTGATAGGCTTGCAGGAGGGCGTTCTCTCGCGGGAAACCCGCTATCCCTGCAGCCGCGGCTACACCAACGGCAAGGTTCACGTGGGCTGCCACGGGCACCCATCGCCCATCAACCTTCCCCAGTCCATCGCTATGAGCTGCAACGCATATTACTGCTATGTGCTGCGCAACATTATGGACAACCGCAAATATGACAACATAGAGGAGTCGTTCAACAAATGGCGCGACTATGTCACCAGTTTCGGCTTCGGTCACAAACTGGGCAGCGACGTCCCTTACGAGCTGGGCGGCAACGTCCCCACGGTGAATACCTACAACAAGCTGCACGGCAAGGGGCGCTGGAAGTCGCTCTCCATCATTTCCCTCTCCATAGGTCAGGGCGAGCTGGGCTGCACCCCGCTGCATCTGGCCAACTTCTGCGCCACCATCGCCAACCGCGGCTGGTTCTACACGCCCCATATGATCAAGGGCGACGAAGAGCATCCGCTGGACTCTGCCTACACCGTGAAGAATTACCCTATGGTGGACCAGAAATACTTCCCGCTGATAGTTGAGGGTATGAATATGTCGGTCTACGGCGACGGCGGCACCTCCCACGTGGCGCAGGTGCCCGGCGTGAATATGTGCGGCAAGACCGGTACCGCCCAGAACCCACACGGCGACGACCACTCGGTATTCATCTGCTTTGCCCCCAAGGACAATCCCCAGATTGCCGTGGCGGCGTATATAGAAAACGGCGGCTTCGGTGCCACCTGGGCAGCCCCCATCGCCTCGCTGATTGTGGAGAAATACCTCAACGGCGAGATTGCCGATAGCCGCAAAGATCTGGAAACCCGCGTCAAAAACGGCTACCTGCTGAATAAAGTACCCGTAAGGAAGAGAAAGAGATAATGAACCGGCACAAGAATCCATATCGCAAACTGGACTGGACCCTGATTGGGTGCTGGCTAGCGCTGGTACTCTTTGGCTGGATCAATATATTCTCTGTGCTGCACGGGGAGAGTTCCAACATATTTGACTTTCACCAGAAATACGGAATGCACTTCGTATGGATTTGCATTTCGCTAGTGTCGGCCTTCCTCATAATCCGGGTAATTCCGGCCAATTTCTGGCAAGGCACCGCCTGGATCACATACGGAGGCGTGATTTTGCTGCTGATGGCCACGTTGGTTATGGGTGTCAGCAGCCACGGATCCCAGAGTTGGATACAGATAGGCGGTTTTCGCCTGCAGCCGGCAGAATTCTCTAAAATAACCACCTCGCTGGCCCTGGCCACGGTGATGAGCAAATACGGATTCAGCCTCAAGACACTGCCCAATATCGCCAGGGTGGCGGCCGTGCTGCTGCTCCCTATGGCCATCATCCTTCTGGAAAACGAGACCGGCAGTATGCTGGTGTACGTGGGTTTTCTGGTGGTTCTTTTCCGCGAGGGGATGTCGGGCTGGATTCTTGTCATAGGCTTTTTGATTGTGCTGGAGTTTATCCTCACCATCATAACATCGCCCTACGTGGCGCTGGTGGTGGGCCTGGCGGTATTCTTGATGATCTGGTTCTTTAAAAAGGACCAGTATCTGCTGGGTGTGCTGGTCACCACCCTCACCGTGGTGGCGCTGGCTTTCCTGCCCAAGCTGCTGGAAATTGAAGCCGTGGCGGCCGTCAACCCCCTGCCCGCCGAGACCTGGCTGGCCATAATCCTGAGCGTGGTGGCCCTGTTCTATATCATTAAATTAATAATCCGGTCCCCGCGCAAGAAATTCGAGCGAAACGCCTTCATAGTGCTGCTGTGTGGCGTGCTGTTTGTGCTTTCGGTGCAGTTCTTCTACCACCACGTGCTCCAGGACCACCAGCGCAACCGTATCGACGTGTTCCTTGGCCTGGTAGACGACCCCAAGGGCGTGGGCTATAACCTGCATCAGTCTATGGTGGCCATCGGCTCCGGCGGCTTTGCCGGCAAGGGCTTTATGAACGGCACCCAGACTTCCCTGGGCTATGTTCCGGAGCAGGAGACCGACTTTATTTTCTGCACCATAGGCGAGGAATGGGGTTTTCTGGGGGCGCTTTTCATACTGGCGCTGTACCTGACCATCATCTTCAGGATTATTATACTGGCCGACAGGGCCAAAGATTCATTCACCCGGATTTACGGCTATTGCGTGGCGATGTGCATAGCGGTGCATATAGTGATAAACATAGGTATGACCATAGGACTGATGCCGGTGATCGGCATCCCGCTGCCGTTTTTGAGCTACGGCGGCAGCGCAATGCTGGCCTTTACGGCGATGCTGGCCATATTCATCAAGCTCGCTTTTGAAGACAGGAAAATATAAAAACATATATATGAATTTTGCAGAAAGACACATTGGACCCCGCAGGGAACAGACAGAGCAAATGCTCGCAAAGCTAGGCGTTTCTTCGCTTGAAGAATTGTGCGCGCAGACCGTGCCGCAGGACATTATGCTGGACGGACCGCTGGCTTTGGACCCGGCCCTGGGGGAAGGGGAATATCTGACCAGGCTCAAAGATATTGCCGCAAAGAACAGGAATTTCCGCTCGCTGATAGGTATGGGCTGGTATCGCACCGCCACCCCCAGCGTGATTGCGCGCAACATCTTTGAAAACCCCTCTTGGTACACCTCCTACACCCCCTACCAGGCAGAGATTTCACAAGGCCGCCTGGAGGCGCTTATGGTGTTCCAGACTATGATATCTTCCCTGACCGGTTTCAATCTGGCCAACTGCTCTATGCTGGACGATGCCACCGCCGCAGCCGAGGCAATGCGTATGATGTTCAACCTGCGTCCGCGCCCCGCAGTGGCAGCCGGGAAAAATCTGCTGTTTGTGGACCGGAACATCTTCCCCAGCGTCCTTTCCGTGATTGAGACCCGCGCCGCCGCACTTGGAATAGACCTGGAGATGGGCGAGTGGGACAACTGCATCCTCAAAGAGCGCTGCTTTGGCGCCATTCTGCAATATCCCGCCGCCAACGGTGCCGTTCGCGACTACTCATCTTTCTGCGAGAAGGCACACGAAAGGGGCATTATGGTCACCGCCGTGTGCGACCTGCTGTCGCTGGCCCTGCTCAAGGAGCCCGCGGCGTGGGGTGCCGACATTGCGGTGGGCAGCGCGCAGCGCTTTGGCCTGCCGATGGGCTTCGGAGGCCCAGGCATAGGCTTTATGGCCACGTCTGAAGAGCATAAGCGTTTCCTCCCGGGCCGCATAATCGGCGCCTCCAAAGACCGCCTGGGCCGCACCGCATATCGTCTGGCGCTGCAGACCCGCGAGCAGCACATCAAGCGCGAAAGGGCCACCAGCAACATCTGCACGGCTTCTGCCCTGATGGCCACAATGACAGGTATGTTTGCCGTATGGCACGGCCCCGAGGGGATCAAGGCTATTGCCCGCAATGCCTTTGACTATGCCCACCTGTTTGCCCGCGCCCTGGAGAAAAACGGTTACATACTGGCCTGCAAAGAGTTTTTCGATACCCTGGAGGTACACGCTCCCAACGTGGATGCCATCCGCGTCAGGGCTTTGGAGAAGGGTTTCAACTTCTTCTACCCCGACGGCGAGAGCGTCCGCATAAGCTTTGACGAGCTTTCCTGCCGCGAAGAGATAGAGCAGATGTGCGAAATCTTCCAGATCAAGGTGGCAGAAGTGCCTGCTGCCGAGGTTCCTATGGCCCGCGAGAGCGATTTCCTGTGTCAGCCGGTATTCCACAGCTATCATAGCGAAACAGCTATGATGCGCTATATCAAGAGCCTGGAGCGGCGTGACATTTCCCTGACCCACTCTATGATTCCGCTGGGAAGCTGCACAATGAAACTGAATGCAGCCACCGAGATGATGCCCCTCTCCTGGAGCGAATTTGCCAATGTGCATCCCTACGCTCCCAAAGACCAGGCTGCCGGCACTCTGCAGATTATCTCCGAGCTGGAGCACGACCTGGCCGTGATCACCGGCTTTGACGCTTGCTCTCTGCAGCCCAACAGCGGCGCCGCCGGAGAATATGCAGGCCTTATCACCATCCGCAACTACTTCAAGGCCATCGGCCAGACCCAGCGCAAGGTGATGCTGATTCCGGCATCGGCCCACGGCACCAACCCAGCTTCGGCCACTATGGCCGGTTTCGACATAGAGATCGTGGACTTTGACGAGAACGGCGACATCAAGGTGGAATCGCTGGAAGAGAAGGCTGCCGCCGCCGGCGAAAACCTGGCTGGCCTTATGATCACCTACCCCTCCACCAACGGCATCTTTGAGGCTAAAATCAAGCAGATAGTAGAGATTATCCACCGCTACGGCGGTATGGTGTATATGGACGGCGCCAATATGAACGCCCAGTGCGGCATCACCAATCCGGGCTTTATAGGTGCCGATGTGTGCCATTTGAACCTGCACAAGACCTTCGCGATGCCTCACGGCGGCGGCGGTCCCGGCGTAGGCCCCATCTGCTGCACAAAAACGCTGGCCCCCTACCTCCCCGGCCATCCGGTGGTTCCCGCCTGTGGCGGCCGCGGAATGACAGCTGTGGGCAGCGCTCCCTACGGCAGCCCGCTGCTGCTGGTCATCACCCACGCCTACATCAAGATGCTGGGTGCAGAAGGCCTTCGCCAGGCCTCGCAGATGGCCATCCTGAACGCCAACTATATGTCGGCAGCCCTGGAGCCCGAGTTCAGCACTCTCTACCACGGCTTTGGCGGCCGCGTGGCCCACGAATGCATCATTGACCTGCGCCATTTCAAGGCAGAATATGGAGTGGATGCCACCGACGTGGCCAAGCGTCTTATGGACTTTGGGTTCCACGCCCCCACCCTGAGTTTCCCGGTGCACGAAACCCTGATGGTTGAGCCCACCGAGAGCGAGCCCAAAGAAGAGCTGGACCGCTTTGCCGAGGCAATGAAAACCATAAAGGCAGAGTGCGAGGCCATAAAAGAGGGCAAGCTGGATGCTGCCGACAATCCCCTTAAAATGGCACCCCACATTGCAGAAGAAGTGTGCAGCGACTCGTGGAGTCACCCTTATGGCAGAGAAGTTGCAGCATATCCGCTGGAATGGATTAGAGAAAACAAATTCTGGCCCGCCGCAGCCCGCGTGGACAATGGCCTTGGCGACAGAAACCTAATAGCAAACCTTTAGAATTATGTTTAATCTGCTATATGTTACCTGGGATGTAAATCCCATACTTGTACAGCTGGGCCCCCTGGCCATCAGGTATTACTCGCTGCTGTTCGTGGCGGGCTTCCCGCTTGGCTACTGGATGGTTGCCAAAATGTACAAGCGCGAAAACAAGAACACCGACCTGCTGGAGCCGCTGCTCTACGCCCTGCTTCTGGGCACAATCGTGGGCGCGCGACTGGGCCACTGCCTTTTCTACGAACCAGAATTCTACCTCAAGAATCCGGTGGAGATTCTCAAGGTGTGGCACGGCGGCCTTGCCAGCCACGGCGGCGCAATAGGTGTGCTGCTGGCCATCTGGTGGTATGCCAGCCGCTACGGCAAAAAGAATAATTTCGATTTTATGTGGCTGCTGGACCGTCTGGTGATTGCAATATGCTTTGCCGGATGCTTCATCCGCCTGGGCAACCTGTTCAACTCCGAGATATTCGGCGGCGCCACCACCCTGCCCTGGGGCTTCAAGTTCCCCCGCAGCGCACAGTGGGTTGCAGAATACGGCCCTTCGGTATATCCGCCCGACGGCACGGCCTGCCACCCTACTCAGATCTACGAGGCCCTGAGCTATCTGCTGCTGGGACTCTTCCTGCTCTGGATTTACTGGAAAAAATCTGACAAAGTATACAAAGGCTGGATATTCGGCGTTTTCCTGATTGTCCTTTTTGGCGTACGCTTCATTATAGAGTTCATCAAGAACGACCAGGTGAGCTTCGAGAGCGGTATGCTTTTCAATATGGGCCAGCTGCTCAGCGTGCCTTTCGTTCTGGCCGGCATCATAATCCTGGTGCTCAGCTATAAGAAAAAGCGTCCTCTGCTTATGATATCCAAGCCCAAAGAGGAGCCCAAGGAAAAAGGTCCCCGTATGTCGCACGCAAAGCGCATGGCTGCGGGTATGAAACAGTAGCAATATGCTCATAGAAAGCCCCACAACCGCCTGGAAGGACTACGAACTTATCGACTGCGGCGACTTTGCCAAGTTGGAGCGGTTCGGCAAGTACATCACCATACGCCCCGAGCCCAAGGCCATCTGGAAGAAAACCCTCTCCGATGCCGAATGGGAAAAGATGGCCCACACCCGGTTTATTCCGGGCGGCGGCTTCTCCACCGCCGGCCAGCAGGACAGCGGGTCGTGGAAGACGCTTAAGAGGATGGATCAGCAGTGGCCCATTGTTTATCAGCCGCTGAACCTGACGCTGCGTATGGGTATGACCTCTTTCAAGCACGTGGGTGTATTCCCCGAGCAGGCGCCCAACTGGGACTTTATCTACAGTAATACCAAGCGTCTGGTGGACAATGCCGGCGGCGCCCCTGTAAAGGTGCTGAATCTGTTTGCCTACACCGGCGGCGCCTCCCTTGCAGCCCGCAAGGCTGGAGCCGATGTGACCCATCTGGATTCGGTGCGGCAGGTCGTGACCTGGGCCCGCCAGAATATGGAGCTGAGCCGTATGGACTCAATCCGCTGGGTTGTGGAAGACGCCCTCAAGTTTGTCCGCCGCGAGGCCAAGCGGGGCAATAAATATCAGGGTATTATGCTGGACCCTCCCGCCTACGGCCACGGCCCCGACGGCGAGAAATGGAAGCTGGACGACTGCCTGTGGGAGATGCTCTCTCTGGTGGGAGAGATTCTCGCCCCAAAAGACAGCTTCCTGATACTTAATCTCTATGCCAACGGCTACTCTTCACTGCTGGCCGACACCGCCGTGCGACAGGCCCTGCGCCTGGGCAAGGATGCCGATTGCACCTGCGGCGAGCTGGTTTTGCGGGATAAATTCGGCAAAAACTTGCCACTTAGCGTCTTCGCCAGAGTAAAACAGTAGGATAATTGAATTATTTATTACTTTTGCAGTCCGCACCGTTAGTGCGCGACCGTTAGAATATTTTAACTCAATACAATATGCAAAACATTTCTAACTACGATTTCTCCGGCAAAAGAGCCATTGTGAGAGTCGACTTCAATGTTCCCCTGAACGAAAAATTCGAAATCACAGACGACACCCGCATCCGCGCAGCCATCCCTACCCTCAAGAAAGTTCTTGAAAAAGGCGGTTCGCTGATCATTATGTCCCACCTGGGCCGTCCCAAGGGTGTAGAAGCCAAATATTCTCTCAAGCACATCATTGCTGCCGTAGAGGCCAAGCTCGGTGCCAAAATCCAGTTTGCAGATGATTGTATGAAGGCCGACGCACAGGCTGCCGCCCTGAAGCCGGGCGACGTGCTGCTGCTCGAGAACCTCCGCTTCTACGCAGAGGAAGAGGGCAAGCCCAGAGGTCTGAAAGACGATGCTACCGACGAAGAGAAAAAGGCTGCCAAGGCTGCTGTCAAGGCCAGCCAGAAAGAGTTCGTGAAGAAGCTCGCTTCTTATGCTGACTGCTACATCAACGATGCCTTCGGCACCGCTCACCGCGCACACGCTTCCACAGCTCTCATCGCCGAGTATTTCCCCAACGACAAGATGTTCGGCTATGTGATGGAAGGCGAAATCAAGGCCATCAACACCGTGCTGGAGTCTCCCCAGCGCCCTCTGACCGCTATCATCGGCGGCAGCAAGGTATCATCCAAGATCGGTATCATCTCCCACCTGCTTGACCTGGTGGACAACCTGATTATCGGCGGCGGTATGGTTTATACTTTCAAGAAGGCTCTGGGCGGCAAGATTGGCAAGTCTCTTTGCGAAGATGATATGCAGGATGTTGCTCTCAACGTGCTCTCCGAGGCCAAGAAGAAGGGTGTAAAGGTTTATCTTTCCGACACCGTTGTGGCTGCTGACGATTTCAGCAACGACGCCAACACCGTGGTTTGCCCTTCCGACAATATCCCCGATGCATACGAGGGTGTGGATGCAGCTCCCGAGACCGTGGCCAAGTTCCGCGACGTGATTCTCGCTTCCAAGACCGTTCTCTGGAACGGCCCCGTGGGTGTGTTTGAGATGCCCAACTTTGCAAAGGGCACCAATGCCATCGCACAGACTCTGAAAGAGGCTACCGACAAGGGCGCCTTCACTCTGGTAGGCGGCGGCGACAGCGTGGCTGCAGTGACCCAGATGGGTTATGCCGACAAGGTCAGCTACGTATCCACCGGCGGCGGCGCAATGCTCGAATATCTCGAGGGCAAAGTCCTCCCCGGCATCGCAGCCATCCAGGGCTAAACAATTTCTGTCCGGTCGACCGGAGCAAGCAAAAAATCAAGTCTGCGTAGGGAACAGGGGTTCTATGTTCTCCCTGGCCCGGAGCAGACTTGATTTTTTATGCGTAGCGGAGGTCGACCGACTGCTACTCTGGACGCATTGTCTTGACGTAGTCGCAGGAGCGCTTGATGCTCTCGTAGGGGTCGGCGCCTTGGGGGAAGCCTTCCTGCTCAACCACCTGATACTGCATTCCGGCCAGGGATGCGTATTTGTAGATTTCGGGGAAGTCCACGCAGTTGGTCTCGGGGTCGCCCACTTCGATTTCGTCTTTCACGTGCCACATATAGAAGCGGCCGGGGTTCGCCTTGAACAGATCCACGGGGTTGACACCGCCGCGGACAGCCCAGTAGAGGTCCAGCTGGAAGAAGACCTTGTCGGGATCGGTATTGGCCAGCATATAGTCATACCAGGTGATCTCGGTGCCGTCTTCCTGTGTGTACTTGAACTTGAACTCGTTGTCGTGGTTGTGGTAGCCGAACTTCATACCGGCTTCACTGCACATCTCGCCTACCTTGTTGAAAAGCTCGCAGTAGCGCGCCAGGGTCTGCAGCGAATCGGCAGCCATAGCGGGCGCTACGATGGTTTTGCAGCCAACGGCCTTGTGATGCTCAATGGCGCGCTGCCACCAGGCGATGCAATCTTCCATAGGTGTGCGGTCGGGATTGGGGCCGTTGGTGTGCGAAGAGAGCACCTGAAGGCCGTTCTTCTCGCACAGAGCCTTGAAGTCAGCGGGAGTCATTCCGTAGAACAGACCCGCCTCGTTGTTGTAGTTGGCCATTTCCACAAAAGAGTAACCCGCCTTTGCGATGTTGGCCACACCCTCGTCCAGAGGGTTCAGATAGTCGCGTACGGAGTACATCTGTACCCCTATAAAATCGTTTGCGCCCTTCTGCTTGCAGCCGAAAGCTGCAAACAGAGAGAGCGTCAAAACGATTGCCGTGAAAATGCGTTTCATGGCAAACTATGTAAGATTAGAGTTCCTTAACCTTGAGGTTACGATACCAAACGGTGTCGCCGTGATCCTGAAGACCGATGTAGCCCTCGTGGTTCTCGCCGCCGCAGTTGAGGATGTACTGGTAGGACTCGGGCATATTGGCCTCGGAGAATTTGCTGCCATCCAGCATCTCTTTCCACTTGGGAGTCCACATATGGTACTCGAGAACCTGCTCGCCGTTCTGATAGTGAACCACGGTGCCTTCGTAAACCATAATCTTTGCGGTGTTCCACTCGCCTGCAGGTTTTGCATTCTGGGGAACAGCGGGGATCAGGTCATACAGAGATGCACTCTGGCGGTTGTTGTCCTTGCCAAGCTTTGCATCGGGGTGACGCTCGTTGTCCAGAATCTGGTACTCGGGGCAAGTCTGGTAGATGCTCAGGCCAGGAACCTCCTGTGCCATATAGAAGACGCCGGAGTTTGCACCCTCGGATACCTTCCACTCAAAAGTAAACTCAAAGTTCTTGAACTTCTTGTCGGCAAAGATAATGTCGCCGCCGTCCACTGCACCAGCTTCGCCACGGCCACTGCCGTTGATCTTGATGCAGCCGTCCTCGATGGTCCAGGCACCGGGAACGTGGTCGGTGAGATAACCGCGCCAACCGTCAAAGGTCTCGCCGTCGAAGATAGCTACAGCGTCATCTGCAGCTGCGTCGGCAGCTTTCTTCTTGTTGTTCTTGCATGCGCCAAGGGTAAGCACCATAGCGCAGAGAACTGCAATTGCAAAAATCTTTTTCATAGTTATATCAATTAATGTCTGTCATTAGAACGGCATTGCGGGCAGAGAGTATCCCTCACGATAGGTGTGCTTGATTAGCTCTGCTGCGAAAGCCTGTGCATTGATGGGATCGGTGTATTTGTCTTCGAAAGTCGGGTGACCGTCGTGAACGCTGAAACCGTCCTTAACCTTGAACTGAATGGTCTCTGTGGGGCCGATATTGGTGAACTTCATGTTCTTGCCGTCCCAGGCGAGCTCGCGGTTGAGGCCCTGCAGACGAACTGCGAGGACACCCATAACTACCATCTCGTTCAGAGGGCCTGCGAACTGGAAGTCGCTCTTGCAGGCTACGCGGTTTTCCTTGGACTCCTTGCAAGCGCGTACAAAGTCCATCTGGTGGTTCTGGTCAGCAACTTCGCGGGTAACTGAAGGTGCGGGCAGAGGTTTGCCGCTGAGCAGCCAGGGGTTGGTGCCGTAGCAACCGCATACCAGAACGTCCTTGGTACCGTAGAAGATAGCAGCGCCGCCGCTGTGGTTCATATTTACACCTACAGGCCATCCCTTAGGGAATTCGGGTTTCAGGCCGCCGTCGTACCAGGTAACTTCGCACTCGGGCATAGCAACCTTGGGCATATTGTCGCGTGCGGGGAATTTGAACTTGACGATCTGGGCGTTGGGGGCGCAGTCAATCATCAGGTTGGTGGAGCTGCCCTGGCAGGAAACAGGATAGCCGAGCTTGAGGGCGTCAACTACAGGCTGCAGGATGTGGCAAGCCATATCGCCGAGAGCGCCTGTACCGAAATCCCACCAGCCGCGCCAGTTCCAAGGGTGATAGATGCTGTTGAAATCGCGATACTTGGCAGGGCCGATGAAGATGTCCCAATCCAGAGTGTCGGGGATGGGGTCTGCCTTGGCGGGAGTCTCAAGACCCTGAGGCCAGATGGGACGGTCTGTGAAAGCGTCCACCTTGCGAACCTCACCTATGACACCGCTCTGGATAGCCTCGATAATCTGGCGGGTAGAGTTCAGGGAAGCACCCTGGTTACCCATCTGGGTTGCCAGGCCGTTTGCCTTTGCCAGGTTGGTGAGCAGGCGGGTCTCATAAACTGTGTGGGTCAGAGGTTTCTCGCAATATACGTGCTTACCCATTGCGAGGGCCTGAGCTGCGATGCAGGCGTGAGTATGGTCGGCAGTACCAACGATAACGGCGTCAAACTCGTTACCGATTTTGTCGAACATCTCGCGATAGTCTTTGAAACGCTTTGCGTTGGGGAATCTTTCAAACTCGTGAGCGGCATACTTCCAGTCGCAGTCGCAAAGAGCCACGATGTTCTGGGAGTCCATAGCGTTGATGTCGGCTGCACCACGACCGCCGATACCTACGGCAGCAATGTTGAGCTTGTCGGTAGCTGCAACTTTTTTCTTTGCTTTTTTGGGCTCAGCCGCATTGGCGCTAGTGCTGAACAGGGGACCAGCCACCATAGCTGCACCTGCTGCCATTGCACTTGTCTGAAGGAAAGACCTTCTGGAAATGTTTTTACTCATAGTGATGAATGATTATTTATGATTGATTTGGATTTAATTAAAGTCTCTTAACGCGGACGTTGCGGATCCAAAGACGGTCGCCGTGACCCAGGAAGCCGATGTAACCGGAGGTACGCTTCAGGCCGGGGTGGTCATTGCCGTCTATTGTGCCGTTCTTGGTGGCCTCTGCGATGTCGCCCTCGGTCACAACCTGACCGTTGACGGTGACGCGGATGTAGCTGCCTTTCATATAAATCTCCTCGCTGTTCCACTCGCCCACGGGTTTGAGGGCGTCGCGGTTCTTGGCGGGGATGATGCCATACAGTGAGCCGTGGTACTGATAGGGTGCCAGCCAGCCCTTGTAGATGTCGTTGTAGTGATCAAGAATCTGAACTTCATAGCCTACGTATGCAGAGTCGCCCTCGCCGGGAGAACGCACGCCCACGCCGTTGTTGGCGCCGGGGGTGAGCTTGAACTCGAAGCGGAAGATAAAGTCTGCATATTCGTCGTTGGTGTAGAGGTCGCCTACCCAGCTGCCGCCGCGGCTGCGGCTTTCAACTGCGATTTCTCCGTTCTTCACATTATAGTCGACCTTGTTGCCGTGCCACTTGTGCAGGCTGGTGCCGTCGAACAGCATCTCGAACCCTTCTGCCTTCTCTTCTGCAGAGAGCTGTGTGGGTTCTACGCTGGGAAGTTCGTGAATGTAGAGGTCGCGGTATGCGATGCGGCTGCCGTGAGCCTGCAGCTCTATGAATTCCTCAACGGGAATAGGGAGGCTGCGGTCCCAGTAGTTCTCAAGCACGATGTTGTCCACAACCAGCTTGCCGTTCAGAATCACGGTGACGCGCTCGCCCTGCATCTTGATGTAGAAGCTGTTCCACTCGCCCACTGCATTGTCTGCAATCACCAGCGGAATGCGCTCTGTCTTCTGGTTGTTGTAGAGACCGCCGCTGCCCACCTGGGCGCCTACCCATACGCGGGCGGTGTCCCAAATCTGCACCTGAGGGCAACTGCGCAGATAGATGCCTGCGTCACCCTCTCTCTGGCCGGGATAGATCTTCCAGTCCAGATACATCTCAAAGTCTTTGTACTTCTTGGTGGTGCAAAGGTTGTCGTATGCGTGGCCCACAAACTCTATGTTGCCGTTGGCTACGACCCAGTTCTCTGCCATAACCTTGTCGGCCTTGGCCTGGGCGGCTGCCAGCTGCTTGGGAGTGAGCTTTGCACGCAGGAAAGGATCGCCCTCGCCGTTTTTATTGGTCGGGATCATACCCTGCCAGCCGGTGAGGTCCTTGCCGTTGAACATAGACACATAACCGGGATCATCCTTGGGAACGGCTGCCAGATAGCTCTCTATGCGCTGCAGGTCGTAGGGATAGTCGCGGCCGGTGTCGATACCCTTGATGCGGTTCATCACCTCGGTGATTTCGGGACCGAAGAAATTGGGGTTGCCGGTCACAATCTTGCGGATGGCATTGGCTGCAGCTACCTCGGTGTTCTTGTTGTCCAGATATTTGGAGGCGAATTTGATGCCCTGGAATGCGCCGGTGTTTCCGATGCAATCGAGAATCAGGCACTTCTGGGCGTCGCTTGCAACATTGTCCATAATCTCGCGATAGCGGAGCAGACGCTGTGCGCCGGGCTCGGCTGCAGTCTCAACCTTTACGATGTACTGCGGAACGGCCATCTCCACAAATTTCTTGTCGGCTGCATTCTTGTTGATGAAACCGGCCACCTGGGAAATGTTGGCCACCTTGAGAATCATGGGCCAGTAGTAAGCCTTGCTCTGAGGGGTTACGATATTGTTGCGGTTGGTAAGGATTTCAAGCTTTTCTGCATTGCTCATACCGTCCAGAGCCTCCAGGATAGCATCCTGGATCTTGGGGCGGTTGGCCTCGCTGCTGCTCTCGAGCAGAGTGTAGAGGCTAAGCAGGTCTTCGCCCTCTGCAACGGCGGGCAGTGCTGCAAATGCGGCCTCGCTCACCGTGCTGCTGTTGTCAAACAGAGAACCCAGCACAAGGGCTTTGTTGGTGATGGACTGACGCTGGCTGATGAGGTTCAAAATGGCCTCTTTGCCGGCTTCGCCCGACTTGTCAAAATAAGAAGCAGCCACATCTGCCACCTTGCCGGGGAGGCTGCGGAGGCATTTTTCAGCCACTGCTACGTCTGCGGTATCGGCGCTGGTGAGCATCTTGGCCACAGTGGGCAGGGCGCAGCCGCAGCCCGATTTGGTAAGAGCCCACGCGGCTTCTTTGCGCACGCGACGGTCAGCGTCATCGATATAACCCTTGAATACAGAAGAGAGGGCTTTGTCTTTCTGCTCGCCAAGCCACCAGAGAAGGTCGGCTTTGGTATCGCTGCTTTTAAGTGCAGGCAAAAGTTTCACGATGGCATCCTTTGCGGCAGCCACATCGCCAACTTTGTAAAGAGCGTCAAAGATGCTCTTTTTGTTGCCCTTCTTTATAAGTTTTGCAAGGTCTTTGATCTTGGTTGCAGGGGTTGTGCCGGGATCCAGCTCAGAAGAGGTGGTGACGTTCTTGCCGTCGTAGTTCTCTCCCAGGAACAGGAGCTGACGCACAAAGAGCTGCTTTATGGTTTCGTCTTTGGTCTTGTCTGCATAGCCCTTGAATGCCTCTTTTACATTCTGGAGGGTCTCGCCGCCAACCTCGGTAGCCTTGGTGGTGATGGCGCTAAGTGCAAACTCCACGGGAACCATAGATTCGTCCTGCTTCTCCAGCATATTGTACAGAAGGTCCATACCCTCTTTGCCGGTGCCCAGGAGTTCGGTGGCGAGCTCGTTGTAGAGCTTCATATCCTTGGCGGGGAATTTTGCCAGAGCGTCACCCACTATGGTGCTGGCCTTACGCTGATTGGGCTGAGCCTGCACGCCAAAGCTGACGAGCAGCAGCGCAACTATTACTAAGCTTTTGAATATCTTTTTCATTGTTTTCTCCTCCCGATAGATTAAAGATGCCAAGGTGCGCGCATAGGCTGGTAAACCAGACGGTTGGCGGCATCGTCATTGATGAATTCCTGCTTTTCGGAGTCGAAGTAGAGGGTGCGGCCAAGCTGCAGTGCCACTGCACCGATGTTGACCAGGGTGCAACTGCGGTGGCCGTTGACCTCGTTGAGGGCGAATTTCTTGCGGGTGCGTACGCAGTCAAGGAAGTCGGTGTTCTGCGGCAGCGGATCGGGGAAGTCTGCAAGTTTGTCTTTCCAGCCGGGAATGTCGCAGACGAAGTTGTTGTATACATTGCCGTTGGGGCCCTGGATGTACGGAGTCTTGGGATCGCCAAAGTCTTCTCCCCAGAGAACGATCTGGCAACCGTCGGCATAGGTATACTTGATCTCGCGCCAGGTTCCTGCTGCATCGTAGTGCTGCTGAGGTGCATCCACCTCAACCTTTACAGGGCTCTCGTCGTCCTTGCCCAGCAGATACTGTACGGGGTCGAGATAGTGCTGACCCATATCTCCCAGTCCGCCGGCATCGTAGTCCCAGTAACCGCGGAAGGTATCGTGGCAACGGTGCTCGTTGTACGGCTTGTAGGGTGCGGGACCCAGCCACATATCATAGTCGAAATACTCGGGGATGGGCTGGGGATCCAGATGTTCCTTGCCTACCCAGAAGAATTTCCAGTCAAATCCTGTATGTTTGGAAACAGTGACTTTGAGGGGCCAGCCCAGCAGGCCGCTCTGAACAAGTTTCTTAAGGGGTGCCACCTCGGTGCCCAGACCATAGAACGTGTCTGCAAAACGGAACCAGGTGTTCAGGCGGAAGATGGTGTTGTAGCGTTTCATGGCCTCAACCACGCGCTTACCTTCGCCAATGGTACGGGTCATAGGTTTCTCGCACCATACATCCTTGCCGGCCTTTGCTGCCTCGATGCTCATCAGGGCGTGCCAGTGAGGCGGGGTGCAGACGTGCACGATGTCCACGTTGGGGTCGTGAACCAGATCCATCCAGTTGTGATAGAGAGCGCACTGCCCAAAGCCCGCTTCCTTAGCCATGTTGTCGCCTCTTTTCAGGCGGGTTTCATCCACGTCGCAGATGGCTACCAGGCGGTCGGGCATATGGAAGTGATGGCCGCGGCCGATGCCGCCGAAGCCGATGATACCCTTGGTGAGCTGGTCGCTGGGAGCGACATAACCCTGTCCGCCGAGCACGTGGCGCGGTAAAATCGTGAACGCAGCAGTGGCCGCTGCGCCCTTTAGAAACTGTCTTCTACTTGTCATAGTGTTTTTATTGTTTGTAGCTGATATACAGTGATTTAACTGATGTTTCGGTTTGTTTCGCCGCAATATCAGTCAAAGTTAAGTATTTTTTGGAATTATTACAAGCGTTCGCGCTCTCGACGCATATCCTTCTCTTTGATGGATTCGCGCTTGTCAAACTCGCGTTTGCCCCGGGCGAGAGCTATATCCAGCTTGGCATAGCCCTTTTCGCTTATGAAGATTTTTATGGCGACGATGGTCATTCCCTTTTCGCGGGTGGCGCGCTGCAGCTTGCGCAGCTCGCGCTTGTTCAGCAGAAGCTTGCGGTCCCGCTTGGGATCGTGCCGGTTGTAACTGCCCCACCAGTACTCCGCAACATTCATATTGCGCACGAACAGTTCGCCTCCCACAAAGTAGCAGTAACTGTCCACAAGGGAGGCCTTGCCGGCCCTTATGGATTTGATTTCGGTGCCGGAAAGCACAATGCCGGCGGTGAACCTCTCCACGAACTCATAGTCAAAGGAGGCCCGCCTGTTTTTAATCTCGACCGTGCTTCTGGCTTTTGGCATAACTTACAACCTGTTAGACACCTCTACATTGGTAATGAGGATTCCCCCCAGACCTTTCGAATCAAAATGGCGGAAGGCTATGCAGATGGTGATATTGTCATATTTGTCCAGACTGTACTGGTGGTGCTTCAACTCTGTGGCGCTGTCCACAGTCTCTTCGCAGAGCTTTTCCACGCGCTGCAGGTTCCCGCCGTCTTCGTACATCGCCACCCATACCTCGTATTTGTCACCAAGGTATTCCGGATCGCTGCCCCGGGAATCCCACCTTACGCTGACACCCGGTTCCGGGAAATTGAATCTGGGGGTAACCAGCCAGTTGTCCGGCTCAAGAGCCCCGTAATAATCATCATACGAATATGACCAGGCAAATGTCTCTTGGGTCTCGGGGTCGCGGACACAATGCCATCCGTTTTCATCTTGGTCGGCATCTAACGAATACCATCCGGAAGGCAGCTCTCCAACATAAATCAAGTTGTCGCGGTCAAAGTTCTCTTTTAAATAGTACACCAGAGGCGCCTGCTGGATTACGGTGAGCACCAGCGTCTCAGATCCGGCGGTGATGGTAATTTCTCCGGTCCGGTTCTTGGCAACGATGTTCGGAGACAGGCTGAATTTGAAGTTCTGCTCTTCTGCTGCCTCTCCCTTTGGAGTCTGAATCTCTATCCACGACTCTGTGCAGGCCGCCTTCCACGAACGGCTGCTGGAGAGTTTGAGCCTTACGCTCTGCCCCTCGCTGGTATACACCAGATGGTCCGGATCGTCTCCAACCAGATTCAGATAGCCGTCGGCCGGCTGGCAGGAGCATACCAGGCATATAAATGCGAATAATATGAGTTTATAATATGCTTTCATCTGTTTTCAAATGTCCAATTACGCAAATATACTACATTTCTTATATTTGTGGATATGTTTGAAGACTACGATATCGTTTGTGTTCTGGGGCCGACCGCCAGCGGCAAGACCCGCTATGCCGTGGATCTTGCCCGCAAGATGGACGCCGAAATACTCAGCGCCGACTCGCGACAGGTATACCGCGGGATGGACATCGGCACCGGCAAGGACCTGGACGAATACGGCGATGTCCCCTGCCACCTGATAGACATTGTGGATGCCGGCGAGAAATACGACATCTACCGCTACCAGCGAGACTTTGAAAAGGCCTACCGGGATGTCCTCTCGCGCGGCAAGCGGGCCATTCTGTGCGGCGGAAGCGGGCTGTACATAGAATCGGTGTGCTGCGGCTACCATCTGCCCGATGTCCCCGCAGACCCGGCGCTGCGGGCCGAATTGGAAAAGTATGACGACGAAACCCTCATCGCCCGCCTGGCCAGCCTCAAACACCTTCACAACACCACCGACTATGACACCCGCAAACGGCTTATCCGCGCCCTGGAAATTGCCATCTGGGAGCAGGAACACCCGGTGCAGCGGAGTGCATTCCTGCCCAAGAAGACCAAATACATTGGCATCAACGTCAGCCGCGAAGAGCGCCGGGAAAGAATCGAGCGCCGGCTAAGGGCCCGTCTCGAAAGCGGTATGATAGAAGAAATAAAAGGTCTTCTGGAGAGCGGAATCGCTCCTGAAGACCTTATCTACTACGGGCTGGAATATAAATTCGTGACCCGCTATCTTATTGGCGAACTCTCTTACGACGAGATGTTCAGCGGCCTGCTTACCGCCATCCGCCAGTTTGCCAAGCGCCAGATGACGTGGTTCCGGGGGATGGAGCGCAGGGGTATCGAGATCGAATGGGTGGACCCTATACGGTCATAATATCCTTTTCCTTGGCATCCAGAACCTCGTCTACCCTCTTCACATATTTGTCGGTAAACTTCTGGACTTTCTCTTCGTCGTCCTTCTCGATATCCTCGGGGAGGCCGTCTTTCTGCAGTTTCTTGAGCTGGTCCATAGCGTCGCGGCGGGCGTTGCGGATGGCCACCTTGGCATTCTCGCCCTCGCCCTTGGCCCTCTTGACCAGTTCGCGGCGGCGCTCTTCGGTGAGAGCGGGCACGTTGATGCGGATCACCTCGCCGTTGTTCTGGGGAGTGAAGCCCAGGTTGGCATCCATAATGGCCTTTTCAATGGCGTGGATCATACTCTTGTCCCAAGGCTGAATGAGCATAGTCTTGGCGTCGGGAGTGGTGATGTTGGACATCTGCGGCAGCGGGGTGGCCGCACCGTAGTAGTTCACAATCACAGAAGCAAAGACCTCCGGGTTGGCCTTGCCGGCGCGGTAGGTCTTGAGTTCTTCCTGGAGGTGCGTTACCGCATCTTCCATCTTGAGTTCGGCAAACTCAAGGACTTCGTTAGCTTTTTCAATCATATCGGTACTTTTTCAGTTATTCATTGCAAACCACCGTTCCAAGGTTCTCGCCGGCCGCTATCTTTTCCAGCGTCCCCTCTGCGTTCATATCGAACACCACTATGGGGATGTTGTTCTCGCGGCACAGCGTAAACGCGGTGGCATCCATCACTTTCAAATTGTCTGCCAAAGCCTTGTCAAACGAGAGCTTCCCGTATTTCCGGGCATTGGGGTTCTTCATGGGGTCGCTGTCGTACACGCCGTCTACCTTGGTCCCCTTGAACAGCGCGTCGGCGCCAATCTCGCAGGCACGCAGGGCTGCGGCGCTGTCGGTGGTGAAGAAGGGGTTGCCGGTGCCGCCGCCTATGATGGCCACGCCGCCCGCCTCCATAAACTTCACGGCCTCGTCACGCACGTAATAGCGGGCCATCGGCTCCATCTTGGTGCTGGAGAAAACCTCCGCCGGTACGCCGGCGTTTTTGATGTACAGCGACAGGCCTATGGAGTTGATGACGGTGGCCAGCATACCCATATGGTCGCCGCGAACACGCTCAAATCCTGCCCCCACACCCTGCAGACCGCGGAAAATGTTGCCGCCGCCGACCACAATGGCCACCTGCGTGCCGGCCTTTACCACACCTGCTATCTGACGGGCAAACGAGCCCATAACCTCTTCGTTAAGACCTTTTCCGGAGGCGCCTGCAAGGGCCTCGCCGCTGAGTTTGAGAAGGATTCTGTTGTATTTCATTGCGTAAAATATTGCGTTTTATCCTAACAAAAGTATTCAAAGATTATGTTATTTACAACTTTCGGCTTAACTTTGCAGGACACTATTGTAGAAAAACAAAAATTTCATCACTCATACTATGGCAAAACTCTTCACCTCTTCTATCGGCAAGAAGCTCATTATGAGCATCACCGGTCTGTTTATGATCCTGTTCCTGACAATGCATATGGTGCTCAATCTCACCAGCGTTTTCAGTCCCGAGACCTTCCAGGCAGTGTGCGACTTTATGGCCCTGCCCATCGTGACCATTATGACCCCGATCCTTGCCGCAGGCTTCGTTTTCCACATCATCTACGCCTTCATTCTTGAGATAGGCAATATGAAGGCTCGCGGCGGCCTCAAGAGATATGAAGTTGCCAACAAGGCTGCTACCGATTCCTGGGCAGCCAAGAACATGATTTGGCTGGGCCTCATCGTACTCTGCGGCCTGTGCCTCCACCTGACTCATTTCTGGGCTGACATGCAGCTGGCCGACCTCACAGGCGGTGAGGCTGCCGACCCCAACATGCTGCTGGGTCAGACATTCGGCTCCTGGGTTGTAACCATCATCTACCTGGTTTGGTTCTTCGCCATCTGGATGCACCTCACCCACGGTTTCTGGAGCGCATTCCAGACAATCGGCTGGAGCGGCCCGAAGTGGCTCAAGCGCACAAAGGTCATCGGCATCATCTACGCCACCCTTCTCATGGGCGGTTTTGCAGTGACCGCAATCGTAGCCTGCCTCAGGGCACATGGCCTATTATAACGGGCGCTGCCCGTACCCGCCGCTCTGCTCTGGCTATTCTGTAAGCCAACCCGCACGAGCTACGCTATCGGCTGATGCCGATTTTTAGATAATCCTCGATTATCGAGTCGCAGATAAAGAATTTGTCACGGGGGATACGGTAAGTGTCCCCCGTGTCTTGTAATATGCCGGGCTCTTTAATGAACTCCTTGGACACGCCGCGGGCGGTGCGCAGGCCCAGCATTACCCGTTCGTTGTAGATATCTGTTTCGGCGAGGGTTTCGCTGCCTCCAACGGGGTCCTGCCCGGCCTCCAAAGCAGCGCAATACTCATCTACAGACGATGGATTCCAATAACGGCGGTCACAGCCGTTGAACGAGTGCGCCGCAGGCCCCAGACCAAGATATGCCTCGCGCGTCCAGTAGGCGGAATTGTGGCGGCTGTGGCGACCGGGAAGGCAGAAGTTTGATATCTCGTATTGCTGATAGCCCGCAGCCTCCAGAGTGTCCTGCAGCATAGAATACTGACGGGCGCAGGTCTCATCGTCGGGCTCGGCGTATTCGCCGCGGGCGGCAATTTCTGCAAGGACGCTTTCGGGATCGATGCTCATCTGGTAGGCCGATATATGCTCCGGCCGCAACTCCACCGCCTGTCGCAGATTCTGCAGCCACTCTTTGTCAGAAAGGCCGGAAAAACCGAAAATCAGGTCGATGGAAATATTGTCGAAACCGGCGGTGCGCAGTTTTTCAAACGCCCTAAGGGCCGTAGCGGCATCGTGACGGCGGTTCATCCATTGAAGGTGACGGTCGCAGAACGACTGCACACCCATACTTACGCGATTCACCCCAGCCGCACTGAATGCCGGAAGCAAATCTTCGCGGGTGACGACATCCTCCGGATTTACCTCAACGGTGAACTCTTCCACCGCGGACAAATCAAAAACAGAGCGGAGGTCTCCGCAAATCTTTTCAAAAATATCTGCCGGAAGCAGCGACGGCGTTCCGCCGCCAAAGTACAAAGTCTTTACAGGGCCGCAGCCCTCCAGATACCCACGCCGCAGCTCCATTTCGCGCCGCAACGCATCGGCATATCTGGTAAACGGAGCGCCGACGGGGCAAGCCTCGGAATAGAATCCGCAATAGGTGCAGAATGATGCACAGAAAGGGATATGGAGATATATCCCCGCCAAAACTATCTCAGGATAAGGTCGGCGCTGCCCAGCTTACCGTCGGCGCCGTAGACATCCACGGAATATGTGCCCTTGGTGTAGCCCTGGCTGCCGTTGAAGTAGATGCTCATGTCGACCTCGCTGCCCTGATAGTCAACCTCGCGTGAAGCGCTGCAGATCATCTCCTCACCGCCGCTCTTGAACACTCGCTGGTCGGCCGACGTCATCACGATTCCGTCGGGGCCCTTGACGCGGATGTATATGCGACGGTAGCCCGTCTTGGCCAGGGCGTTCTCTACCAGGCAGAGGTCGGTACGGAGCTTGACTACGCGGCTGCTGCGGTCGGTGACATCGCCGCTGCCGTTGATGCCCACCAGGGTGATGCCGCGCGCCTTGAGCACGCTGCCTTTGGTAACCTGCTTCTCAAGATTGTCGGTGGTGGTGCGCAGTTCGTCGTATTTCTTGCGGCTGGCGTCTGCCTCCTTCTTGGCGTCGGATGCCTGTTGGCGCAAGGTAGTATTCAGGTTGTTCAGGGAGTCGATCTGAACAATGTAATGCTTCATTATGGAACGCATCGTACCCAGCTCGTTCTCGTATTTGCGGATCTGGGCGCGGTTGGTCGCCTCGGTCTTCTTCAGGCGCTCTATCATCTGGTCCACCTTCTCGCGCTCTACCGCCAGCGAGTCTGTGAGCAGGGTGCTGTGCGAGTAGAGGGAGTCGTAGTCGGTGCGAAGGGCCATCATCTGCTCGGTAAGGTCGGCCTTTTCTACCTTGAGCTGCTTGACAATCTTGCTGTTGTTGACCCAGATTATGCCCAGCGCTATAAGCAGTATGCCGGCCAGCATACCCAGAGCCACTATGATTTTGCGAAGTTTTTCCGCGGTTTCCATATCCGAATGATGCTATATTTGACACAAATTTAGTTAATTTTGTGAATGTACAACTCTTAAGCCACACGATTATGAAGTACCTGGTCCGTTCGTTAAAGTATCTTATATACTTCGTCGTTATCTTCTTCCTGTGCCTGGCGCTGGTGGTTCTTTTCTCCCGCCAGCACCCCACATCTTTGTCAGAGCTCTTCAAGGAGGGCTCACTGCTGCCCATCTGCCTGATATTCGTGGGCTTCGCCCTGCTCTATCCCGCCGTCGGCTACCGCAAGGCAAAACTTGTGCTGGACGGTGATTGGAAGGACTACCGCAATGCCGTTATGCAGACTATGGAGGGCGCCGGATACGTCCTCAAGAGCGAAGACGAAAAGACTATGGTGTTCCGCCACAGCCGTCCGCTGGTGCGCTTTACCCGTATGTGGGAAGACGCCGTAACCTTTGAGCTGCAGGACGACCCCACCCTGGTGAAGATTGACGGCCCCAGCCGCGACACCCTGCGTCTGGTGAGCAGCATCTACTACAACTACCGTATGGAACATCCCCAAAACGAGGAATAGTTATGAAAGTCGTTAGAGAATACGCCGAGGCTATGGCAGCCCGCATAGACCAGTCGCTGCTGGAGGCGGAGGGCATCTTAAGCGATGTGCTCAACGAGAACCTGCTGTATGCCAGCATCTTTCCCGGCAGCAACTACGACATCCAGCTGGTCGTCGCCGACGAAGACTACGACCGCGCCCTCAGCATCCTGAACGCTACTATTGTAGAAGAAACTCCGCAGGAATAGGGCAGAAAATGTCCGAAGCGACAGGGAGCAAGGCTTTTATGCGAGGCTTCTGCCCGATAACTCCTGGAGGATGCTGTCGGCGGCGGAGAGCTGGGCGTAGAAGTCTGCCCCGTATGCCGCAATGATGGGATCCTTGAGGAACTGATACACCTTGATCCCCTCTTTCTTCCCCTTCTCAAAAGCTCCGCTGCAAAGATTCCAGTGGTGCAGGTTCAGCGCTTTGGAGCCGTCGGAGAAAGTCACCTCACGAATCGGATACAATCTGCAGGAGATGGGCTTCACGAAAGCGCATTTGCCGTTGATGTGGGTGCGTTCCACTGCGCACAGGCAGTTGCCATTCTCGAAGAAAGAATAGGCACACGGACAGTCTGTGGTCTCGCAGACGGTCTTGTTGCCGGTTGCCTGCCGCTCCTGCTGGCTGATTTCCATCAGCGGCGTCACCATATCGCCATCGCGGTCAATCTCGAAGAAGCCCTTTGCATCCACCGCAGCACGGCCGGCGGCGGTAAGCAGCGGGCTGAATTCAGGCCAGGCCTGCTCCAACTGCTCAGCCTCACCTTCTGAGAGCGGCGCCCCGCTCTCCCCTATAACGCAGCATGTCCCCTTGCACTCCTCGTAATTACACGAAAAGTACTCGGTGAGAATCTCATCCGACACCAGTATGTCGTTAATGGCTATCATTTGAGACGGAATGCCAGATAGGTGATGGGCAGACCCTCTGCAAGGAACTTCTGCTCGTAGTAGGTCTTGACATTAAGGATATCGTCTTCTGTGACGCGGCCTGTGCCGTAGATATCGTTGTTGGCCTCGATTATCTCAAGGTTTTGCCCGCGCGCCACCTCCAGGGTGTATTCGTGCAGCAACTGGCTGTCGGTCTTGAGGTTGACGATACCGCCCGGCTTCAGGAAGGCGCGGTAGCGGTCCAGGAATACCGGCGATGTCAGGCGGCGGTTGGGGCTCTTGGGCTGCGGGTCAGCAAAGGTTATCCAGATTTCCGACACCTCGCCCGGAGCGAAGATCGATTTGATGAAGTCGATTCTGGTGCGCAGGAAGGCGACGTTGGGCAGGGCGTTCTCCGTGGCAAATTTGGCACCCTTCCAGAGCCGGGCACCCTTGATATCCACGCCAATGTAATTCACCTGCGGATTGCGCTGAGAGAGCGCTATCGTGTACTCTCCCTTGCCACATCCCAGCTCCAGCACTATAGGGTTGTCGTTATGGAATACCTCACTGTTCCAATGCCCCTTGAGCGGATGCTCACCGGAGAGCATAACATCTGTCGAGGGCTGAATCAGACACTTGAAGGTCTCGTTCTGGGCGAACTTGAAGAGTTTGTTCTTGCTCATTTCCGGTAGCCTTTATATGAAAAACCGATGGCCTTGATACGATCCAGGTCGGTTTCATCCTTGCAGGAAATAATAACGCGCCAGCGGCCTGGCAGCGAGTCGCATTCGATGCCGCGGCGCCAGCCCCACTGATTGTCCAGATTGCTGCCGCGTTTCTTGAAGAGAACGTTGGCCCCTTCGCCCAGCGACGACTGCTGACGTACGTTTGTAACTACCGGAAACGATACATCCTCGGTGAAAGTGGCAAAGGCAGGCGTTATAACATCGAAAGTCAGATTGACCGTCTCCTTGACCCAGTAGCGGTCGTCTAGCCTGCAAACCACGGAGGTGTTGTATATCATCCCGGAGTCCATAGGGAAGTCGAAACTGTATCCGGCACGCAATTCCTCCGGCGTCACATCCTGTTTCAGGGAAAACTCCTCGAATGGGTTGTCGCACGAAAATACCGCCAGGCAGATTACCAGCGCAGCGAAAAGATATTTAATTCTTCTTGTCATTGTTGCGCATCTTGCGGTTGTCACGGCCTTCCCGGTTATCACGATTATCCCGGTTGTCCTTGTTCTCGCGGTTGCCACTGTTATTGCGCTGGCGCTGGTCGTCGCCGGAGCGGCGGCGGTCACGGTTGCGGTTGCGATTCTTCTTGCGGCCGGAGGAATCGAAGCGGGAGATGCTGTCGTCACCCACCGCTGTCACGAATTCGGGCGTGTCATCATTGCCCTTCGTTTTCTCTATCACGGGGTCGCCCTTCTTGCCGTGGCGGTTGAGCTCGCGGATCTGCATCACCTGATCGGCCGAGAGCGGGAACATATTGGTCATGTTGCTCTTGTCGAATGAGAACCACATGGTACCCATCAGCACGTCGGTCTTGACCAGGTATGCCAGGCCGTCGCTGAAATCGAGCGGCTCGCGGGCATCCGGCAGGCTCTTGCGGGCATCGAGATATGTAGAGGCCTCGTAGTTGATGCAGCATTTGAGCTTGCTGCACTGACCGGCCAATTTCTGTGGATTGAGAGCCAGATCCTGGGCTCGCGCCGCCGCTGTGGTGATGGACTTGAAATCGGCCATGAACTTGGAGCAACACAGAGGACGGCCGCATACACCAATTCCGCCGATAAGGCCCGCCTCCTGACGCGCACCGATCTGCTTCATCTCTATTCGGATATGGAACTCCTCTGCAAAATCCTTGATCAGCTGACGAAAGTCCACACGCTCGTCTGCAATGTAGTAGAATATCGCCTTGGTACCGTCGCCCTGGAACTCCACATCGCCTATTTTCATATCCAGACCGAGTCCGGCTGCAATCTGGCGGGCGCGGATCATGGTGCTCTGCTCGCGGGCAATCGCCTCCTGCCAGCGCTCAATGTCCAGCGCCTTGGCCTTGCGGTATATCTTCTTGAACTGATATGTCTCAGGGTTGATCTTGCGGCGGATCATCTGGCGCAACACCACCGCCCCACAGAGGGTTACAATGCCCAAATCGTGGCCGTTTGTGGCCTCTACTATCACCAGGTCGCCCTCCTTGAGTTTCTGCCCCGAATCGTTGCGGAAAATGATTTTGCGGGTATTTTTGAACCGGACCTCGTACAGGTCGGAATATTTCTCCTGGTCGATGCCCTCCAGCCAGTTGTAGTCGGCCAGTTTGCAGCAGGCGGGGTCGTAGGCGACCTGCAGCACCCCGGCGTTGTCGCGCTCTACTACACAGCCGCGTGAGCAATCGTGTCTTTTATCGTCGTAGTCCATTCTAAACGTATAAATAAAATCTGTTGGCCAGGTCGGCAAAGATGAGCTTGGCCGACACATTGGCGTCTATCAGGCGCAGCGCGGCATCCAGCGCCGCCGCAGCCTTGTCGTAAAACGATTCCTTGATGCGGGGAATCAGCCGCCCTATGGAGTCTGTCTCCTGCGCGCTTGCAAAAGCTATGTTTTCGAGCCCTTTGGAGCACATGAACATCTTTCTGATGAAGCCCTCCGCCGTAACGCACCACTGCTTCTGGCGGTCCTTGCCAAGGCTGGACAGCGCCTCCGCCGTTTCCAGCACACCCGAAAGCGATTTATCAAGCGACGCGTCTATCATCGATATTACCATGTCTTCCAGCTGACCGCCGCCCTCGGCGTTTGCCACCGCCGCGAAGGCCCTGCCTACGCTGCCGGCAGCGACAGTCGCAAAGGTCATCGCTTCTTCCTTGGAAAGGCCCGACTTCTGCTCCAGGATGGCGGCCATTTCGCTGCGTTCCACCGGCTGCAGGCGGATTATCTGGCAGCGGGAAAGCACAGTGGTGAGCATTTTTTCCATCTTGTGCGTCACCAGTATGAAGAGCGTACCTGCCGGCGGCTCTTCCAGCAGTTTGAGCAGCTTGTTGGCCGCTTCCGTGGTCATCTTTTCCGGCTCCCAGATTATCTGAATCTTGTACTGCGATTCGTATGGCTGCAGAGAAAGAGTATTGGCTATGTCCTTGGCCTCGTTTACCGTGATTGCCCCCGCCTTGTTCTCGATTCCGATTGCGGAATAGAGGTCGTGGCTGTCAAAGTAGGGATTCTCCTGCACCAGCGCGGTCCAGTCACGCAGGAAGTAGCTGCTTATCGGCGCCTTCTTCTCCGAATCGGAAAGTTTTGGCGAAGCGCTGATGGGGAACGAGAAGTGCAGGTCGGGATAGGTCAGGTGAGCGTGACGGCGGCAAGAAGAGCACTCTCCGCAGCTGTCGCCGCCCGAAGGGTGTTCGCAGTTGAGATATTGCGACAGGGCGATGGCGAACGCCAGCGCGCCCATGCCCTCCTGTTCCACGAACAGAATGGCGTGGCCCAGACGGTTCTCATCTACCATCCTGGCCAGCCTGCCCTTGAGGGCGTCGTTGCCGTATATCTCACTAAAACGCATAACTTACAAAGATACTATCATTTCGCATCTTTTGCAATCGAAAGAGAGTTTGAGACGGGTGCCTCCGTTGAGCAGATATATGGGCTCTTTGACCTTCTGCGCGGGATGAAGCCTGGGGCAGAGGCCCAGCTCGTATTTGACGCAGTAGCGGCTGCGCATCAGTTCCGCATCGGGCACCGGCTTCAGTTCGTATGCGTCGTCGACCTTTTTGAATCCCAGATCTGTCAGCACCTCGCGCGCAAGATGGTTGGCGCAATTGGCGTGATAATCTGCAATCTCACCGCCAAGGACGCTGGCCGGCGAGTCAAGATGCCCGATCAAGTCGGGCATGACGGGCTCTCCCCCACCGTCATTGCCGGGAAGAACCTCACCGTCATTGCCGGGAAGAACCTCACCGTCATTGCCGGCCTGACCGGCAATCTTCTGGAAGCAAGTGCCACCGCAGCGTAGCGGCTGTCGATTGCAAAGTCTCTGTCTCTCCAGTTCTTCTGCGAGGTCGCGGCGGAGGGCGTTGAGGGCGGCGGCGGGATAGAACTTCACCGGCGACTGCTCTACCGCGGTGCATTTGAAGTCGAAATGTCCCGTGCGCTTGCCCATATTGCGCCTGATGTTTTCTACTGCTGCCTCCTGCTTCTCCGCATCGGGTGCGCCAGAGGGCAACAACACGCCAGCCTTGAAGCCGTCGGCGTCTATGGCTGTGACGCCCTTCTGACCAAAAACAACCTCAACATCAATCTTGCGGCGCGGCATATTCGTCTCCAGTTCCTTCTCAAACTTGATATTGTAGTTGCGGTAGACGTAGTCGCCCGGCGCTATCGCCGATACGTCCTTTACCATCACGACATCGCCCTTGACCACATCCGCCCGCATTCCCAGCAAACCCCTGTCGCTCACGAATACCAGTCCGTCGCCGTTGGAAAGAGGTTGTTCCGCCACGACGACAACCCTTCGCCCGGAGCTATCGGCAAGAGCAAGTTTGTGAAGCCGAGATCTATCCTTCGCTTTATCGAGGCGGAGCAAAGCTCGCCCGCAGCGAGCGGAGGGAGAAGAGTTCATAACAGTACCAACGTACTCCCCTATCGACTTTGTCCCCTCCGGCGAATTCCAGCGGGCACGCTTCCCGTCTATGAAAAAGTTGGTATACCCGCGGTTGAAAGTAGCTGACGGGTTGGGCGTAAAACCGCCCTCCAAAATGCCGGACGACGCCTTGACATACTCCGGACGGCGAGCGCAGATTTCATCTATCTTTCCGCGATAATGCCGGCAAAGATTCTTGACGTATGATTCATTCTTGAGCCGTCCCTCTACCTTGAAGGAGCAGATGCCGGCGTCGGCCAGCTCCTCAAGCCGGCCGTCCAGACAATAATCCTTTGGCGAAAGGATACCGGCGTCACGGCGCAGCACGTTGCCGTCTCCGTCAACAACGTCGTAAAGACTGCGGCAAGCCTGGATGCAGGCGCCACGGTTGGCGCTGCGGCCCGCCAGATACTGACTCAGATAGCAGTTGCCACTGTAACTGACGCAGATGGCGCCGTGCACGAAAAACTCCAGTTCACAGCCGACAGCGGCGCGGATGGCGCGAATCTCATCCAAAGCAAGCTGCCGCTCCAGGATCAGCCGGGTAAAGCCCAGAGACTCCAGCATACGCGCTTGCTCCGGCGTTCTGATAGCGCACTGGGTGGAGGCGTGCAACTCGATAGGCGGCAGGTCCATACGGGTAATGCCGAGGTCCTGGACAATCAACGCGTCCACCCCGGCATCATACAGACCCCATATCATCTTCCGGACCGATTCGAGTTCGTTTTCAAAGACGATGGTGTTTACGGTGGCGTAGATTCTGGCAGAGAATTTATGTGCGTAGGCCGTCAGAGCCGCGATATCCTCTACGGGATTCCCCGCAGCGACGCGTGCTCCGAAGGAGGGGCCGGCGATATATACGGCATCGGCACCGCAGTCAATCGCCGCGATGCCGATGTCTTTGTTCTTCGCCGGAGCGAGAAGCTCTAGCTTTACTGGTTGCATTTAAGCTCTTCCTCTACCTTGAACTTGGCAACGGGGCCAAACTTAGGATCGCTGAGGATCTGTTTGTAGTAAGAGCAAGCTTTTGCGCGGTCCTTGCGACCCTCGTATGCGGTAGCCAGCTGATAGATGATCTGTGCGTTATCCTTTGCGTTGGGAGCAAGTGCCAGATAAGCCTCGAAAGCGCCGATAGCGGTATCGTACTGCTTGAGGTTGAGGGCGCTCACGCCGATCAACTTCTCTGCATTGGGAGAATCCATCGCCTGAGCCGATTTCTGAGCGTTATCCATGCAACCTCGGTTGTCCTTTGCCTTCTGGCAAGCGACTGCCTTCTTGAGGTAGCAGTTGGATATCTGCTTCATTGCGTCCTTTGCCTCTGCGGTGCCTTCGCCTGCAACCTCTGCTGCCTTGGTGAAGGTCTCGATAGCATCGTCAACGTCGCCGTTACCGACCTGTGAGTGACCCAGACGCATCATTGCCTTGGTATTCTCGGGATCAGCCTCTACAACATCCTTGAAAGCTGCAGCTGCTTCTGCAAAGTTCTTTGCATTGAGCATTGCGCCGCCCTTTGCCATGAGCATCTTGGGGATCAGGCCCTCTGCACGCTCTACGGCGTCGGGATTGTTTTCATATTCAGTAGCGGTCTCGATCACCTTGCGGAAGTTTGCAAGGGCTGCGTCAAAATCGCTCTCTTCTGCAGCGGCTTCGCCGAGCTTCATGTAAATCTGCGGAATGATTCCCTGGCAGTCTCCGACTACATTGCTGGCCTCGTCTCCAAGAGATTTGGCCATCTCAAGGCATTCCAGGAATTTGGGAAGAGCGTCGGCAAGATTGCCTTCGTTCACCATAGTGCCGGCCTCGTTGTAGAGATTGACGGCAGTCTCGATGTCCTGTGCTTTTGCAAAGGTGAAAGTCGCCAGTGCGACAGCCAAAGTGATAATTATCTTTTTCATAATGTCAGGTAAAATGTTTTTCAAAGTGACATAATAGCACATAGCGTGCCAAGTGCGACAAAGGTATAAAAAATGTACGTTAGCACAAAACTTCTGCTACGCCTGTCTCAGACACAGACTGGTGGCCAGGCGACACAGCAGATCTTTGGCCGGGGAATCCTCAAAAACGGCGATTGAATCCACTGCGAGGGCGG
>JAEEGF010093150.1_pt1 | contig 50948 bp, 48 predicted proteins | sample 9134171 | NCBI WGS metagenome assembly JAEEGF01 (sample SAMN16246542, study PRJNA631951) | gut metagenome | biome: gut microbiome; feature: rumen; material: AP-attached | host: Bos | place: Iran: Karaj | collected 2018-10
CCCCCAGTGTGCAAGCGTTTCCCCCAGCGGGGGAAGGTGGCAGCCGCCGTCTCACGGAAGGCGGCTGACGGTTGAGGGAGAAGTCCCCGCAAGCCGACATGTGCTGCCCAGGGCGGCGCTCTCCCTCATCACCCCCAGTGTGCGCACTGGGGGAGCTTCCCCCGCTGGGGGAAGCACATAAACGAGGGGGAACCGCGGACGACATCTGTTCCTCCCCCAGCGGGGGAGGATGTCAGCGAAGCTGACAGGTGAGGGAGAAAATGAGCACAGAGAAAATCAGTAAGAACCTGCTTCAGAACGCGCGGAGGATGCGTCACGAAATGACCCGGCAGGAATGCCATTTGTGGTTTGATTTCCTGCGGGCCCTGCCACAGACCGTACGGCGGCAAAAGGTGTTTGGCTGGTACATTGTTGATTTCTACATTGCATCCCATAAGTTGGTGATTGAATTGGATGGTTCCCAACATTATGAAGAAACCGGGAAGGACTACGACGAGCGCAGGGACGCATACCTGCGAAATCTCGGGCTGACGGTTCTTCGTTTTGCAAACTCCGATGTTGACAAGAATTTCAGGGGTGTCTGTGAAGAGATCCTGCAGCATTTGCAGTAGGGCGCTCTCCCTCATCACCCCCGCTGGGGGAAGCACAGGTTTGCGCCGCACGCACAGGCGCAGCCCCTATACAAGAACGCCCAAAAAGGAGGATCCCCATGACCGAAAAGCTATACTACCTCGACAGCCATCTTTTTACCTTCGACGCCCTGGTCACCGGCTGCGAGGAGACGAAAAAGGGCTGGCTCGTCCAGCTGGACCGGACGGCCTTCTTCCCCGAGGGGGGCGGCCAGCCTGCCGACACCGGCAGCATCGGCCCCGCGCGGGTGCTGGACGTGCAGGAGCGGGAGGGGCGCATCCTCCACACGACCGACCGGCCCCTGCCCCCGGGGGAGCGCTTTGCCTGCGCCCTGGACGCGGAGCAGCGCCTGCGCCGGATGCAGAACCACAGCGGCGAGCATATCGTCTCGGGCCTTGTCTACCGGGAATTCGGCTTTGACAACGTGGGCTTCCACATGGGCCCCGACTGCATGACCATGGACTACTCGGGCGAACTGAGCCGGGAGCAGCTCGCGCGCATCGAGCGCCTGGCCAACGAGGCCGTGCGGGCGGATCTCCCGCTGAAGATCTGGTTCCCGGAAGGGGAGGAGCTTGCCTCGCTCTTTTACCGCAGCAAGCTGGAGCTGACGGAGAACGTGCGCATCGTGGAGATCCCGGGGGTCGACCGCTGCGCCTGCTGCGCGCCCCACGTGGAGCGCACCGGCGAGGTGGGCCTCGTCAAGATCCTCACGGCCGAGCGGCACCGGGGCGGCGTGCGCATCACGGCCCTCTGCGGCATGGACGCCTGGGAGCGCATGGCCCGGCAGCAGGAGAGCGTGACGGCGATCTCGGGTCTGGTCAGCCTGCCCCGGGAGCAGATCGTCGCCGGGGTGGAGCGGCTGCTGGAGATCCAGAGCGCCCAGAAGGAGCGGATCGCGGCCCTGAGCCTGGAGCTGGCCCGCCTGCGGGCGGAGAGCGCGGAGCCCACGGAGGGGAACCTGGCGCTCTTTGACAGCGTGCTGGACGAGGTGGCCCAGCGGGAGCTGGTGAATCTCCTGATGGAAAAGTGCGCCGTGGCGGCGGTCTTCTGCGGCAGCGACGGTGAGGGCTGGCGCTACGTGATCGGCAGCCGGGCCGCAGACCTGCGGAAGAACAGCCGGGCCATCAACGCCGGCATCCAGGGCCGGGGCGGCGGCAGCCCCGCGATGATCCAGGGCCGTGCCACAGCGGACGCTGCAAGCATCCGGGCGTTTTTCCGAAGCTGGAAAGGCGAATGAGCGTTCCGGACGCTACGGCGCAGCAAACCGCCCTCTCGCAAAAGGGAAGCGAGAGGGCGGTTTGTTGTTTGCGATTCAGTTGCCCTTGGGCAGTTCGGGCAGATCGAGGTCCAGATAGCTCTCCACGATCTGCATGACGCTGTCGTCCTTGAGGATGATGGAGATCTCGATGCGCCGGTTGGCGGCCTTGCCGGCCTCGGTGGCGTTGGACTGGACAGGGCGGGTCTCGCCGTAGCCGGCGGCGCAGAAGTAGCTGCTGTACTTGTTCAGGCGGCCGTTGCGATGCTCCAGCAGGTAGCTCAGCACCGCGTTTGCCCGGTCGGTGGAGAGGATGCGGTTGTCCTCGTCCGTGCCGGTGCTGTCGGTGTGGCCGGAGATGACGATGCTGTCCACATACTGGGCGTTTTTGTCGTCGGCCAGGAACTTTTCAAACACGTCGATGAGCTGATCCAGGGCGGGGGCGGCCTCCGGCTTGATCTCCGAGGAGCCCACGTCGAAGAGGATGCTCTCGCTGAGGATGATGTTGCCGTTGTCGCCGATGGAGACCTTGGAGGCGTCGCCCATGACCTTGCCCATGTTGTCCCGGATCTGCTCCAGGATCGACAGGCGCAGCACCGCGATGGTCTGCATCTGGCTGCGCATGGCCAGCAGCTCCTCCGCGGCGGCCTTCATGTACTCCTCCTGGTCGGCGATGAGGGCCTTCTGATCGGCCAGGAGCTTGTCCTGCCCCGCCAGATCCTTCTGCTGCTGCTCCAGGGTGAGCTTGGCCTCGTCCAGATCTATGGTGATCTTGTTGAGCTTTTCCTCCGCCTCGTCCACCTGCTGCAGCGTCAGAGCCAGATCGGCCTGGGTGTCCGTCAGCTCGATCCGGGTGGCGGAGAGCTCCTGCTCCGTGCCGGCCAGCTCCTCCTGGGTGTCGCTCAGGGTGAGGAGGGTGTCGTCCAGCAGGGCCTGGGTGGAGGCCAGGCGCTCGGCGGTGTCGGCCAGGGTGGCCTTGGTGTTCTGCAGGTTGTTGCCGGTGATCAGATTCTGGATATAGCTCAACAGCATCACGAAGAACAGGATCAGCGCCACGGCGGACATCATGTCCGCGTAGCTGGGCCAGAAGCCCTGCTCCCCGTCCGAGGAGTTTACAAAGGCGTCGGAGCGGCCCTTAAACTGTCTTCTCATGTCTGCTGCCCTCCGTTCGGGGCCTGCTCAACGGGCTTGGCGTGCTTGCCGTTTACGCTTCCCCCCTCCATGCGGCGGTTGATCTCCCGCATGGCGCCGGCCAGATCGCGCACCGCAAGATCCATGCGCTCCACGCTGCCGCGGAGGTTGTAGTCCACCTCGGCGAAGTCGTGGACGCCCTCGTTGAATTTCTCCAGACTCTTGTCCCAGCCGGCCAAGGCGTCCCGATTCTCCTTGGCGGCCTGCACCAGGGCGAGAGACGCCCCCTTGGCGGCGGCGCCGAAGTCGTCGGAGGCGACCTTCAGCGCGGCGATCATGCGCCGCACCAGGTCGGAGTCGTTCTTGGCGGCCTCGGTGTAGAGCTGGGGGGCCACCTCGGTGTCCAGCCAGAGCTCCATGCGGGTCTCCATCTGCTCCCGGGCGGCCTGGGGGTTGAAGATGGTCTTCAGGATGACCAGGAGGATGGAGCAGCCCGCGCCCACCAGGGAGGTATAGAAGGCCACGCCCATGCCCGACAGGGCCGAGAGCAGCCCGCCGCCCACGCTGTCCATCACCGAGAGCCAGTCCTCCGTATTGGAATAGCGCAGCAGCTCCGTCAGGGAGGCCACCGACAGGCTCAAGCCCAAAAAGGTGCCGAAGAGGCCCAGGGTGACAAAGAGAGAGACGGCGTTGTTCAAAAAGCGCTCGCAGAAGAGCAGCCCGTAGAGCTGAGAGCCCACGGTGTCGGAGATGATGGCGGGGGTGTTGGTATCCTGGCCGTATTTCTGGTAGGCGTTAGTGTACTCCTCCAGCAGCGCGGCGCGGAAGCCACGGGAATGCTCCGGGTCGCCCTTGGCCTTGCCGGCCAGCAGCTTATAGCGCAGATACACGTGGACCAGCAGGATCAAGGCCAGCGTAAACAGCAGGCCGATGATGACGATGACCACCGTACCCACCGTCGGCATATTGGAAAGATCGATCATAGGAATCCCTCCCATCCAGAGTTTCTTTATTCTAGCAAAAAGCGCGCAAGGTGTCAAATCCGGCCGGGCCGCAGAGGCCCCGCCGGATTTGAGACGAAAAAAACGGTTTTTTGTTCCCCCCGGGGACGCCCCCCGGAGCAAGGGAAGATAAAGAAATGAAGGAATGAAGGAAGGAAGAAAGAATGGTCTCTCCCGGTCTCCAGCCTCGCCCTGCATACTAAACTCTAATAAGATGAAGACAAAGATTTGCGAGACAGATTTGCGTCAGGCGAGGCGGCGGCCGCAGCGAATAATGGATAACTATTTGCAAGGCCGTTAACAAAGCCTGGCACAAATCTGGCCGCAAAGATTGTCTTATTTCTATTAGAGTTTAGTATCAGAACCAGCTCCGCCTGGGGCGCTTGCGGCGGGCGCAGCTCTCCTGCAGATCCACCAGAATGATGTCCGTGCCGATGCGCACGATGGCGCTCCAGGGCAGCACATAGTCGTCCTCCCGGCCCAGCAGCCCGAACCACTTGCTGCGCCCGGGCGTGATGAGCGAAATGAGCCGCCCCTCCTTCTCGTCCAGCTCCGCGTCGCAGACATAGCCCAGGCGAAAGCCCGTATGTACGTCGATGACCTCCTTATAGCGCAGATCCGAATAATACACGATCATGGCAACACCCCCATATACCCAAAGTATATGGGGGATTGCCGCGCTTTATGTCTTGTCCTGTCCCTCCTCCGGCGGCCTGTCCCGGGTCTTGGGGATGGAGATGGTCAGGATCACGGCCTCCTCGGTCTCCTCCCGCTGCATGTCCGCGTCGATGCCGCCCTGCTTCATCAGATCCACGCCGCGGCTCAGGGTGTTGAGAAAAACCCGCACGTCCTTCAGAATGAAGCTGCGCCGGCGCTCCCGCTTTTCGGGGGCGGGCGCCGCGTCCTCCGCCGGCGGCGAGAGCAGCGCGTCCACATAGGCATCGGCGGCGGCCACGGTCATGTCGTTTTCCAGGATGGCCGCCAGCGCCGCCCGCTGGCTCTCCGCGTCGGGCAGCCGCAGCAGGGCGCGGCCGTGGCGCTCCGTCAGCCCGTGCTCCCGCAGAGCCTCCAGCACGTCCTCCGGCAGCTTCAGCAGCCGCAGCTTGTTGGCCACCGCGGACTGGGATTTGCCGATGCGCCGGGCGGCCTCCTCCTGGCTCATGCCGAACATGCGGATCAGCCGCCGCAGGCCCTCGGCCTCCTCCAGAAAATCCAGATCCTTGCGCTGCAGGTTTTCCACCAGGGCCAGGAGCCCCGCGTCCTGCATGTCCACATCCAGCAGGATGCAGGGCACCTCCGTGAGCCCCGCCAGCTTTGCCGCCCGCAGCCGCCGCTCCCCGGCCACCAGCTCATATTTTCCGCAGCGCAGCCGCACCGTCAGCGGATTGAGGATCCCGTAGCTGCGGATGCTCTCGCTCAGCTCCCGCAGCGCCTCCTCGTCGAAGCGGCGGCGAGGCTGCACCGGATTGGAGGCGATCTCATCCACCCGCAGAGACAGGATCCCGCCCCGCCGCAGGCCCGGCCGCGCCCGTAAAGTCTGCATTCACAAAACCTCCTTCTTTTGTGGCGTTCCGGGACAAGCATACACCCCCAACCGCGAGAATAGAGCAAAAGCAAGTCGGAGCCGGGGCGGTATGGAAGAAATCTTTTTACAAACGACGCAGACTGTGTTATAATAATCTGAAATGTTGTTATTTTCACCTGGATGGGAGGAGGCCGCCATGTACAAGCCCCTTGCGGACGAGATCCGCCCCGATTCTCTGGACGATGTGGTTGGCCAGCGGCACATCCTGGGCCCGGGGGGCCTGCTGCGCCGCATCATCGAGAGCGGGCAGATCCCCAACATGATCTTTTACGGGCCCTCCGGAACCGGCAAGACCACCGTGGCCCGCATCATCGCCCAGCGCACCAACCGGAGCCTGCGCAAATTGAACGCCACCACCGCCGGCATCGCGGACATCAAGCGCATCATCGACGAGCTGGACACCCTCCTGACGCCCGGCGGCGTGCTGCTGTACCTGGACGAGATCCAGTACTTCAACAAAAAGCAGCAGCAATCCCTGCTGGAATTCATCGAGGACGGGCGCATCACGCTCATCGCCTCCACCACGGAAAACCCCTATTTCTGCGTGTTCAACGCCATTTTGAGCCGCTCCACGGTCTTTGAGTTCAAGCCCGTCTCGGTGGACGACGCCGAGCTGGCCGTGCGGCGGGCGGTGGCGATCGAGAACGCCCGGCGGGAGAAGCCCCTGACCCTGGAGGAGGGCGTGACGAGGCGCATCGCCGCCGCCTGCGGGGGCGACGTGCGCAAGGCCCTGAACGCGGTGGAGCTGCTCTTTTCCACCTCGGCGGGACAGGTGAGTCTGGCCGACGCCCGGGATGTGACCCAGCGCAGCGCCATGCGCTACGACCGGGATGGGGACGAGCATTTTGACTGCCTCTCCGCCCTGATGAAGTCCCTCCGGGGCTCGGATCCCGACGCGGCGCTGCACTATCTGGCCCGGCTTTTGGAGGCCGGGGATCTGATCGGCGCCAGCCGCCGCATCCTCTGCTCCGCCGCGGAGGACATCGGCCTGGCCTACCCCCAGGCGGTGCCCATCGTGAAGGCCTGCGTGGACGCCGCGCTGCAGCTCGGTCTGCCGGAGGCGCGGCTGCACCTGGCGGAGGCCTGCATCCTGCTGGCCACGGCGCCCAAGTCCAACACCGGCTGCGTGGCCATCGACCGGGCCATCGCCGACGTGCGCGCCGGCAAGGGCCGGGGCTTCCCGAGAGAGCTGCAGAACGTCCACGCCGACGGCACGGGCTTCGAACGGGAGCAGGGCTACCTCTACCCCCACGACTTCCCCCACCGCTGGGTGAAGCAGCAGTACCTGCCGGACGACCTGGCGGGCGCCCGCTACTACGAGTACGGCGACAACAAGACCGAGCAGGCCGCGCGTGCGTATTGGGAACAGATCAAGAAATAGGTTTTAGGTTTTAGGTCTTAGGTTTTAGGAGACGGGGGACGCGGAGGCCCGAACTTGAGGGAAGGGAGAGCCCGATTTCCCGCTGGAGGCAGTCATGGATATTCAGCTCGGCGACATTCTCACGATGAAAAAGCCCCATCCCTGCGGGGGAAGGGACTGGCTGGTGCTGCGCATCGGGGCGGACTTCAAGCTCCGCTGCCTGGGCTGCGGCCACGAGGTGATGGGCCCCCGGGCGAAATTTGAAAAGAACCTGCGGCAGGTGAAGCGTCCCGCCGGCGAGGCGGAAAAGGAGCGCTGATGGAAGAAAGACCGATCAAAGTCTCGGTGCTCTGCACCGCCTACAACCATGAAGCTTATATCCGCCGCTGTCTGGAGGGCTTCGTCTCCCAGGAGACGGACTTTGCCTTCGAGGTGCTGGTGAACGACGACGCGTCCTCCGACGGCACCGCCGCCGTCATCCGGGAGTACGCGCAAAAGTACCCCGGGATCATCCGCCCCTTCCTGCAGGAGAAAAACCTTTTTTCCCAGGGGGTCAACATCTACGACGCGGTGCTCTATCCCGCGGCGCGGGGGGAGTATCTTGCGCTCTGCGAGGGAGACGACTGCTGGACGGATCCGGAGAAGCTCCGGCGCCAGGCGGATTTCCTGGATGGGCATCCGGACTATTCCGCCTGCGTCCACAACAGCCTGGTGGAGCAGATCGGCTCCGGCGAAAAGCCCCGCGCCCTCTTCCCGCAGACCGGCGACCGGGACATCCCCTTTGAGACCGTGCTGCGGGGCATGAGCCATGCCTTCCACACCAGCTCCATCCTGGCCCGGCGGCAATTTCTGACCGATCCGCCGGATTTTCGGGATGTGGCCTTTTCCTACGGCTTCACCGACCATGCCATCGGTCTGTGGCTGACCATGAACGGCAAGGTTCGCTTTCTGGATCGCTGCATGTCCCTCTACCGCGTCGGCTCCAACCCCTCCGCCTGGAGCAGCGGCGTGGATCGGCAGTACGGCAAGCTGATCCGCTTCGTCACCGGCCAGCGGGAGATGCTGCAAACACTCCGTCCCCATGTGGACGCGGAACGCCGGACGCTGGTGGATCGGGAGATCCTGGCGCGGGAGTTTGAGCTGCTGTATCTGCGGGGGAAGACCGAGGAGCTGGTCAAGCCCCCCTATGAGGAGCTGTTCCGGGCCAAGCCCTTCTCCTTCCGGGCGGCGACCCGGCTGAAAAACGCCTTTCCCGCGCTGCACCGCCTGTACCGGCGGCGAAAGGGCTACCAAGACTGAACGAGATGGAAGGATCCATCCATGGACAAGAAAAGCAAAGTCGTCAGCAATTTGATATGGCGCTTCTTTGAGCGCTTCGGCGCCCAGACGGTGAACATCGTGGTGGGGATCGTGCTGGCCCGGAAGCTGGGCCCCGGCCCCGCCGGTGACATCGCCGTCATTCTGGCGGTGATCACCATTCTGCGGGTTTTTGCCGACAGCGGCATGGCCAACGCCCTCATCCAGAAGAAAGACCCGGACGAGGTGGACTTCTCCTCGGTCTTCTTCTTCAACCTGGGCTTCAGCCTGCTGCTCTACGCCGGACTGTTTCTGGCGGCGCCTCTGATCGCCCGCCACTATCAGGACATGAGCTACGTGCCCATTCTGCGGGTACTGGGCCTGCTTGTGGTGGTGTCGGGGCTGTATAACGTCCAGCAGGCCTACGTGGCCAAGACGCTGCAGTTCAAGCGCTTCTTCTTCGCCACCCTGGGCGGCACCCTGGTCTCCTGCGCGCTGAGCCTCTGGATGGCGTACCACGGCTATGGGATCTGGTCGCTGGTGGCGCTGCAGCTCTCGAGCTTCACGGTGAACACCGCGATCCTCTGGTTCACGGTGGAGTGGAGGCCCAAGCGCCTCTTTTCCCTGCGGCGGCTCAAGGGCCTGCTGTCCTACGGCTGGAAGCTGCTGGCCGCCTCCTTTCTGGACACGGTCTATCTGCAGCTCTACCCCCTGATCATCGGCTCCCGCTTCCCCAAGGCGGAGCTGGGGCAGTTTGACAAGGGCCGCAACTGGCCCGACCAGATCACCCAGAGCATCAACGCCTCCATCGACGGGGTGCTGCTGCCGGTGCTGTCCTCGGAGCAGGACGACAAGGGCCGGGTGCGGGAGATGACCCGCCGGGCCATCAAAACCAGCAGCTTCGTGATGATGCCGCTGATGGCGGGCCTGGCCGTCTGCGCCAAGCCTCTGGTGCACCTGCTGCTGGGGGAACAGTGGATGCCCTGCGTGCCCTATATGCAGATCTTCTGCGTGATCTACGCCTTCTACCCCCTGCACACCGCCAATCTCAACGCCATCAAGGCCATGGGCCGCAGCGACGTGTTCCTGGTGCTGGAGATCGTCAAAAAGGCCCTGGAGACGGGCGTGCTGCTCTTCACTCTGCGCTACGGGGTGCTGGCCATGGCCCTGGGGCAGCTCTTTTCCAGCCTGGCCGCCCAGGTCATCAACGCCTGGCCCAACCGAAAGCTGCTGGACTACTCCTACCTGCGGCAGATCGGCGATATGCTGCCCGCCATCCTGCTCTCCTGCGCCATGGGCGCGCTGGTCTGGTGTGTGACCCGCTTGGGCCTGGGGGATCTGCTCACCCTGCTGCTCCAGGTGCCCCTGGGCGTCGCCCTCTATGTGCTGGGCGCCTGGCTCCTGAAGCTGGACAGCTTCACCTATATGCTGGACTTGCTGCGGAAATTCCGCGCGAAAAAGGAGGCGGCTGAATGAAAAAGCTGCTGCTTCTGGGCGGCTCCCTCTATCTGCGCCCCGTGATCCGGGAGGCGAAGGCCCTGGGCTGCCATGTGATCACCTGCGACTATTTGCCGGAAAACCCGGCCCACCGTTATTCCGACGAGTATGTGAACGTGAGCATCGTGGAGAAGGACGCGGTGCTGGCCGTGGCACGGGAAAAACGGGTGGATGGGATCATGTCCTTCGCCTGTGACCCCGGGGTGGTCACCGCCGCCTATGTGGCAGAGGCCCTGGGCCTGCCCAATGTGGGGCCGTTGGAGTCGGTGGAGATCCTGCAGGACAAGGGGCGCTTTCGCCGCTTCCTGCGGGAAAACGGCTTCCGCGTCCCCGGCTCCCGGAGCTTCGACGATCCGGCGCAGGCCCGGGGAGAGGAGCTGCGCTTTCCCGTGATGGTCAAGCCCGTGGATTCCGCGGGCAGCAAGGGCGTCACCCGGGTGGACAGCGCGGAGGCCCTGCCCGAAGCGATCCGGACGGCCCTGTCCTTCTCCCGCTGCGGCCGCTTTGTGATCGAGGATTATATCGAGCCGCTGGGCTTTCCCTCGGATACGGAGTGCTTTTCCGTGGACGGGGAGCTGCGCTTTGTCACGTTCAACAACCAGTATTTTGACCGCCGGGCGGAAAACCCCTTCACCCCGGCGGGCTTCACCTGGCCCTCCGCCATGCCGGAGGCGGCCCAGGCGGAGCTGACGCGGGAGCTGCAGCGTCTGCTGCGGCTGCTGCGCATGGGGACGACGGTCTACAATGTGGAGTGCCGTCTGGGCGCGGACGCCGTCCCCTATCTGATGGAGGTCTCGCCCCGGGGCGGCGGCAACCGCCTGTGCGAGATGCTGCAATATACCACAGGGGTGAACCTGATCCGCTGCGCGGTACGGGCCGCCCTGGGCATGCCGGTGGAGGAGCTGCGCGCCCCGGTCTATACCGGGCACTGGGCCTACCTGGCCCTGCACAGCTATGAGAGCGGCCGCTTTGCCGGGCTCTGGATCGCGCCGGAGGTGCGGCCCTACCTGGTGGAGGAGGATCTCTGGGTGCGGCCCGGGGAGCCGGTGGAGGCTTTCACCGGAGCCAACAAGACCCTGGGCACCCTGGTGCTGAACTGGCCGGATGAAGCGTCCCGGGACGCCCGCATGGCGGCGCCCGAGACCTGGATGAAGATTCTGGTGGAGGCCTGAGAATGGAACGGGAGATCGGCGGATACCTGGAGCTGGAGCGCAATACCGGAACGCTGCTGCACGAGGGGGCTCTGGCCCTCAACAGCGGCCGGGCCGCCCTGGCCTATCTGATCGAGCAGAAGCGGATCCGCGCCATGGCCCTGCCCCGCTACGTCTGCGGCGTGGTGCGGGAGGTCTGTCTGGCCCATGGACTGCGCCTGCGCTTTTACGAGACGGAGCTGCCCTTCGCGCCCCCGGCGCCGGAGACGGAGGAGGGGGAGTGGCTCTATGTGGTGAACCACTACGGCCTGCTGGGGCAGGAGAGTCTGGCCGCCCTGGCCGCCCGAAGCCCCCGGCTCATCGTGGACAACGCCCAGGCCTATTTCGCGCCGCCCACGCCGGGGGCGGACACGCTCTACACCTGCCGGAAGTTCCTGGGCGTGCCGGACGGGGCCTTTCTCTATACCGACGCGCCGGAGCGGGCGCTGGAGCGGGATCGCTCCGCGGCGCGGATGGACTTCGTGCTGGGTCGCTTCGAGGGCCCCGCCGCGGATTTCTATGCCCGGGCCGCGGAGAACAACGACAGTCTCTCCGCCGTGCCCCTGCGCATGTCCCGGCTGACGGAAAACCTGCTGCGGGGCGTGGACTATGACCGCGTCCGGCGGCGGCGGGAGGCAAACTACGCCGTCCTGGCCGCGGCGCTGGACGGGCGCAACGTCCTCTCCGCCCCCTGTCCCCCCGGGCCCTTCGCCTATCCCTTCCTGACGGAGGACGGCCCGGCCCTGCGCAAAAAACTGATCGAGCACAAGATCTACGTCCCTCAGCTCTGGCCGGAGCTGGCCGGATCGGAGCCGCCCGGCAGCCCCTCGCGGATGCTGGCGGAGGACATCCTGCCGCTGCCCTGCGACCAGCGCTACGGAGAAGAGGACATGAGCTATCTGTTGGAGGTGCTGCAAGCATGTATGCCTTGAGAGAACTGGAACGGGAAGATGTGAAGACCATCAACGCCTGGCGCCGGGATCCGGAGCTGATCCGGCACCTTGGCGCGCCCTATCGCTTTATCGGCCCGGAGGTGGACGAGCGCTGGTTCGACGCCTACCTGCAGAAGCGGGGCAGCACCATCCGCTGCGCCGTCGTGGAGCGGGAAAAGCCCGAGGAGATCCTGGGCCTGGTGACCTTGGCGGATATCGACTGGGTGCACCGGGGCTGCGAGCTGCACATCATGATCGGCCCCGCCGCCCGGCGCGGCAAGGGCGCGGGCAGCTTCGCCGTGGAGGCCATGCTGCGCCACGCCTTTGCGGACATGGGGCTGGAGCGGGTGCAGGTGCTGCTCCTGGAGGACAATACCGCCGCCCTCGGCCTGTACCGCAAGTGCGGCTTTCAGGAGGAGGGCCTGCTGCGCCGCGCGGCCTACAAGGAGGGCGTCTGGCGGAACATGCGGGTGATGAGCGTGCTGCGGGAGGAGTGGAACGAGCGTGAGCATTAATGTCACCCGATCCTCGCTGCCGCCCTTCGAGGAGTACTGCCATGAGATCCGGGAGCTCTGGGACAGCCGCTGGCTGACCAACATGGGCGTAAAGCACCGGGCCCTGGAGGAAGCGCTGTGCGGCTATCTGGGCTGTGAACAGCTTGCGCTGTTCACCAACGGCCACCTGGCGCTGGAAAATCTGCTGGAGGCCTTTGGACTGCGGACGGGCGAGATCATCACCACGCCCTTTACCTTCGCTTCCACTACCCACGCCATCGTCCGCTGCGGCTGCACGCCGGTGTTCTGCGACATCGACCCGGAGACCTATACCCTGGATCCCGGGAAGCTGGAGGCGCTGATCACGGAAAAGACCGTGGCGATCCTGCCGGTGCATGTCTATGGCACGCTCTGCGATGTGGAGGCCATCGATGCCGTCGCGAAAAAGCACGGCCTGCCCGTGATCTACGACGCGGCCCACGCCTTCGGGGTGTTCCGGGACGGCGTCAGCGCCGCCGCCTTCGGGGACGCGGCCATGTTCTCCTTCCATGCCACCAAGGTTTTCCACAGCATCGAAGGCGGGCTCGCGGTCTGCCGGGACGGGGAGACGCTGCAGCGCCTGAACGACCTGAAGAACTTTGGCATCCACGGCCCGGAGGATGTTCCCTTCGTGGGCGGCAACGCCAAGATGAATGAGTTTTCCGCGGCCATGGGCCTTTGCAACCTGCGCCATCTGGAGGAGGAGATCGAGAAACGCCGCCGGGTGACGGAGCGCTACCTGGCGCGGCTCGCGGGCGTGCCCGGACTGCGGCTTGCGCCGGTTCAGGCGGGCGTCCGCGCCAACTACGCCTATTTTCCGGTGGTCTTCGACGGCTTCCGCCTGACCCGAGACGAAGTCTTTGCCCGTCTGGCGGAGCAGGGGATCCACGCCCGCAAGTATTTCTATCCCCTGACCAACTCCTTTGCCTGCTACCGGGGACGCCCGGGCTTCGACCCGGCGCGCACGCCGGTGGCCGCCTATGTGGCCGACCGGGTGCTGACCCTGCCGCTGTATGCGGATCTGGAAGAGGAAACCGCAGATCGGATCTGCGATATCATCCTGAGGTGATCCTATGCGTCCCATCCTGAAAAACAAATTCTATCTCTACTTGACGGAATTTTTCGCCGGCATGTCCGTCATGGCGGTGGAGCTGGGGGCCAGCCGTCTGCTGGCGCCCTATTTCAGCTCCTCCCAGATCGTCTGGACGATCATCATCGGCACCATCATGATCGCCATGGCCCTGGGCAACATCTACGGCGGGCGCAAGGCGGACAGGGATCCCGACCCGGACAAGCTCTACCGGCGCATCCTCGTCGCCGCGGTGTGGATCGCCCTGATCCCGGTGCTGGGCAAGTATATCATCCTGGGCATCTCCGCCGTGCTGATCTTTTCCGTGAACGCCAACTTCCTGGTATGGGCGGCCTTTGCCGCCTGCATGGTGATCTTCGTCTTTCCCCTGTTCCTGCTGGGGACGGTGACGCCCTCCCTGGCCAAGTACACCATGGAGAACCTGGACGACAACGCCCGCATCGTGGGCACCCTGGGCGCGGCCAACACCATCGGCAGCATCATCGGCACCTTTGTGCCCACCTTTGTGACCATCCCCGCCGTGGGAACCTCCATCACCTTCCTGGTTTTCGCGGGGATCCTCCTGGCGCTGGCGCTGGCGTACTTCTTCAGCGGCAAGGGCAGAAAGGGCGGCGCCGTCGCGGGGCTGGTGATCTTCCTGCTCTGCTGCGCCTTCGGCCACAAGTCGAATTTCGCCTTCTGGAAGACCAATCTGCTCTACGAGGGGGAGTCGATCTACAATTACCTGCAGGTGGAGGAGACGGATCGCAGCGTGATCCTCTCCACCAACGTGCTCTTTGGCGTCCAGTCCATCCAGATGAAGGACGAGGGGCTCACTGGCATGTACTACGACTACGCCCTGGCGGGGCCGCTGATGGCCAACGCGGAGGAACGGGACGGCCTGGAGGTGCTGATCCTGGGCATGGGCACCGGCACCTACGGCAGCCAATGCGCCCGGTATTTCCCCGGGGTCACCGTGGAGGGGGTGGAGATCGACGGGAAGATCACCGCCCTGGCCCGGGAATACTTCGCCCTGCCGGATGAGGTCTCCGTCACCACCTACGACGGGCGGGCCTTCCTGCAGGCGGTGGATCGGCGCTACGACGTGATCCTGGTGGACGCCTATCAGGACATCACCATCCCCTTTCAGATGGCCTCGACGGAGTTTTTCACCCTGGTGCGGGAGCATCTGAACGAGGGCGGCGTGCTGGTGGTGAACATGAATATGCGCGGTGAGGAGGACAGCATCAACCAGTACCTGGCCGATACCATCAGCACGGTGTTCACCCAGGTCTACACCGTGGATGTTACGGGCGGCACCAACCGGGAGCTCTTTGCCTCCAACGACCCGCGGATGCTGGAGAACCTGAGCCGGAACCGCGCCCTGTGCGCGGACGCGCAGCTCCGCGGCCTGATGGAGCGGGTGGAGCAGAATCTGCGGCCCTATGCCGCGGGCGATCGGGTCATGACCGACGACAGAGCCCCGGTGGAGCTGCTGAGCATGCGGGTGATCGACGATCTGATCCGCGGGGAGCTGGAGCGCTATCGGGAGATCTATGAACGCGACGGCATCCGGGGCCTGATCGACGGGCTGTGAGACGAACGGTCGATAAAAAAAGACGGGAGAAATCCCGTCTTTTTTGTCGGAACACTCAGGAAGCAAGCTCGGTCCCCGGATAATAGTGGGCCAGGATCTCTCGGTAGTCCGCGCCCGTCTCGGCCATGACCTTGGCGCCGTACTGGCTCATGCCCACCCCATGGCCGTAGCCGGTGACGGTGAACAGGAAGCCACCCTCCTCATAGCGCAGCGTAAAGGCCGTGGAGCGCAGGGAAAAGAGCTGCCGCAGCCGAACCCCGGAGATGGAGACCCCGCCCAGACGCAGGCTCTCCACCCGTCCGCTGGCGTCCAGGCGGAGTTCTCCGATCCAGCTCTCCGCGGGGCCGGAAAAGTCCGCCTCCGGGAAGGCGGAGAGGATCACGTCCCGGAAATCCAGCGGCGCGCAGCGCAGGGTGCTCACATAGCCGGGCACGTCCGCCGCGGTCTCCGGGCTGTCCACGCTGACAAGATAGGGCTGGGGCGTCCAGATGGCGCCGCAGTCCTCCGTGGCTCCCGGGGAGGAGGAGTGGAAGGCGGCGAAGACCGGCTCGCCCCGGTAGCGCAGAGTCTGGCCGGCGGTGGCCTCCACCGCGGCGCGGATCCGGTCGGCGTTCTGGGCGTAGTCCGCGCCCCAGCGCTGGCGCTGCGCCTCCGTGTCCAGCCAGGCCTGGCAGCAGCCCGGGTCGGTGCACACGTCCGCGTCCGGGTGCTTGTGGGAGGCCGCGCAGTAGGCCGCGTAGCTTCGTGCGGCGACGGCCTGGGCCTTCAGCGCCTCGTCGGGGAAGGCCGCGGGCATTTCCGCCGCCACCACCCCGCAGAGATAGTCCTGCAGCGGCATCTCCCGGAGCTCCTCGCCCACCAGCACCCGCAGCGTCCGGATGGCGGGGGCGGCGTCGGGAGCGGCGTCGGAGGGGGAGAAGGGCGCCTCCGTCTCCCCGGGGGGCGGGGCCGTCGCCGGAACGGAGCCGCGCTGCGAGAGAAGCGCGGGCAGCAGATAGAGAAACAGCAGGGCCGCGTAGGCCAGAAGCAGGGTCTTTTTCACAGGCGATCCTCCGCGTTGACGCTCCGGGGGAAGAGCAATCTCCCGAAGCGCGGGATAAAGACTTGACGGCTTGTACAAATCAGGGTACAATCATAGACACTCAAACTTATGGAAACGGAAGCAGGATTATGCGTAAAAAACCACTTGAAATCTGTCTCTACGCGGCAGGCGCGGGGGCTTTCGGCGTCCTCCTGCGCTGGCTGGAAAACCAGCTGGCCTTCAACACCCTGCATCTGGCCGATCCCAGCGCGTTCCACGTTATGTTCCCGGCCTTTGTTCTGATTTGCGCGGCGGTGTATGCCCGCTTCATGCGCCAGATGCGGAAACAGCGCCTGGAGCTGCCCAAGGCGCCGGAGGAGGCCCTGGGAAGCGGACAGCGTATCCATATGCTGGCTGCGCTGGCGGGGGGCGGCCTGATGCTGCTGGGCGGTCTGCTGACCTTCGGAAAGAGCGAGATCGACAAGTACGTGGGGATGCTGCGGGTGCTGGCGGTGCTGGCCATGCTTTCGGGCGCCGCCTTCCCGGTGGTGCTGTACGATCTGGGACGGGGAAAGGTTCGGACCAATCTGCTCTGTGCGCTGATGCTGCTGCCCATGCTGCTGTATGCCGTCTGGCTGATCCTCAGTTACCGCTACAACGCCATCAACAGCGTGCCGCTGTCCTATTGGCCGGATATGCTGGTCGCCACGGTGAGTATGCTTGCGTATTTTCATCTGGCGGGCTTCGCTTTTCACGCGCCAAACACTTGGCGCTGCCTCTGGTCCTGTATGCTCAGCGCGATGCTGTGCATCAGCTCTTTGGCGGACAGCCGCTATACGGGCATGGAGCTCATCCTGTTGGCCACGGCGGTGCAGATGCTGTTGATGACCTGGATCATGGTGCAGAATCTCCGGAAGACGGAGACGCCCGCGACGGAACCGGCCAAGGTGGACGACGGCTTCGAGCATCTCTGAGCCGGAGCCCAAAAGCCCTGACGCATCGGGTTTTTTGAAGGAAGGATTGCCGCACCCGTGCGTGGCGAAAGCCGCGCGAACCTTGTATACAGAGAGAGCGCCCCGGTTTTTTTCCGGGGCGCTCTCTCTGTATGTGAAGAAGCGGTGCGCAGGATGTACGCGTACACGTTTTTCAGATAAAAAGCTTAAATATGACTTGCGAGATGGATTTGGGCCGGGCGAGGCGACGGCCGCAGAAAGTGCAGGTTTTCCGGCAGGGCCTCATCAGGTCACCTTGAAGCTGATCTTTACCTCCACGGTCTCTCCGCTGTCCAGGGTGAAAACCAGGGTGGCCTTGTAGGTGCCCTTTTTAAGCTCGGCCACAGGGCGAATGGTCCAGGTCGCGGTATCGGTCGTCCCGGCGGGGATGACGGCGCCGTTGCGGGAATTCAGGGTGAAGCTCTTGGCGCTGTCGCCCTGCAGGGCGACGCTCTCGATCCGCGCGTCCACGCTGCCGGGGTTCTTGACGGTGACGGCCGCGGCCTCGGGCGGGGTGTAGCCCTCCGCCTGATCCTCAAATTTGGGAGCGGTGATGGAGAGGAAGGCGTAATCGGCCTTGGTCAGCTCGCTGGGCTCGGCGCCGGGCGCGATGGCCACCGCGGTGACCGTCAGCCCCTCGTTGATCACGAGCGGCGCCAGATAGAGCAGCGGCTCCTCCTCCGACGGCACGCTGCCGTCCACGGTAAAGTAGATTGCCGCGCCCTCGGGGGCGGTGATGGTGAGAGTCTGCTCGCCGGCGTAGGTGCCCTCCGCCAGATCAAATACCGGCGCGTCCGCCTGGATGCGAAGCGTCAAGGTGCAGTCCGCGTCCAGCTCACTCAGGGTATAGCTGCCATCCTCGTTGGCGGTGAGAAGGCCCGCGTCGGTTTCGGCCTCCAGGATCCGATAGCCCTCGTGGGGACGGATGGTGCAGGTGTCCTTGTCGGTCAGGAAGCCATCCTCGTTCAAGCCCTCCAGATCAATGAGAGCGCTGTAATCCGCCGCGGTGGAAACCAGATAATAGCCGTAGATCCGCGGATCCAGGATATCCCCGTCGAAGGTGTAGACCAGGGCGCCGTTGCGATAGACGGTGCCGCCGTTGTTGTAGACGGTGCCGTCGTTGGAATACACCACGCCGCCGTTGTTGTAGACGGTGCCGCCGTTGTTGTACACGAGACCGCCGTTGTTGTACACGGTGCCCCCGTTATTGTAGACGGTGCCGCCGTTGTTGTACACGAGCTCGTCCGCCGCGGCGTAGCAGGTCTCGCCCTCCTCCACGGTGCAGGGCTCGTCCGCGTCCTCGTCCTCAGGCTCCTCTTCGTCCTCAGGCTCCTCTTCGTCCGCGGGTTCCTCTTCGTCCGCGGGCTCTTTTTTGTCCGCAGGCTCCTCTTCGTCCGCAGGTTCCTCTTCGTCCGCGGGCTCCGCGGGCGTTTCCTCCGCCGCGGGGGCGGCCGGCTCTTCCTCGTCGTCTTCTGCGGCCAGGGCGGCAGAGGGGATCAGGCAAAGCAAAAGCGTCAAAACCAGCAGGAGCGCGAGCCATTTGCTGCTTTTCATGGGAATTCTCCTTTCCGTTCTATGATGATGCAAAGCGGTTTTTTCCAAGGTTTCGGGCAGGGACGACGCGGGGGCCCGATCCGGATGCGGCTAGGGGAGCGTCTCCCCGATCTCGACCAGATCCCGGATGGCCGCCAGCCGTCCTTCGCCGATGCCGGGAACCGACAGCAGATCCTCCACCGAGGCAAAGGGGCCGTGGGTCTGCCGGTAGCTGACGATGGCCTCGGCCAGCACCGGGCCGATGCCGGGGAGGATCTCCAGCTCCTCCGCGGTGGCGCGGTTCAGATCCAGCTTTTCTCCCGGCAGCAGCTCCAGCGCGGCCTCTCCCTCCTCGCCGGAGAACAGGGCCTCCCGCGCGGCGGAGCGCTCGGCGTGGACAGGGCTGCTCCCGGCGAAAAAGCCCAGGGCGGAAGCCAGCGGGAGAAGGAGGAACAGCAGTGTCAGCGCGCCCATCAGCGCCAGGGCACGCCGGCCGGAAAGCCCGGGCCGCCTCATCGGGTCCCTGCGGAGAGACCCCGCGGCGCCGCAAGCGCAGTCAAGACCATCTCGCACCGTCTCCTTCCCGCGGCAAACGCATTCTTAATGCTATTGTACCATGCTTTTGCCCCGGGTGAAAGGGGCTTCCCGCAAAATTTCCGGTTTTTTCATCGCCGGGGGCACGCCGCCCGGGCAAAAACGGGGAGAAAAAGCGAGAAGGCTGCCCGCGCAGCTTTTTCGGTTTTGGCAGAAGGGACGATCTGCGCTCTTGACATCCTTCCGCAAGTAAAATACAATAATAAAAACACCGGCGGAATGAAGGGACGCGGAGCAGCGGGCTGCGCGGAGGGATGTGAGAGCATGAGACCCATCAGCGATAGAGAGTATTCGGAAGGCCTGACGCCTACCGCGGGCGTTTTCCGCCTTTCTCCGGCCCACATCATCCCCCTCAGCTTTCTGCTGGCCATCGCCGTGGGAACGCTGCTGCTCCTGCTGCCCGCCGCCACGGCGGAGGGGGCGGAGACGGATTTTCTCACCGCGCTGTTTACCTCCACCACCTCTGTCTGCGTGACGGGTCTGGTGGTGGTGGACACCTACGCCCACTGGAGCCTGTTCGGCCAGATCGTCATCCTGCTCCTGGTACAGTTGGGCGGTCTGGGGATCGTGACGGCCATCTCCATGGTGATGCTTTTCCTGCGCCGGCGCTTCTCCCTGCGGAACAGGACGCTGCTGCTGGACGCGCTGAATCTGGACAGCCGACTCGGGCTGATGTCCTTTCTGACCCGGATCTTCAAATGGACCCTGGTGGTGGAGGGGCTGGGCGCGGCGCTGTACAGCGTGGAATTCATCCCCCGCTTCGGCGCCGTCAAGGGGATCTGGGTTTCCGTGTTTACCTCGGTCTCCGCTTTCTGCAACGCGGGACTGGATATCCTCGGGCCTGACAGTCTCAGCGGCTACGCCGGCTCTCCTCTGATCCTGATCGTGACCATGACCTTGATCGTGCTGGGCGGCCTGGGCTATATCGTCTGGTTCGACGTGGGCCGCTGCGTGCGGGACGGGATCCGCTTCCGCTACACACCCCGGCAGGCCGTTCGGCGGCTGGGAGAGCACAGCCGTCTTGTCCTGCGGCTGACCCTGGGGCTCATTCTCCTGGGCGCGCTGCTGATCTTCCTGGCGGAGTACCGGAATCCGGCCACCTTGGGAAGCATGAGCGCGGGCGACAAGGTTCTGAACAGCCTGTTCCAGTCGGTGACCTTCCGAACGGCGGGCTTTTATTCCGTGCCCCAGGAGGAGCTCGGCCCATTCTCCTGCCTGGTCGGCTATCTCTGGATGTTCATCGGCGGCTCGCCCATCGGGACGGCGGGCGGCGTCAAGACCGTCACCATGTTCCTGGTGTTTGCCAACGCCATCTCTTACGCCAACTCCAGAAGGGCGACCACCCTTTTTCGCCGGCGGATCTCCGACGAGCTGATGCAGAAGGCCGCGGCCATCGTGATGATCAGCTTTCTCACGCTGCTGGTTTCCACCCTTCTGCTGCTGGCGCTGGAGCCGGTGAACCTGGTGGATGGGCTGTTTGAGGCGGTCAGCGCCGTGGCCACCGTGGGTCTTTCCAGGGGGCTGACGCCGTCGCTGCATACGGCGGGGCGGATCGTCATTATCGCGACGATGTATCTGGGGCGCATCGGCCCCATCTCCATGGCGCTGTTCCTGGCCCGGCCAAAGCCCGGAAAAGGCAGCGTGACATACGGTGAAGGCAAGTTTTATGTGGGATAGGAAGGATGAACGATGAGCAGATCGATCGCAGTACTGGGACTGGGCAAATTCGGCAGCAGTCTCGCGGAAAACCTGTATTCCCTGGGTATGGATTTGATGGTCGTGGATCGGGATCCGGAACGGATCCGTGAATTTGCGTCCAAGTCCACCATCGCGGTCTGTGCCAACCTGGAAAACGAGGAAGAGATCCAGGAGCTGGATCTGAAGCACATGGACATGGTCGTGGTTTGCATGGGGACTTCTCTGGCTCCCAGCGTTATGTGCGTCATGGAGGCGAAAAACCAGGGCGTTCCTTTCGTCATGGCAAAGGCGCTCTCCAAGCAGATGGGCTCGATCCTCAAAAAGGTCGGCGCGGATCAGGTGATCAATCCGGAGGCGGAAAGCGGCATGCGCACGGCCCGTGCGCTGGCCTCTCCCACGATCCTGGATCTGTTTGACGTGGGGGAAAACCTCTGTATGATCGAGATGGTCCCGGACAAGAAGTGGGTGGGGAAGACCCTGCTGGAGCTCAATCTGCGGCAGAAGCGGGGGATCAACGTCATCGCCATGAAGGAGACCGGCAATACCTGGACTTATCTGGACGCCAACTCTCCCATCCGGGAAAACGCCACCCTGCTGGTGGTCCTGGAAAAAAAGCATCTGGATCAGTTTTGAAAAAGCGGAAAGAAAGGTGCTGTGAAAAACACGGTTTTTCACAGCACCTTTCTTGCGTTTGGCCCTCCGGAGCTTCCGGGGCCTTCATGCTTTCCGACGCAGGCCGCAGAGCCGGCAGCACAGCTCAAAGAGCGGCGGGCAGCGGCGCAGCAGAACCAGCAGAAACCGGCGTTTTCGTTTCATCCCGCCGGGGATTCGGTCCAGCGCACGCAGAGCTTGGCGGCTTTCGACGGAGCAAACGTCTGCCGGATCCTCCTCTCTGCGCATGGCATAGGTCAGGCAGACGGCGACGCGGCGCGCCAGCAGAAGCTGTGGGTCGTAGCCCCAGGCCTGCAGCGCGCGATTGCGCGCCGTGTGCATGGCGTAATAGCCCTCCATTGCCCGATCTGAACGCAGGGTGATATTGCTGCCTCTTCGTTTCCGGTAATAGTAAAGCACCCGGTCCAGCGAAAAAAACCTCTCTGCCTGCAGGAGGGGGCGGTAAGTTGTGCCCACGTCCGCATAGGCGGGAACCTCTGGAAAGCGGATATCCCGAAACAAACTTCGCTTCCAGAGCTTGTCCCAGACATAGGAGCCGGAAGCGCCGAAGAGCAGATCCAGCGCGGTGCGCTTGTCGATCTGTCCTGTCGGCACCAAGCCGGCAAGGGGCAGGATCGCGCCGTCCTCCCTGGTGCGCTGGTAGCGAAAGAACACCAGATCTGCGCCGCGCTCCACCGCGCAGCGCCAGGGCACTTCGCAGAAATCCGGCTCCACCCAATCGTCGGCGTCCACGAACATCAAGTATTCTCCGACGGCCTCCTCCAGACTCCGGTTCCGCACATGAGAAAGGCCGTGGTTTTCCTGATGGATCACCCGGAAACGAAGATCCCGCGCGGCGTATGCGTCGCAGATCGCCCCGCTTTCGTCGGAGGAGCCGTCGTCGATCAACAGGATCTCGATGTCCCGCATGGTCTGGGCCGCAAGACTGTCCAGGCAGCGGGGCAGAAAGGACGCGACATTGTAGACCGGAACCAGCACGCTGATCTGGACGCTTTTTTCTTCCATGCTTTGTTTGCTCCTTTATTCCGCGCTTGCCGTGATCAGAGCCAGGGAGATCGCCGGCGCCGCCCGGCCGGAAAGCTTTTCCGGCGCGCTTATCGTTTCCAGGTATGGGGACTGAACAGCACCAGGATGGGATAGATCTCCAGTCTGCCCATCAGCATGGCCATGGTCAGCAGCAGCTTGCTGCGAACCGAAAAGAAGGCGAAGCTTCCCGCGGGGCCGATGACCCGGGTCATGCCGGGGCCGATGTTCGACAGGCAGCTCAGGGAGGCGGTAAAGCCGGTGGCGATATCCACCCCGTCCAGACTCACCAGGAACGAAAAGAGCAGCAGCAGGGCGATATACACCGTGAAGAAGGTGGCCGCGGCTTTGACGGTGCTCTTTTCCACCCGCTTGCCGTCCAGCTGGACCCGGGTGACGCTGCGGGGACGGATCATCTGCCGCAGCTCCGCCACGGCGCTCTTGCTCAGGATGATCAGCCGGGAGACCTTGATGCCGCCGCCGGTGCTGCCCGCGCAGGCGCCGCAGAGCATCAGCAGCATCAGGATCCACTTGCCGTACTCCGGCCAGTCCCTGGTGAAATCCACTGTACCGAAGCCAGTGGTGCTCATGACGGTGCCCACGTTGAAGAAGGCCTGGTGCACCGTCTCACCTAGACTGCCGTAGATCTTGCGGATGCCGAGACAGAGCAGCAGGACGCTGCCGAAGATGATGCCCAGATACCAGTGCAGCTCCTCGCTCTTCAGCGCATCCTTCCAGTGGCCGGCGAGGATCAGAAAATACAGGTTGAAGTTCACGCCGAAAAGGAACATGAACACGGTGACCACCGTCTCGATGTAGGCGCTGCCGAAGCCGCCGATGCTGGCGGGATTGGTGGAGAAGCCGCCGGTGCCCGCGGTGGAGCAGGCGTGCAGCAACGCGTCGTAAAAACTCATGCCGCCGAAGAGCAGCAGCACCGTCTCCGTCAGGGTCAGTCCGATATAGATGAGATAGAGCATCCGGGCGGTCTTCCTGGCCCGGGGCACCAGCTTGCCCACGGTGGGGCCGGGAACCTCGGCGCGCATGATGTGCATGGAGTGCTCCCCGCTCATGGGCAGCACCGCCATCAGGAACACCAGAACGCCCATACCGCCGATCCAGTGGGTGAACAGACGCCAGAACATGTCGCCGCGGTGGTTCGCGGTCATGGCGGCGATATCCGTCACCACGCTGGCGCCGGTGGTGGTGAGGCCCGAGGCGGTTTCGAACACCGCGTCCACATAGTGGGGAATGCTGCCGGAGAGCACGAAGGGCAGGGCGCCCAGCAGGGATATGCAGATCCAGCCCAGACCCACGATCACAAAGCCGTCCCTGGCCACCAGAGAATTGGTGCGGGGCTTCGGGAGCAGCAGCAGGCCGCCCAGAGCCGCGGTGACGGCCATGGAGATGATAAAGTTCCACACGCTCTCCCCGTACCAGAGCCCGGCGATCAGCGGCAGCAGCATCAGCCCCGCATAGATCAGCAGGATCCAGCCCAGGACACGGGCGATCATTCGATAGTTCATCTGCTCTCCTCCAAAAGGACGATACTGACAGGACGGCAGAGACCTGCCGCCGGAAGTCGGGCGGGCTTCAATTCTCCTCGCCCAAGATGGCGTCCATATTCTGCAGCCTGCCTGCCGCCGTTACAATCACCGCGTGGTCTCCGGGCAGGATACAACTGTTGCCGTCGGGGAAGATGCTCTTGTTGCCCCGGATGATGGCGCAGATCAGGATGTGCGGCCGCAGATTCAGATCCTTCAGCGGGATGTTCACGCAGGCGGATTCGCTGCTGACCTTGAACTCCAGAGCCTCCACCTTTCCGTCCGCCAGGCGGTAGAGGGTCTCCATGCTGCCGCCCATGGAATTGCTCATGGCGCGGACGTAGCGTGTCAACTGCTGGGACACGATCTCCTTGGGGGAAACGATGCAGCTCAGTCCCACGTTCTCCAGAATATCGTCCAGATATTCCCGGTTGACCTTGACCACCACGTTTTTCACGCCCCGGCTCTTGGCAAACAGGGAGGTGATGATGTTGTCCTCATCGTCGCCGGTGAGGGCCACGAAAGCGTCCGCGGAGGACAGCCCGTCCTCCTGCAGCACGTCGCTGAGGGTGGCGTCCCCACAGACGATGTGGGCCTTGGGGATCAGATCGCAGAGCCGGTCGCAGCGCTCCCGATCCCGCTCCACCACGGTCACGTCCATGCCGTTCTCCTGCAGCATCCGGGTCAGGTAGACGGTGCTGCGGCCGCCGCCCATGATCATCACCCGGCGAACCGGGCGCGTGTACTGGCCGATGGCGGAGAAGAAGCGGCGCAGCTCTGCGGACTGGCCGGTGATGCTCAGCCGATCGCCGGCCCGGAGGACAAAGTCGCCGTTGGGGATCATGGCCTCTTTGCCGCGCTCCACCAGACTCACCAGGATCTTGGCGCCGAAGCGCTTGACCAGCTCCTTCAGCGCGACGCCCTCCAGCTTGCCGCCCAGGGGGATCTTGTGCTCCACGATCTCCACGCTGCCCTTGGAGAAGGAGTCCACCCGCACGGCGCCGGGAAAGCGAAGCGTACGGGAGATCTCCTTGGCGCACTCGTATTCCGGGTTCACGATGACGGACAGCCCCAGGGCCTCCCGCAGAAACTCGGTCTGGTGCAGGTATTCCGGGTCACGAACCCGGGCGATCACATGGGCGGTGCCCAGCTTTCGGGCGGAAATGCCGCAGACCATGTTGACCTCGTCCTTCTCGGTGGCGGCCAGCAGGAGATCGGCCTTTTCCGCGCCCGCTTCCCGCAGCGTTTCGGCACTGGTGGCGCTGCCCTCCACACAGATTACGTCCAGATCGTTGGAAAGAGCCAGGATGGTTTCCGGATCCTGATCGATGATGGTGATATCGTGACCTTCCTCCGCCAGGAGGGCGGCTACGGACTGGCCAACCTTTCCCGCACCGGCAATGATGATTTTCAAGGCGACCTCCCCCTTTGCGCACATTATTTCATTTCATTGTATCATTTCTCTTCCCTCTTGTAAAGTTTTTCCGCGCTTTCCGCGGGAAGGGCCTTCCCGCCGCCGCCTCCCTCTTGCGGAACCGGGCGCTTCGGGGTATAATACATTGTTATCAATCAGAAAAGAGGAGCTTTCATGTTTCAGGGCTTTTCTCAAGAGACCGGGGAATTTCTGTGGGAGCTGAGCTTCCACAACGAGCGGCCCTGGTTTCTGGAGCACAAGGAACAGTTCGAGCGGGTGCTCAACACCCCCTTCAAGGAGCTGGCGAGAGAGACCGCCGCGCTTTTGCAGGAGCGCTTTCCGGAGATGGCGGTGCGGAGCCACGTCTCCCGGATCTATCGGGACGCCCGGCGGCTCTTCGGCCGGGGGCCCTACAAGGATCACCTGTGGTTCACCCTGTGGGACGAGGTCGGCGGGAAGGACGGCCCCGCCTTCTGGTTCGAGATCGGCGCGGCCACCTATAGCTACGGCATGGGCTTTTTCGAGGCGGCCCCGGCGGAGATGGAGCTTTATCGCCGCAGCATCGACGCAAACCCCGCCCGCTTTGCCCGCCTGGCGGAGGATCTTGCCGCTAAGGGGACATACAAGGTCATCGGCCCGACCTACGCCCGGCCCAAGGGGAGCTACGCCGAGCCGGTGCGCAGTTGGTACGAGCGCAAATGGGTCGGCGCGGAAGCCCTGCGGGATCTGGCGGGGGAGGCGTTTACCGCGGCCCTGCCCGGCGTCCTGGCGGACGCCTATGCGGAATTGACTCCCATGTACCGCTTCCTGCTGGAGGTTCACCTGGCCGCCGGCAGGGCGGGGAAGTCCGAGGAAAAGGAGGGCCGTCATGGATAAGCTGGTTACCGTCATCGTTCCCGCCTGGAACGCGGAAAAATATTTGGAGGCATCCCTGCGCAGCGTCCTGAACCAGACGCACCGGGCCCTGCGTGTCCTGGTGATCGACGACGGCTCCACCGACGGCACGGCGGAGATCCTCGCCCGGCTCCGGGAGGAGGATCCCAGGCTGGATTTCCGCACCGTGGCCAACGGCGGCCCCGCCGCCGCCCGGAACCGGGCCCTGGAGCTGCTCCCGGCGGGGACGGACTACGTCATGTTCCTGGACGCGGACGATCTGCTGCTGCCGGACGCGCTGGCGTATGCGCTGACAGGGAGCGAGGGCGCGGAAATCACGATTTTCGGCTTCTCCATCCAGCGGCCGGACGGCAGTCTGCGGGACTATTGCGAGCCGGAGCGGCTGCTGGACCGCGGCGCGCTGGGGAAGGAGCTTCCCCGGCTGTACAAGGCCAATCTTCTCAACCAGGTCTGGGCCAAGCTCTACGCGGCCCCGCTGCTGGAGGGGCTCCGCTTCCCGGACTACCGCTGGGGGGAGGATCGGCTTTTCCTCTTTGACGCGCTGGAGCGGGCGCAGACCGTGAAAATCCTGCCGGAGAGCAAGCACCGCTACGTCATGCACGAGGGAGAAAGTCTCATCACCCGGTATTATGATAAGAAGTTCCACGTATGCTGTGCAATAGACGGGCGCGTGGAAGCCCTGGGCGCGGCGCTGGGTACGGACGCGGCGGGGGAGGCGGATTTCCGTTACATGTTCGCCAAAAGCGTGTTCTCCTGCCTGACGAACCTCTATGCCCGCTCCTGCAGGCTGAGCCGGGCGGAAAAGCGGGAGATCGCCCGGCGCATCGGAAACGACGAGCAGGTTCGGCGCCGCTGCCGGGACTGCTCCGGCGGGCTTCCCACGAGGCTGCTGTGCGCGGTCGTGCGCAGCGGGCGGCCGGGACTGACGCTTTTCTGCTTCCGGCTGGTGGCCTGGGCGGGGGAGCGCTTCCCCAGGCTGTTTTTGAAGCTGAAGCACAGGAAGTAAACTCTTGCCAAGCGCACACTTTTGCGCTATAATCAGGCACATCTTTTCAGGAAAGGGGGCTGCGGCCTTGGACAATCGACCCATCGGCGTCTTCGACTCCGGCTTGGGCGGGCTTACCGCTCTGCAGGAGCTGCGCCGGCGGATGCCGGAGGCGGATTTCGTGTACTTCGGCGACACCGGCCGCCTGCCCTACGGAGAAAAGACGGTGCCCCAGCTTCGCTGCATGGCGCGGCAGGATCTGGCGCTGATCGCCTCCTACGGCGTCAAGGCCATCCTGGTGGCCTGCGGCACGCTCTCCAGCAATACCCCAGAGCTGCTGGACGCCTTTCCGATCCCCAGCTTCGGCGTGCTGCGCCCCAGTGTGGAGGCCATGGCCCGGACGCCGGGGGACGGCGCCCTGGGGATCCTGGCCACCGCCGCCACCATCCGCAGCGGCGCTTTCGAGCGGGCCCTGCGGCTCGCCTGCCCGGGGCGGGAGATCATCCCCGTGCCCTGCCCGGAGCTGGTGCCCCTGATCGAGAGCGGCCATACCGAGCCCGGGGATCCGCTGCTGCGAAAGGCGGCGGAGGAGTATACGGCCCCCCTGCGCGGGGCTTCGGCGGTGCTGCTGGGCTGCACCCACTACGGCATCGTGGAGGAGGCCCTGCGCCGCTTCCTGGGGCCGGAAACGGCGCTGGTCAGCGCCTCCGCCTGCGGCGCCGCGGCCGTGACCGCCTTTCTGGACGCGCGGGAGCTGCGCGGCGGAAGCGGAGAGGAACGCTATCTCACCAGCGGCGACCCGATACTTTTTGCAGACGCCGCCGCGCGGCTGCTTGGCCGTACCATCGGCGAAAAGCTGGAGCGGCTGCCCGTTATGAGGATCGAGATATGATGAAGGACGTTGTCATCTCCATCAACAGCACCTTCGCCTATGAGGACGGAGAGGAGCAGCGCATGGAGTTTTCCACAGACGGATATTATTTTTATGAAGACCAGGTGGGTTGCCTCAGCTACGAGGAGACGGAGGTCACCGGGATGGAGGGCACCCGCACCAGCCTCTTTGTCATGCCCGACCAGGTGGTGGTGGATCGGGAGGGCACGGTGACCAGCCGGATGGTGTTCAAGGAGGGGCTGAAAAGCGCCTTCCAGTTTGCCACGCCCTTCGGCAACGCCAACATGGGCATCGACACCCGCCGCATCCGCCAGAACATGGGCGAGGGCGGCGGCCGCGTGGAGATCGACTACGTGGTGAACATGGAGCATGTGGTGGCCTCCCGCAACCGGTTTGAGATCACCGTGCGGGAAATCAGCCCGCAGTAAAGCCGAACAGAACGCACAGGGCCGGGATGCTTTGAACCCGGCCCTGTCTTTTTGCGCTCGTCCCTGCTCCGAAAAAAGGGGAGAGAATTTTTCAAAAAAGGCTTGACAAAATTGTATGACTGCGTTATTGTACTACACGGTTAATACATTAACACAACGACACAAGGGAGGTGTGCCGATGGAATGGGAATTCCGGGGAGATCAGCCCATCTACGCGCAGTTGGTGAGGCAGATCAAGCAAGGCATCGTTGCCGGGAACTATCCGCCCGGAGGCAGACTCCCGGCCGTGCGGGAGCTGGCTGCGGAGGCCGGCGTCAATCCCAACACCATGCAGCGGGCGCTGCAGGATCTGGAGCGGGATGGGATGGTCTATTCCCAACGCACGTCGGGACGCTTTGTCACGGAGGACCTTGCGACGATTGAAGCGGCAAAGAAAGCCCTTGCCGAGGAGCTGATCCGCAGCTTCCGGGACGGCATGGGAAAACTGGGTTATGGCAGGGCGGAGATCCTTGCCCTGCTGGAAGAAGAAAAGGAGGAACTATGGCAATCTTAAGCTGCAAAGGGCTGTCGAAGCGCTATGGCAGGAACCTGGCGCTGGACGGCGTCGATTTGAACATTGAACCCGGCCGCGTGGTGGGTCTGCTCGGGCCCAACGGCAGCGGCAAAACCACCCTGATCAAGCTGGTCAACGGGCTGCTGACCCCCAGCTCCGGCGAGATCCTGATCCAGGGCGTCAAGCCAGGCCCCGAGAGCAAGGCGGTCGTGGCCTACCTGCCGGACCGGGATTACCTGGCCGACTGGATGACGCCGGAGCAGCAGATGGATCTGTTCCAGGACTTCTACGCGGATTTTGACCGGGCGAAGGCGGAGGAGATGATCGAGCGCCTGGGTGTGGACAAGAAGCTGCGCTTCAAGCAGCTCTCCAAGGGCAACCGGGAGAAGCTGCAGCTCATCCTGGTCATGAGCCGGAAGGCCAAACTCTATCTGCTGGATGAGCCCATCGGCGGCGTGGATCCCGCCACCCGGGACTATATCCTGGAGACCATCATCCACAATTACAACCCCGATGCGGCCGTGATCCTCTCCACGCACCTGATCGCCGATGTGGAAAAGGTGCTGGACGAGGCGATCTTCCTGAAAAACGGCCAAATCGTCCTCCACGCGCAGGCCGACGCGATTCGGGAGGAAAAGGGCATGAGTATCGACCAATACTTCCGGGAGGTGTTCAGATGTTAGGCAAACTTTTGAAGCTTGAATTTCGCGCCACCGGGCGCGTCATGCTGCCCGCGCTGGGCGTGCTGACAGTGCTGGTGCTGCTGGCGAACCTCTCCGTCCGCCTGCTGGACAGCCGGCTCAGCTCTTTTCTGACGGTTCTGCTGATCCTGGTGCTAATCGCCACCTTTATCGCCGTAGTGGCGGCGGAGCTGATGCCCATCATCATCATGATCGTCCGCTTCCATAAGAACCTGCTGGCCAACGAGGGCTATCTGATGCACACCCTGCCGGCCAGCGTCCACTCCCTGGTCTGGGCCAAGCTGATCGTCTCCCTGGTCTGGCTGCTGGCCACCAACCTGGTCATCGTGCTGCTGGGCGGGCTTTCGGTGATGCACCTGGCGCAGATGAATCTGGCCCAGCTGCTGGCTGGCTTCCCCAGCCTGGAGGAGCTGCGCAGGATGCTGGCCTCCGTGGGCCTCAACATGGGTGATTTCTACCTGGTGCTGGCGGAGCTTGCGCTGATCATCATCCTCAGCGGACTGGTGAGCTGCCTGCACTTCTACGCGGCCATGTCCCTGGGCCACACCTTCACCCGCCGGAAGGGCCTGATGAGCGTGCTGTGCTTCGTGGGCATCAGCTTCGCCTTCAGTCTCATCACCAACCTGCTGGGTATCCAGGAGGTGGAGTACCTGAACACCGTCACCGTGGTGACCGTTCGCGGGGGACTGAACGTGCTGCACGGCACCATGGGCAAGAGTCTCCTCTATCTGCTGGCCCAGGGCGCGCTGCTCTACGCCGCGACGGTCTTCGGCCTGCAGAAGAAGCTGAATCTGGCATGAGCAGGAAGCTGATCGCCTTTGATCTGGACGGGACGCTGTTCGACGATGACAAGTCCATCCCGGCGGAAAACCTCGACGCGCTGGCGGCGGCCGCGAACCGGAACTATGTCCTGGTTCCGGCCACCGGGCGGATGGTGCCGGGCATCCCGGCCAATGTCCGCGCCCTGCCCTTCTGCCGCTGGTATATCGTCTCCAACGGCGCCGGGGTCTACGACGCCGCGGAGGACCGGCTCCTGCTCCGGGCGGACATCCCGGCGGAGCTGGCCCTCCGCTGCTGCGAGCACATGGACGCCCTGCCTGTGATCTACGACTGCTATCAGGGGGACAGCGGCTACATGACCCGCAGCATGTACGACAACTGCGAGGAATTCTTCCCCTTCGAGCCCCATATGTATGAAATGGTCAAGCTCCTGCGCCGTCCGGTGGAGGAGCTGAAGGCCTTTCTCCGCCAGAAGGGCGAGCCGGTGCAGAAAATGCAAATGTTCTTCCGCCCCCGGGATTTGGCCCTGCGGGAGCGGGAGCTGGAGCGCTTTCCGGCGCTGTTTCCGGAGCTCAGCGCCACCACCTCGGTCTCCAACAATATTGAGATCAACAGCGCCAGGGCCGGCAAGGGCAAGGCCCTGCGGGCGCTGGCGGCCCATCTGGGCATCCCGCCGGAGGACACCGTGGCCTTCGGCGACGGCACCAACGACTGTGAGCTGCTGGAGATGGCGGGCCTGGGCGTAGCCATGGCAAACGCCGACCCCAAGGTCAAGGCCATCGCGGACGAGATCACCGACAGCAACAACGCCGCAGGCGTGGGGAAGACCCTTTGGCGCCTGCTGGGAGAGTAAATCACAAGGAAAAACAAACCATGCCCCCGGAGCGCATTGCTCCGGGGGCATGGTTTTCAAAACGCAAAACGCAGATCTGCGCGCTTACCGATCCAGCCAACGGCAGGCGGCCAGGGCGGCCACTGCGCCGTCGGCTACGGCGGTGGTGAGCTGGCGGACGGCCTTTTTCCGGCAGTCCCCCGCCACGAAAAGGCCCTCGGTGGGCGTCAGACAGTCCTCGCCGGCGTCGGCGTAGCCCGCCTTGTCCCGCTCCAGCCAGAGGGCGAAGGCCTCCAGATCCGGCCGGTGGCCGATGGCCACGAAAAGCCCCTCCACGGGGATCTCCCGCGTCCGGCCGTCCTGCTCCACGACGACGCCGCTGAGCTCGTCCCCGCCCAGCAGAGCGGTGACCGCGGCGTTCAGCACGAACTCCACGTTTTCCCGCGCCTCCAGGGCCTCCACCAGCTTCTGCTCGCCCCGGAAGGCGTCCCGGCGGTGGATCAGGTAGACCTTGCTGCAGCTCTCGCTCAAAAGCAGCGCGTCCTGCAGGGCGCTGTTGCCGCCGCCGTTGACCGCCACGGCCTTGCCCTTGTAGAAGGCGCCGTCGCAGACCGCGCAGTAGCCCACGCCGGAGCCCACCAGCTCCTCCTCCCGGGCGAGGCCCAGGGTCCGGGGATGGGCTCCCGTGGCCAGGATCACCGTCCGGCCCTCGAAAAAGGCCCCGCCCTCGCAGACGGCGCGCCAGATCCCATCTGCGCGCTCCAGCCGGACGATCTCCTCCAGCTCCACCTCGGCCCCCTGCTCCATGGCCTGCTCCAGGAGCTTGTCTCCCAGCTCGTTGCCGCTGACGGACACGAAGCCCGGGAAGTTCTCCACCCGGGGCGACCAGGTGATCTGCCCGCCGAAGGCGGCCTTTTCCAGCACCAGGACGCTTTTGCCCGCCCGGCAGGCGTAGGTGGCGGCGGTGAGTCCCGCCGGGCCGCCGCCGATGATCAAAATATCGTACATGTCGAACATCCTTTCACAAGAAACGGATCGCCTTCGCGATCCGTTTCTTCTCAAAACGCAAAACGCAAAACTTACTGCGTCACATATGCCTTGATGGCGCCGGCGCCGGCGATCTTTTCAAAGCCGCCGTCCTTGGGGACGATCAGCGTGGGCGCCTGCTTCACGCCGTATTCCTTGGCCAGCTCCGGGTTCTCGTCCGCCAGGATCTTGTCGTAGCGGAAGCCGGCCTTGTCCATGTAGGAGCAGGCAATGCGGCAATTGGGGCAGGTGGCGGTGGCGAAGAGGATGGGCGTTGCAAAGGAGGGCTGCTCCGGCGCGGCGGGAGCGTCAGTGGCGGGGGCGACCTTGTGCGGCTCAATGGGGCCGGCGTGCTTCAGGCTGGAGTGGCACAGATCGTACTCCTTGCGCTCCTTGTACTCCTGGGTCTTGCCCTCGTTCCAGTTCTGCACCGGGCGGTAGTAGCCGGTGATGCGGCTGTAGACCTCGGCGCTCTGGCCGCAGTGGGGGCAGGTGAAATGCTCGCCGGTCAGGTAGCCGTGATCCTTGCACACCGAGTAGGTGGGGCTCATGGTGTAGTAGGGCAGGCGGTAATTCTCCGCGATCTTCCGCACCAGATTGGCGGCCGCCTCCCAGTCGGGCAGCTTCTCGCCCAGGAAGGCGTGGAAGACGGTGCCGGAGGTGTAGCGGGTCTGCAGATCGTCCTGGATGTCCAGGGCCTCGAAGATGTCCTCGGTATAGCTCACGGGCAGGTGGGAGCTGTTGGTGTAGTAGGGGGCGCCGCCGGGCTCCGCCGCGGTGATGATGTCGGGGAAGTCCTCCACGTCGTGCTTGGCGAAGCGGTAGGAGGTGGACTCGGCGGGGGTGGCCTCCAGGTTATAGAGGTCGCCGTACTGCTCCTGGTAGTCGCTCAGGCGCTCACGCATGTGATCCAGCACCTGCTTGGTGAACTCCTGGCAGCGGGGATCGGTCATGTTGCAGCGCAGCCACTTGGCGTTGAGGCCCGCCTCGTTCATGCCCACCAGGCCGATGGTGGAGAAGTGATTTTCAAAGGTGCCCAGGTAGTGCTTGGTGTAGGGGTAGAGCCCCTCGTTCAGGAGCTTGGTGATGACGGTGCGCTTGATCTTCAGGGAGCGGGCCGCCAGATCCATCAGCTTGTCCAGCCGCCGGTAGAAGTCCTGCTCGTCCGCGGACTGGTAGGCCAGGCGGGGCATATTCAGAGTCACCACGCCGATGGAGCCGGTGGATTCGCCGGAGCCGAAGTAGCCGCCGGACTTTTTGCGCAGCTCCCGCAGGTCCAGACGCAGGCGGCAGCACATCGAGCGCACATCGGAGGGCTCCATGTCGGAGTTGATGTAGTTGGAGAAGTAGGGGGTGCCGTACTTGGCGGTCATCTCAAAGAGGAGCTTGTTGTTCTCGGTGGGAGACCAGTCAAAGTCCCGGGTGATGGAATAGGTGGGGATGGGGTACTGGAAGCCGCGGCCGTTGGCGTCGCCCTCGATCATGACGTTGATGAAGGCCTTGTTCACCAGATCCATTTCCTTCTTGCAGTCGCCGTAGGTGAAGTCCACCTCCTTGCCGCCCACGATGGCGGGCAGATCCTTCAGGTCGGCGGGGACGGTCCAGTCCAGGGTGATGTTGGAGAAGGGCGCCTGGGTACCCCAGCGGCTGGGGGTGTTCACGCCGAAGACGAAGGACTGGATGCACTGCTTGACTTCCTTGTAGCTCAGGTTATCCACCTTCACAAAGGGGGCCAGGTAGGTGTCGAAGGAGGAGAAGGCCTGGGCGCCGGCCCATTCGTTCTGCATGATGCCCAGGAAGTTCACCATCTGGTTGCAGAGGGTGGACAGGTGGCTCGCGGGGGAGGAGTTGATCTTGCCCGGGATGCCGAGGCCCTGCTGGATGAGCTGCTTCAGGCTCCAGCCGGCGCAGTAGCCGGTGAGCATACTCAGGTCGTGCAGGTGGATCTCGCAGTTGCGGTGGGCGTCGGCGATCTCCTGGTCATAGACCTCCGAGAGCCAATAGTTGGCGGTGATGGCGCCGGAGTTGGAGAGGATCAGGCCGCCCACGGAGTAGGTGACGGTGGAGTTTTCCTTCACGCGCCAGTCGGTGACGTTCAGATACTTGTCCACGGTGTCCTTGTAGTCCAGATAGGTGGACTTCATGCTGCGCAGCTTTTCCCGCTGCTTGCGGTACAGGATGTAGGCCTTGGCCACGGTCTCGTAGCCGCCCCGGGACAAAACCGCCTCCACGCTGTCCTGGATATCCTCCACCGCGATCTTGCCGTCCTTGATCTTGGGCAGGAAGTCCGCGGAGGTCTTCAGCGCCAGAAAGTCAATGACGCTCTCGTTATATTCGGTCTTGGTGGCCTCAAACGCCTTTTTGATGGCCTCCGCGATCTTGGTGATGTCAAACTCAACGATTTTGCCGTCTCTCTTTACGACCTGGTACATTTCTTTTCTCCCCCTGTTATTCTCGTAGGGGCGGCTGCCGGCCGCCCGGAATGTGTCTTTCTCTGCGGGCGGCAGATTGCCGCCCCTACAGTTTTATTCTACGCCTCTGACCCGGACGGTGGGCACGTGGGGCCGCACCGCCTCCGCCAGGGCGTGCATTTCCTCTCCCGTGAAGGCGCTCAGGCCCTCAATGGCGATCACATCGCCGGAATCCTTGAACTGCTGCAGGTAGTATTCCCGGGCGCCGGCGATCCATTGCGCCGCTTCCACCAGACTCTCCCGGGTGTGCAGCCCCTTCACCACCGTGGTGCGGAACTCATATTCCACCGGGCCTGCGAGCAGGTAGTTCTTCGTCTCCTCCACCGGGCGCAGATCGAAGCCGGAGACGCCCACGGTTTTGGCGTAGAGGGCGGGGCTGTTTTTGATGTCCACCGCCACCCGATCCACCAGGCCGGCCTCCACCAGGGCCCGCAGCCGCTCGGGGAAGGAACCGTTGGTGTCCAGCTTCACCGCGTAGCCCAGATCCTTGACCTGGCGCAGGAAGCCGTCGATGTCCTTATGCAGCAGCGGCTCGCCCCCGGTGACGGCCACGCCGTCCAGGATGCCCTGCCGCTTTTTCAGGAAAGCCACCACCGTCTCGGCGCCGTTTTCGTCCCCCTGCAGCCGCTCCGGCAGCACCAGAGGGGCGTTGTGGCAGAAGGGACAGCGGAAGTTGCAGCCGCCGGTGAACACCGTGCAGGCCACATGGCCCGGGTAGTCCAGCAGGGTCAGTTTTTGCAATCCGGAGATGCGCAAGGCCGAGGCCCCCTTTCTTACTGCGAGGCCCATGATAGCGCTATCTTGTCCCCTTGTCAAGGGGGGAAACACAAAATATAGAAAGTTTAACCGCTCTGTAACCGCTTTGACCACAAAATATAGTGTCAGGCGGGATTTTGTTCCCGCCTGACACCGAATGACATTTTACCCGATTTGCCCGGATTTTGCAAGCCCTTTCGGCAAAAAAGATTTTACAAAGCTGTGACCTTCGGGCGGTTGCCCTTCTGTGCAAAGCGTGGTATAATCCCATTCATGAACCTGATATAAGGGAGAGTGTCACTATGTGCGGAATCGTTGGCTATATCGGAAAGGAGCAGGCGGGCCCCATCCTGCTGGATGGGCTGGAGCGCCTGGAATACCGGGGCTATGACTCGGCCGGCGTCGCGGTCCTCTCACCGGAGAAGGGTCTGCAGGTCAAAAAGGCTAAGGGACGGTTGAAGGTGCTCCGGGCGCTGGTGGACGACGGCCGCGCCGTGGAGGGGACGCTGGGCATCGGCCACACCCGCTGGGCCACCCATGGGCAGCCCAACGACGTCAACTCCCACCCTCATCTCAGTGAGGACAGCCGTATCGCCGTGGTGCACAACGGCATCATCGAAAACTATGTGGAGATCAAGGAATACCTGATCGGCAAGGGCGTCTGCTTCCGTTCCGAGACGGACACGGAGGTGGTGGCCCAGCTTCTGGCTTACCACTATCGGGAGACCGGGGACATCATGCAGGCGGTTTACCGGGTGCTGCACCGGATCGAGGGGGCCTACGCCCTGGGGATCCTCTGCGCCGATCTGCCGGACGCCTTCATCGCCGCCCGCAAGGACGCGCCGCTGCTGCTGGGCTACGGCCAGGGCTGCAGCTTCATCGCCTCGGACGTGACCGCCATCATCAAGCACACCCGGGAGGTCTCCTACATGGAGGACGGCGAGGTGGCCGTGGTGCGGGCGGACGGGATCCGGGTCTTCAACGCCCTGGGCCGCCCGGTGGAGAAGACGCACAGCTTCATCGACTGGGACGTGAGCGCCGCGGAGAAGGGCGGCTACGCCCACTTCATGTTCAAGGAGATCATGGAGCAGCCTGAGGCCGTGCGCAAGACCGTCCATCCCCGGCTGAAAAACCGGCGGGTGGTGTTTGAGGAGCTGAAAATGACCCCGGAGGAGATCCGCGCCATCAGCCGGATCGTGATCGTGGCCTGCGGCTCCAGCTACCATGTGGGCATGGTGGGCAAATACAATCTGGAACGGATGCTGCGCCGCCCGGTGGAAACCATGCTGGCCTCGGAGTTCCGCTATTGCGACCCGCTGGTGGACGACAAGACCCTGGTCATTGTCATCAGCCAGTCCGGCGAGACCCTGGACACCATGGCGGCCCTGCGCCAGGCCAAGGCTCTGGGGGCGAGGATCCTCTCCATCGTGAACGTGGTGGGCTCGTCCATCGCCCGGGAGTCGGACGAGGTGCTCTACACCTGGGCCGGGCCCGAGATCGCCGTGGCCACCACCAAGGCCTACAGCACCCAACTGGTGCTGCTGGATATGCTGGGCCTCTATTTCGGAGAGGTGCTGGGCAGCGTTTCCGCCGCGGACTACGACGCCATTGTGGAGGAGCTGCAGGCCCTTCCCGCCAAGATGGAGGAGCTGCTGGAGAATGTGGAGGAGATCAAGTATCTGGCCTCCCGCTGCTTTAACCATGAGCACATCTTCTTTATCGGCCGCAATCTGGACTACGCCCTGGGCCTTGAGGGGAGCCTGAAGCTCAAGGAGATTTCCTACATCCACTGTGAGGCCTACGCGGCGGGCGAGCTGAAGCACGGCACCATCTCCCTCATCGAGGACGGCACCCTGGTGCTGGCTCTATGCACCTACGCGCCGCTCTTCGACAAGAGCCTGTCCAACATCGTGGAGGTCAAGGCCCGGGGGGCCGACGTCCTGGCCCTCACCGACGACAGCCACGGCGCGGAGCTGCGCAAGACCGTTCCCAACGTGCTGACCATCCCCGACACCCATACCATTTTCAAGCCCTCTCTGGGCGTCATCCCCCTGCAGGTCTTCTCCTACTACATGGCCCTGCAGCGGGGCTGCGACATCGACAAGCCCCGGAACCTGGCAAAGTCGGTTACCGTGGAGTGAGGGGGACGGGCCGAGGGGGAGCCCGGCCCGTCGGACAAGCCCAAGCAGAACAAGGAGGATACAAGGATGAAAAAAACGCTTGCGCTGCTGCTGACGCTGACCGTGATCCTGGCCCTGGCCGCCTGCGGCGCGGACAAAAGCGCGCTTCCCGCCGCTCCCGGGGGAGAGACGCCTGCCGTGCGGAGCGCGGAGCGCGTGGGGAACTATAAGCTCATCAGGATCAGCCGGGACGGCGAGACCAAGGACTTTGAAGCGATGGGGATCGTGGAGGAGATGGCGAAGACCTCCGGCCTGAGCTTCAACGCCGACGGCACCGGCGTCTTCCTGTCCGGCGGGAAGGAAAGTCCGATCACCTGGGACGACGCCCAGTTTACCCTGGACGACGGCGCGATCATGCGCTACAGCTATGAGGACGGCGTAATCACCATTTACGGGGCGGAATCCGAGCTCAGCTACCGGCACGACTGACGATGGGAAAACAGCAAAAGGCCCGGCGGGGGAGACCCCGCCGGGCCTTTTGCCGGGAGACAGAAGAAAGCTCTGGACAAAAACTTTCATATCGTGTATAAAAAGAATGATGTCGTGTGAGAAACGGCACGAACAAAAAATGGAGGACAAAAAGATGAAGAAGATTTTTGCGCTGCTGCTGGTCCTGGCTATGGTTCTGGCCCTGGGAGCCTGCGGCAAGGAAAGCACCGCGCCCGCTGCCACTCCTGCCGCTCCCGCCGGTGATGCCGGTAATGAGAGCGCTGCTGCCGCTGGCGATGATGTCCCCTCCGGAGAGACGACCGGTGAGGAGAAGCAGGCGGAAGAAATCGTGGAGCTTACGATCGTCGGCACCTATGAGATCGTGTCCGCTCAGAAAGGCGATGAGATCAAGACGCCTGAGGATACCCCCGATATGGTGGGCAGCTACATCACGCTCAATGCCGATGGTACCGGCGAGATGAGACTTGGCAGCGAGATGGACAACATTACCTGGGACGATGCACAGATCTATGATTCTACCGGCGAGGGCGTTCCCTACACCTGGGAGCTGAACACGCTGACGCTGGATGTGTACGGCGTTATTTTGGTTTTCGAGCGCTGAGATTCCCTGATACCCCAAAAGCAGACCTTTCCGGTCTGCTTTTTTGAGTGGAAACGAGGAAAAACTGGACATACATGGGAAAAAGTATTTGAAGACCATAATCTCCATCCCGTCGGATCATGCAGTCTGCCGGGGGGTTGTAAAAGGAGGAAAAAACAATGGCATTCTGCTCCAACTGCGGCGCCCAAATTCCCGAAGGCCAGGCCTTCTGTACCAACTGCGGCGCCAAAATCGCCCGGGATCCGCAGCCTCGGCCGACGGCTCCCACGCCCGGAACCTACGGCGCTCCGGCCTACGCTGTGCCGGTTGGCGTCCCTGCTTCTCCCCGCAAAAAGAGCAATACCGGCCTCATCATCGGCATTGGGGCCGCAGTGCTGGTTGTCGCGCTGACGGTTTTGATCCTGTTCCTGACCGGCGTGCTGGGGTTCGGCACAGGATCCGGTTCGGATCAGCCCGTCGCAACACCGGATCAGAACGAGCCGGAGACCCCGATCCAGATGATGGTGAAGATTGAAACGACGGACTTCACGAATGCGGAAGAAATGCTGGATGCAAATATAAAGATGCTCAACGGCTTCGCCGCAGAACCGGTCGGGAATATTCTAAAGCTAATAAAGGCCTCTCCGCTGAATCAGGCTTTTCTGCAGCAGATGAACGTGGAGTTGCAGATTCAGCTTGCAGATCGCCAGGCGGCAGGATATGATCCCGAGAACTTTAAGATCACAGTCGAGACCGCTGGCCAGGTCCCGCTTACCCCGGCAGAACTGACGTCATATCAGACCAAGCTGATCAACATGGGCACCGAGCTGAAGGTCCGGGTCATCCAAGCTCGCGTCTCCGGATCCGATGCGTATATGGAAATCCTGAGCGAGACCGGCTGGAACGACGAACAGATCAACGAATACTTAGACGCCTTGGATAAACTGGCAGATGAGCTTGTCAACGCAAAAGTCGACGAGGGCTACACACTCTCTGCGATCCTCACCGAGACGGGCAGCTACTACCAGATCAAGAACGGCGACATGGGCACCTCGGTGCACAGTGACACCTTCACTGTCGTCAAGGTCAACGGCCGCTGGGTCGAGTGGGACTCCTTCCGGAGCATGCTGCGTCTCCTGCAGGATCCGAACCTTGATTGAGCCACGCGGAAAAAATCTATGACATAATACAAGCACTCCGCAGGGCGCAAGCCCTGCGGAGTGCTTTTTTCGTATCTTTACTGTTTGGCCGCGGCGGCCAGCTTCCGCTCCCGGCGGCGGAGGATCTCCTCGCTCTTGGGCTGGATGTCGCCCGCCTTGGTGAGGGCCCACTTGGTCATCACCGGGCCCGCCAGCTCATACACCAGCACGGCAAAGAGCACGATGTTGCGGATCAACGGCCCGTCGCCGGGCAGCTGGGCGGCGGTGACGCACATGCCCAGGGCCACGCCCGCCTGGGGCCAGAGGGTGATACCCAGGTACTTGACCACCTTGGGGCTGCAGCCCATCATCCGGGCAGATTCCCGGGCGCCGAAGTATTTGCCCAGGCAGCGGGAAAGGATATACACCGCGCCGATCAGCACCGAGCTGAGCTTGGCGAACACCGTCAGCTCCAGCTCCGCGCCGGAGAGCACGAAGAACAGCACCATCAGCGGGGAGGACCACTTGTCCGCCCGCTCCATGATCTCGTCGGACAAGGGGCAGAGGTTGCAGAAGACGCTGCCCAGCATCATGCACACCAGCAGGGGCGAGAAGCCCAGGGTCGCCTTGCCCAGAGGCAGATCCAGCTTGGACAGGGCCACCGTCAGGAACACGAAGCCGATGGTCATGGCCACCCGGTTCCGGTTGGAGTGGAAGAGCTTTTCCAGCCGGGTCAGCGCCCAGCCGGCCACGGCGCCCAGCAGCAGGGAGCCCAGGATCTCCAGCAGCGGGTTCACCGCCACGGAATACACGTCCACGGCGCCGCTGCCCAGGGCCTCCGCGATGCCGAAGGACACGGCGAACAGCACCAGACCCACCGCGTCGTCCAGGGCGACGATGGGCAGCAGCAGATCCGTCAGCGGGCCCTTGGCCTTGTACTGGCGCACCACCATCAGCGTGGCCGCCGGGGCGGTGGCCGCGGCGATGGCGCCCAGGGTGATGGCGGCGGGGACGCTCATGATCTCCGGAGCCAGGAAGTGGACGCCCAGCAGGGCCAGATCCACGACCGCCGTGGTGAGCACAGCCTGCAGGATGCCGATCACGGTGGCCTGCCGACCGGTCTCCCGGAGCTGGGAGAGGCGGAATTCATTGCCGATGGAGAAGGCGATGAAGCCCAGGGCCACGTCGGGGATCAGACCCAGGCCCTTCAGCTCCTCAAAGCTGGAAAAACCCACGCCGGGAATGCCCAGGGCGCCGATGAGGCAGGGCCCGATCAGTACGCCCGCCACCAGATAGGCGGTCACGTCCGGCAGCTTCCAGATACTCATGATGCGGGTCATCATCAGGCCCGCGAAAATCGCAACGGATAAAGACAGCAGTTCAGTCATAGAAAAATCAACTCCTTCAAAGCGCCCCGCTATTCTACGCCGTCCCGCCGCAAAAAGCAAGCCAAAAACCCGTTGATTTCACCAGGAAACCAACGGGTTTTTTGGGCAGTTTTGCCAAATCATGCGGGACAGGGGATCAGGGGAAATGAAGGAATGAAGGAATGAAGAATGAAAAATGATGGCGTCGGCTGCGCCGACGGATTGAGCGGCGGGACAGGGGACGGTTCTCTGTGTTCTGGGCATTTTACCAAGTGTTGCGGCACTTACCAGGAACTGAAGTCCTCCTCGGAGTATTCCAGATCCCGCTCTATCACGACGGTCTTCCGATAGCCCTCCAGATACTGCACCACGGTGACGTGGATCGTGCCGCTCTCCGGCGCCCAGTCCGGCTTGGGGAAGATGAAGCGGGCGGTGTAGTAGGAGGAATCGCCGAAGCCGTAGCTCTCCCGCAGCGCCTCGTACTGGATCGTCTCCGGGTCGATGGGACGGCCGTCGATGGAGAAGGAGACGCTGAGCGTGTTCATCTTTACGGCGTCCGGATCGTCCAGCACCAGCGTCACAGGAAAATCGGACTCGTAGGTCCCGAAGCGGAAGCAGCCGGGATAGTTCCAGTCGGACTTCTCCGTGTCCTTCGGCCAGTAGCGCAGGCCCCAGCCCAGCTCCGGCGAGGACAGCAGATCCAGCTCCTCGGTGACGGTTTCCCCGTCCTTATCATAGACCAGCACGGCGTGCAGCGCCAGCTCCTCCGGAAAAGTATTTCGTTTGTTATACTCCTCCATGTGGTCAAAGTACATGTCGTCCAGCTCCACGCCGGGCAGCTCCAGCTCCCCCTTTATCAGGTCCTTCGGCTCCAGGTGGTAACTGGTCACCGGCAGATCCAGGATGGGCTCCGTCAGCTCCAGCGTTACCGATTCAAAGGCCTCCGGCCGGGTGAGGTTCAGGCGGATATAGCTGGTGGAGGAGAAGCTGTAAAACAGGATCTCGCAGGACGGCTCCGGCTCGGGTGTGGGCTCGGGCGTGGGCTGGGGGGTCGTCTCCGGCGCAGCCGAAGGCGCCGGAGACGGCACCGCGCCGGGCTCCGGCGTGGCGGTCGAAACGCCGGAGGGCAAGGGGAGCGGGGCCTCCCGCCCGATGGGGAGAGCTGTGCGCAGCCGCGGCAGCAGCAGGAGGATCAGCACGCCGGCGGCCAGGGCGTACAGCAGCTTGCGCCGCCGTCTTTTGCCGGACGCCTCCTCCTGAGCACGGGGAGGCGGAAACTCCTCCGGCGGGGGCAGCGCCTCCGCCGCGGGGGCCGGAAATTCCTCCGGCGGGAAGGCCCACTCTTCCGGCGGAGAGAGGGCGTCGCGTTCGTTTTTCATGGCGGCCTCTTAACGCTGATGCACGTCCAGCTGCGGGAAGGGAACCTCCACCTGGAGGCTGCGGAAGCCCACCAGCAGCTCCCGGTTCAGAAGTCTGGCTCCCGAATAGATCTTGTCCTCCGGCACCTCTGCGATGAAGCGCAGCGTCACGCCGGAGGGGCCCAGCTCCTGCACGCCCAGATAGACCGGCGCGGACAGGAACACGTCTCCATGGCGCTGGAAGATCTGCTCCATCAGCCCGGGCAGCTTCTTCTCAAAGGCGGGGAGATCCGTCTCATAGGGGACGTCGATGTTGCTGACGGCCAGGGAGGCGTTGTCAGAGCGGTTGAGGATGTTCTTCATGTCGGAGTTGTTGATGATCTTGATGTTTTTGCCCGCGTCCTCGATGGAGGTGGTGCGGATGCCGATCTCCTTGACGGTGCCGCGGAAGCCGTTGACCTCCACGATGTCGCCCACGTTGTACTGATTCTCAAAGAGCATGAAGGCTCCGGTGACCAGATCGGCGATCAGGCTCTCCGCGCCGAAGCCCAGCACCAGGGCCAGGATGCCCACGGCGGTGACGATGGTGGACAGATCCACGCCCAGGATGTTCAGGCCCCAGCAGAGGATCACGATGGCGGCGATGTATTTGAGCAGGCTGACCGCCAGCGTCAGCAGGGTGCGGCTGCGGTGGGAGCGGGGATGGAAGCAGCCCAGCGCCAGGGCCAGCAGGTTCACGGCGGCCAGCACCGCAAAGGCCATGGCGAAGGCCTTGACCAGGGAGCTGTCCGTGGACGCGGAAACCGGGAACAGTATGCCGGCCAGCGCGGCAAAGAGCGCCAGACGCAGACCGCGGGAAAGCAGTTGTTTTTTGTTCATAGGGAGGACTCCTCTCGTTGCTTTATATACCTATTGTAATAAACCGTCCTGTCCGCGTCAAGACAAAAACCGACAAAGATCGCGGATTTGTCAAAAAAAGGGGCGGACTGAAGGATCAGTCCGCCAGAACAGGGTTGTGGGATAAAGATATGAGCCGATCTTCCCTCGGAAGACCCATTGGATAAGCTGTGCCTGTAGCATAGCGCGTTTCGGCGCATTTGTAAAGAGCGAAGGAGCACTAGTTTTGTCGAAGCCGATTTTTTTGCATAGCCGCGGGGAAATGGGACAAAATAAGGCTGACGCAGCCATACGAACGCCGGAGCAAAGCACCGGCGGAGCAAGAGAGGAGTTTGACGTATGATCATGGATCGAATCGCCCTGGTGCTGGCCATTATCGGCGGCCTCAACTGGGGCAGCGTGGGCCTGTTCCGCTTCGACCTGGTGGCCTGGCTCTTTGGCGGGCAGACTGCCACGGTCAGCCGCGTGATCTACACCCTGGTGGGCCTGTCCGCCATTTGGTGCATCTCGCTGCTGTTCCGCAGCGACGCCGTCACCGACGAATAAGGAAAAGGGCCTCCCGCGCCGCGGGAGGCCTTTTCCTTGTTCGGTTTTTAGTTCGTAGTTCGTAGTTCGTAGTTCGTAGTATTTTGGGCAGGTTGACATTACGCTGCCGCGCTCGTCTTCCGCCGCTAAAAACTACGAACTAAAAACTAAAAACTCACTTATACCGCAGGCGGGGCTTGTAGAACTCAAAGATCACCGCGTCCCGGCCCTTTTCGTTCCGCGGCTCGTGAGAGGTCCAGCCCACCTTCATGGCGCCCAGCCACTCGGACAGGCGCACCGGCAGCGGGCGGAAGCCGATCTTGTAGGCGATGAACTGGGGCCGGGCCAGGAAGTTCAGCAGCGTCCGGCTGAGCACGAAGCCCAGGGGCTTGCCGAAGCCGTCCTTCACATAGTCCGCGACCGGGGCCGCGAGCTGCCCGCGCACCAGATCCCGCCCGTGGAAGCGGAACCAGGCCACGATCTTGGGGTTGAAGCTCTCGATGCAGGCCTCGCCCCGGTAGTTCTCCAGCATGGCGTAGGTCTTTTCGCAGAGCTCCCGGTTGCGTTTGCCGTTTTTCAGCTCCACGATCAGCGGGCCCCGGCCGCGCACCACCGCGAGCACCTCGGAAAACAGGGGGATCCGCTGGGCCGTGCCGCACAGGCGCATCCCCTGCAGCTCCTCGAAGCTGAATTCGTCCACCCGGCCGTGGACGCCGCAGACCCGATCCAGGGTGTCGTCATGGAAGACCACTACCTGGCCGTCCTTGGAGAGCTGCACGTCCAGCTCGATGCCGTAGCCGGCCTCGGCGGCCAGACGGAAGGCCTCCAGGGAGTTTTCCGGCACGGATTTGTCCCGGCTGTGCAGACCGCGATGGGCGAAGTTGCCGCCGTAGAAGGGCGCCTTCTGCCGCTTGGAGGCGCGGCCGGGGGCGGTCAGAAAGACGGGCAGGGCGACTGCGGCCGCCGCGCCCAGGCAGAGCTTTGCAAGGCTTTTCCTATCCATTTGCAAATACCTCCTTGGGAGAGATTCGTTCTCCAGTAGTTTACCACTTTTTCCCTGGCCCAGTCAATCGAAAAACAAAACCCGGCTCCAAAAAGGAGCCGGGGAAGAAGCGGGCCGCGCTTTGACTCAGTCGTCCGCGCCCAGGGCCTCCAGACCGGAGACATTGGCCACCTTGCCGGCCTTGATGTTCTTGACGAAGGCGGTGAACACCGTGCAGCTGAGCAGGGTGAGGATGGTGGCGTAGACGGGCAGGGCCTGCCAGGCCATGGTGGCTTTCAGCACCAGACCCAGCAGCACCGGGGTGACGGTTTGGGCGGACATGCTGGCCGCGTAGTAGTAGCCGGTAAACTTGCCGATTTTCTTGGCCGAGCAGAGCTCCACCACCATGGGGAAGGAGCAGTTGTGCACCAGGGCCATGCCGAAGCCCTTGAGTACCCATACCACATAGAGCAGGACGGGGAAGACGAACTCGCCGTTCTTAGCGGAATCCAGCACCTTGCCCGTGGGCTTGACGAAGCACATGACCACCAGGCCCACGAAGGTGATCATCAGGCCTGCGGCAATGGTCCACTTGCGGCCAACCCGGTCGGCGATCTTGCCGGCGATGGCAAAGCCGATCACCGAGGCCACGCCGCCGGCGATGGTCAGGATCATGGTGGCGCTGGAGACGGATTTCAGATGGTAGATGACGTAGTTGCCCACGTAGGTGCCCAGGGCGTTGTCGCTCATGAACCAGAGGAACTCCGCCGCCAGGATGGCCAGCAGCATGTTCCGGTTTTCTCTGGACATGGGCTTGTCGTCGTCAATGGGCGTGGCCACGGCGGCCAACTGCTCTCCCAGAGCCAGCTCGTCCTTGAGCTCCTCGGCCAGCTCGTTCTCCTTGATGGTTTTGAAGAGCACCAGGGCGGAGATCACCATCAGTACGGAGCCGATGATGAAGGGCAGCTCAATGGTCCAGATGTTCCGCTCGGCCACAGGGGCGTTGATATAATCGGACAGCACCAGGAAAATGCCCAGAACCGTGGCAAAAGCGCCGCCCAAATAACCCATGATGTTGATGATGCCGTTGGCCTTGGCCCGCAGAGGCTTGGGCGTGATGTCCGGCATCAGGGCCACGGCGGGGTTGCGGTACATCATCATGAAGATCAGCACGATCGCCATCATGGATACCATGCCCACGATGTTATTGTAGTGGAAGAACAGGGGAATGAAGGGGAAGGCCACGGCGGAGACGAAGGTGCCCACCAGGATGTAGGGCATGCGCTTGCCGATGGGGGTCTTGGTTTTGTCGGAGAGGTTGCCGAAGATGGGCAGCAGGATCAGGGCGGCCAGATTGTCGCAGGCCATGATGATGCCCACGATCCACTGTACCTCCAGGATCGTCTGCGGATCGCTGGCCTTCAGCTCGGCGGAGGTCTTGCCGTAAATGCTGTGGGCGAAAATATCCGTCAAAAACGTGGGGCACCAGGAGTCGTAAACCTGCCACAGCAGCAGGATGCCGAAGAAAGCGAAGCCGATGAGGGCTGTGCGGCTGTAGTTGAGCTTCAGCCCGCCGTACGCGGGGGGCTCCTGCGCGGTTTTCTTTTTGAACATGTCATTCTCCCTTTCCGTCTCGTTTTGCCTGAAAACTATCTGATATTTTACTCCTTTTTGCGGTGTTTGTAAAGAAAATCCTCCGCCCGGCCCACAGTCTTCAGGCCGGGCGGAGGATTTGTGAAAAAACGGGGGATCCTAACGATGATCGCACTCGGGCATCAACTCATCCGAGATGACGCACAGCATCTCGTTCAGCTTCTCCGCATCCTCCCGGGAGAAGCGCTCCTTCATGCGCTGCACCACCTGCTGCTCGTAGGAGGTCAGCAGTTCCATGTACCGATAGAATTTTTCCGACAGGATCAGGTGATACTCGCGTCGATCGACCTGAGAATTCTGCCGCTCCAGATAGCCCTTTTTGATGAGGCTGTTGACCTTGTAGGTGGCGTTGGACTGGGAGATGTTCAAAAAGTCCGCAAACTGACTGACCGTAGGCTGGTTCAGCATCCGAATGATCTCCAGCGAAAAGGCCTCCATGGCCGAGAGAGAACCGTCCCTCTCCCGCACCAGATCAAAGATCCTGCGGTAAAACTGCAGCTTGAACTTATCATAGACGTCGAAAAAGCTATTTTCCAGCACGGCGCTCTCCTCCTTTCGGAACCAAATTCCATTTTAATCCTTTTTGCTCCGTTTGTAAATGAAAATACAACGGTTTTTTGAAATATTTTTTCATGTATAATCTGTGAATTTTCCCTGCTGACCGGTGGGAGGCGCTTGACAAAAACAGGATCGGGTGCTATATTAGCACTCGAAAGCAGAGAGTGCCAACAGTCGAGAGCGGAGAGTGCTAAACCGGCCCTGTTCCAGGGGCGTTCCGGACGGAGCTTGCGAGGGCGACATGAACATCAGTGAACGAAAAAAGAAGATCCTCGCGGCGGTCGTGGAGGAATACATCCGCACGGCGGAGCCGGTGGGCAGCAAGGCCATCGCCCAGGGCGGCGGCCTGAACTGCTCCTCCGCCACCATCCGCAACGAGCTGGCGGAGCTGGTGAGTCTGGGCTATCTGGAACAGCCCCACACCTCCGCCGGCCGCGTCCCCACCCCCATGGGGTACCGGATGTATGTCAACGAGCTCATGGAGAAGCAGAAGCTGAGTCTGGAGGAGACGGAGGAGATGAACCGCCGCCTGAACCAGAAGCTCCAGGAGCTGGACGACACCATCAAGGACGTGAGCAGACTGGCCTCCCAGCTCACCGATTACCCCGCCCTGGCCCTGACGACCCAGAGCGCCGTGACGGTCAAGCGCTTCGATCTCATCTACGTCGACGCCAACACCTTCATCCTGGTGCTGATGCTCTCATCCAACAGCGTCAAGAGCAAGCTGGTGCATCTGCCGGTCTCCGTGGATCAGGAGCTGGTCAAGCGGCTGGCGACCCTGTTCAACGCGAACTTTACCGGGCTGACGGAGGACGCGGTCACCCCTGTGCTGATCCACGCCACCGAGCGGGCGGCGGACGACAGCCTGGGGCTGACGGCGGTGATCTCCTCCTTTTTGCTGGAGACCTTGAGCGAGGCCAACACCCCCTCCGCCTTCCTCTCCGGGGAGAACCGGCTGCTGAACCAGCCGGAGTTCCGGGATCCGGACAAGGCCCACAAGCTCATGAGCTACCTCTCCGGCGGGGGCTACGTCCTCCCGGCGGCGGAGAGCCTGGGCGGCAGCGACGAGGTGCGGGTGCTCATCGGCCCGGAGAACGTGGCCGAGGAGCTGAAGGATTCCAGCGTGGTCATTGCCAGCTATGACGCCGGGGACAACACCCGTGGCCTGATCGGCGTGGTGGGGCCCACCCGGATGGACTACTCCGCGGTGGCCGCCAAGCTGAGCTTCCTGGCCGCCGGGCTCAGCCGCCGTTTGGGCGGCGGGACGGCGCCGCCGGAGGGCATGCACAACAAACTCATCATCAAGGAGATAGAGGACGGACATGAACGAAGAAAAGGATAAGAACCAGACCGCGCCCGAGACCGAGACCCAGCCTGCGCCGGAAGAAACGCGGGAGGCCCCGGCGGAGGAGAAAGCGGACAAAAAGCCCGATAAAAAAGAAGAAAAAAAGGACAAAAAGTTCGGCAAAAAGAAGGACGACGAGCGCGTCGCCGCCCTGGAGGCGGCGAAGGAGGCTCTGGAAAAGGAAAAGGCCGCTCTCGACGACAAGTACCTGCGCATCTGCGCCGAGTACGACAACTTCCGCCGCCGCAGCCAGAAGGAGAAGGACAATCTCTACGGCGACATCAAGGCCAACACCGTGCAGCAGTTCCTGCCGGTGTACGACAATCTGAGCCGGGCCCTGAAGCAGGGCACCGAGGACGAGGCCTACCGCAAGGGCGTGGAGATGATCATGACCCAGTTCGAGAACACCCTGGAAAAGCTGGGCGTGAAGAAGATCGAGAGCCTGGGCCAGACCTTCGACCCCAAGCTGCACAACGCCGTCATGCACGTGGACGACGAGGAGCAGGACGAGAACGTCATCGTCGAGGTGTTCCAGGACGGCTTCACCCTGGGCGACAAGGTGATCCGCTTCGCCATGGTCAAGGTGGCGAATTGAGTTTTTAGTTCGTAGTTTTTAGTTCGTAAAAGACGTATACACATCACTTTTCATATAGGAGGACAAAACAATGAGTAAGATTATCGGTATCGATCTCGGTACAACCAACAGCTGCGTGGCCGTCATGGAGGGCGGCGAGGCCGTCGTCATCGCCAACGCCGAGGGCGCCCGCACCACCCCGTCCGTGGTCGCCTTCGCCAAGACCGGCGAGCGCATGGTGGGCCAGGTGGCCAAGCGCCAGGCCATCACCAACCCGGACCGCACCATCTCCTCCATCAAGCGGGAGATGGGCTCCAACCACCGCGTCACCATCGACAACAAGGCCTACACCCCCCAGGAGATCTCCGCCATGGTGCTGCAGAAGCTGAAGGCGGACGCCGAGGCCTATCTGGGCCAGACCGTCACCGAGGCGGTCATCACCGTCCCCGCCTACTTCACCGACGCCCAGCGTCAGGCCACCAAGGACGCCGGCAAGATCGCTGGCCTTGAGGTCAAGCGCATCATCAACGAGCCCACCGCGGCCGCTCTGGCCTACGGTCTGGACAAGGAGAACGACCAGAAGATCATGGTCTACGACCTGGGCGGCGGCACCTTCGACGTGTCCGTGCTGGAGATCGGCGACGGCATCATCGAGGTGCTGGCCACCGCCGGCAACAACCGCCTGGGCGGCGACGACTTCGACGCCTGCGTCACCCAGTACCTGGTGGATGAGTTCCGCAAGGCCGAGGGCATCGACCTGAGCCAGGACAAGGTGGCCATGCAGCGCCTGCGCGAGGCCGCCGAGAAGGCCAAGGTGGAGCTCTCCAGTGTCACCACCTCCAACATCAACCTCCCCTATATCACCGCCGACGCCACCGGTCCCAAGCACCTGGATGTGACCCTGACCCGGGCCAAGTTCAACGAGCTGACCCACCACCTGGTGGAAAAGACCGCCGGCCCCGTGCGCCAGGCCCTGTCCGACGCCGGCCTCAAGCCCAGCGACATCAGCAAGGTGCTGCTGGTGGGCGGCTCCAGCCGCATCCCCGCCGTGCAGGACATGGTCAAGTCCCTGGTGGGCAAGGAAGGCTTCAAGGGCATCAACCCCGATGAGTGCGTGGCCATCGGCGCGGCCATCCAGGGCGGCGTTCTGGGCGGCGACGTGAAGGGCATCCTGCTGCTGGACGTGACCCCGCTGTCTCTGGGCATCGAGACGCTGGGCGGCGTGTGCACCAAGCTCATCGAGCGCAACACCACCATTCCTACCCGCAAGAGCCAGGTCTTCTCCACCGCGGCAGACAACCAGACCTCCGTTGAGGTCAACGTCCTGCAGGGCGAGCGGGAGATGGCCGCTTACAACAAGAGCCTGGGCCGCTTCCACCTGGACGGCATCGCCCCGGCCCGCCGCGGCGTGCCGCAGATCGAGGTCACCTTCGACATCGACGCCGACGGCATCGTGAA
>JAEEGF011859389.1_pt1 | contig 50796 bp, 39 predicted proteins | sample 9134171 | NCBI WGS metagenome assembly JAEEGF01 (sample SAMN16246542, study PRJNA631951) | gut metagenome | biome: gut microbiome; feature: rumen; material: AP-attached | host: Bos | place: Iran: Karaj | collected 2018-10
GCGTGTTCGCCAGGAATTCCAACCTCTTCTGGATGGACAGGGAGAACATGAAGAAGGCGGTCGAGGACGAGAAGGATTCCACCATCGTGGAGCACCGCCTCACCTCCGACGGCATCCGCCAGTGGGGCTTCGGCGTGGACAACTATTCCGGCAACACCGAGGCCGACACCACCCGCCGCACGATGGCGCGCGGGGTGGTCTGGTCGCCGGACGGCAAGCATTTCGCGGCCGTCAAGACGGATATGCGCAAGATCAAGGACCTCTGGGTCATCAATGCGCTGAGCAACCCGCGTCCGACCCTGGAGACCTACAAGTACCAGATGCCCGGCGAGCCGGGGCCCTCGGAGGAGCTCTTCGTCTTCTCAATGCCCGACGGCGGCCGCAAGCGCTACAAGGTCAATGCCTTCAAGGACCAGACGATGGACGTGGCCACGCGCCCGCGCAAATACACGGAGACCTATGACAAATACCGCTCGCGCGTGTGGCTCGGCGACAACGACGGCTTCTACCTGACCCGCGGCTCGCGCGACCTCCACCGGATGGACGTCTGCCGCGTGGACCTCGCCTCCGACTCCACCAAGACGATCCTCACCGAGCGGATGAACACCTACATCGAGGACCGCCAGCTGCTCCTGCTCGGCGGCGGGCGCCAGATCCTCCAGTGGTCCGAGCGCAACGGCTGGGCCAACCTCTACATCTACAACGCCGACGGCACGCTCGTGCGCAACCTCACCGAAGGCGCCTACCACGTCGAGGACGTGCTGGCGGTCAATGAGAAGGAAGGCTACGTGCTCTTCTCCGCCTGCGGGGTCAACAAGGACGAGAACCCCTACCAGATGCACACCTACCGCGTCAGCCTGTCCGGCGGCGCCATCAGGCAGCTGGACATGGACGACATGAACGTGGCCGCCACGGCCAGCGACGACGGCCGCTGGCTGGTAGGCAACTGCTCCCGCGTGGACTACGCGCCCGAGGCCTGGCTGATCAGCCGCGAGGGCAAGCGCACGATGCTGGACCAGGCCGACCTCAGCCTGCTCTACGCCGCCGGCTACAAGATGCCGGAGCGCTTTAAGGTCAAGGCCGCGGACGGGGTCACGGACCTCTACGGCGCCATGTACAAGCCCTTCGACTTCGACTCCACGCGGGTCTATCCGATCATCGACTACGTGTATCCCGGTCCGCAGGTCGAGGCCAACAACATCGCCTGGTCCAAGAACTTCACCCGCGTCGACCGCCTTGCGCAGATCGGCTTCATCGTGATCACGGTGGGCAACCGCGGCGGCCACCCCAACCGCTCCAAGTGGTACCACAACTACGGCTACGGCAACCTGCGGGACTACGGTCTGGAGGACCAGAAATACGCCATCCAGCAGATCGCCGGACGGTATGATTTCGTGGACGGGGAGCGCGTGGGCATCCACGGCCACTCCGGCGGCGGATTCATGTCCACGGCCGCCATCCTCACCTATCCCGACTTCTTCAAGGCGGCCGTCTCCTGCGCCGGCAACCACGACAACAGCATCTACAACCGCTGGTGGAGCGAGACGCACCACGGCGTGACGGAGAAGGTGTCCCAGAGCGACACCACCTTTGTCTACCACATCGAGACCAACCCGCAGCTCGCCGCCAACCTCAAGGGCCACCTGATGCTCGTCCACGGCGACATCGACAACAACGTCAACCCCGCCAACACGATCCGCGTCGTGAACGCCCTGATCCGCGCCAAGAAGCGCTTCGACCTGCTGATCCTCCCGGGCCAGCGCCACAGCTTCGGCGACATGAACGAGTACTTCTTCATGCGCATGGCGGACTACTTCTCCGAGTGGCTCCTGGGCGAGAGCGAACGCGGCGAAGTGGATATCCGGGAGCTCAACAACGACTGACGGGATGCCCTATACCTATAAATATCCGCACCCGGCCGTCACGACCGACTGCGTGATCTTCGGCTACGACGTGGCCGAAGGCCTGTCGGTCCTGCTGGTACAGCGCGGACTGGAGCCGTACAAGGGCCGCTGGGCCTTCCCCGGCGGATTCATGAAGATCGACGAGGATGCCGACACGGGCGCGCTGCGCGAGCTCATGGAGGAGACCGGCCTGCAGCCGGGCACCGTGGAGCAGTTCGGCACCTTCACCCAGGTGGACCGCGACCCGCGCGAGCGGGTGATCACGATCGCCTACTACGCCCTGGTCCGCAAGGCGGACGTGCGGGGCGGCGACGATGCCGCCCAGGCGCGGTGGTTCCCCGTCACGCAGGTCCCCCCGCTGGCGTTCGACCACGACCACATCCTGCGCGTGGCGCTGGGCAAGCTCAAGGAGAAGATCCACTTCGAGCCCGTCGGTTTCGAACTCCTGCCCGAGGTGTTCACGATGCCCCAGCTCCAGGCCCTGTACGAATCCATCCTGGAGGTCCGCTTCGACCGGCGCAACTTCGCCGCCAAGATCGGCAAGCTGGGCTTGCTGAACGAAGTCGGCGACCGCCCGGCGGGCACGGCCAGCCGCATCCCCGTCCGCTACTCGTTCAACCGCGAGAAGTACCTGGAGATGAAGGGGAAAGGCTTCCGCCTGGAGTTCTAGTTGAAGAACCGCATCAGGGCCGACAGATCCGTCAGCCCGTCAAAGAAATGCCCCAGCACGACGATGAGGGCCTTGATGACCAGGTAGACCAGGATCAGGTTCTCCGGGTCGTTGATGCGCAGCAGGACGTCCTCCTTGCTCATCTGGCGGAAGAGTGACTCCCGGCGTTCCGTGTGGAACAGGCACGCCAGGTAGACCCCTAGCCAGCCCAGGATCAGCAGCGCCGCACAGACGAAGAAATCCACCCGCCGCCCGAGCAGGCCGGCGCAGAGCACTGCGCCGATGGCCGCGAGCGGCACCAGGAAATAGGACTTGCGCTTGCGCAGCAGACGGATCACATAGTAGATGGACGTCAGCAGCGCGAATTCCCCGACATAACCCGCCAGCCCGGCGATGACCTCGCTGGACTGGATGGTCGTGGCCCACAGGAAGAAATAGGTCAGCAGCGCATACAGCCCCGTCAGCACGACCAGCGCGGCCACCAGCACGACCCGTGTCAGGCCCGGCAGCCTGCCGTACTCGATGCCGTCCGCGTCCACGGCGGGCGCGGCGATGGCGGATACCATCCGCCGCAGCGCCTCGTCCGGGCCGAGCTCCGGCCAGTCGATATACTGGACGGAAGCCAGGTAGAAACCCACGGCTTCGTTGTAGTCCGAATGGTCCAGGCGCAGCGGGAGGATGCGCTTGCCGTCCGCGATGGCCGTGCTGATCTCGCGCAGCGTCCAGGGCGAGGCGTTGGCGGCCTCCGAGGAGAGGAAGAGGAACGTGTCGCAGGCCTTGATATTGCCGGCGAGGCGCTCGGCGAAGGTCACGCCGCCACCCAGGCCTTCGCGATCGATCCAATAGCTGATGCCGGCCGCGTCCAGCGCCGCGAGGACGCGGTCCACGGGATTGTCCGGGACCGGCGTCCCGTCCGGGGCGAGCCAGTCCCGCCTGGCATAACTGATAAACACCTGGGCCATACTCATACAAAGATAGAAAACTTCCGGAGATTGTCCTATTTTTGGGAATTTTGTGTTGTTTTTACGCAAAACATTTGGAATACTCGGAAATATGTCTTTTCTTTGCGTAAAAATAACGCATAAAGATATGGCAAAGCATTTTTCCGACAGACTTCTTTGGAAGATCATCCTCATGGCAGCCCTCTCGCTGCTCCTGCTCATCCCGCTCACCATGATCCGGGAACAAATCCGCGAACGCCAGCAGAATGCTGACGAAAGCCTGGGGGAAGTGTCCGGCAGCTGGGGCCGGCCCCAGACCCTCTCCGGTCCGGAAATCACCCTGTTCCGCGAACGGACGGAACAGGAGAAGAAGGACAAGGACGACGGCACCCTGGTGTCCATGTCCGTCTGTCCGGACCGGCTCCTCTACGACGTGGACACCCGGACGCAGAGCCTGCACCGGGCCATCTATGAGATCATGGTCTACACGGCGGACATCACCGCCAGCGGCAGCTTCCTCTTCCCGGAGAAATGCCGGGACTACGGGGTCAAAACCGTTTTCTCCTTGGGATTGAATGACTTGCGCGGCATCGAAGGTGCCGTGAGCCTGTCCATCGGGGGCCGGGAATACTCCGTGACGCAGGGCGGCAACGGGCAGGTCAGCCAGCAGATCGAGCTGGACCCCGCCAGTTTCGGCTCCGGCCAGCCCGTCCCGTTCGAGATCCGTTTCCGCACCCGGGGCTCGCAGGGACTCTATTTCAAGCCTTTCGGCGAAATCACCGAGGTCCACCTGCGCGGCGACTGCCCGTCACCCTCTTTCGACGGGGACTTCCTGCCGTCCGAGCGCGACGTACGCGAGGACGGGTTCTCCGCCAGCTGGACTGTCTCGGCCATCAACCGCGGACGGCCGGAAGAGACCTCTTTCGGCGTCAAGCTGCTGCAGGGTGTCTCGCAGTACCAGCAGACCACCCGCTCGGCCAAGTACGGGATCCTGATCATCCTGCTCGTGTTCGTGGCGGGACTCGCCGTGGAGCTGGTCACCAAGAAGGGCATCCACATCATCCAGTACCTGGTCATCGGCCTGTCGCTGGTGCTGTTCTACGCCCTGCTGCTCTCCTTCTCCGAGCTGATGGCATTCTGGCTGGCCTATCTGCTCGCCGCCGGGATGACCACGGCCGCCCTGACGGGCTACTTCCGCGGCATCCTCAAGAACCGGACGGCCTGGCTGCTCGGCTGCCTGGTAGCCATCGCCTACATCGTCTGCTACGTCCTCCTGCAGATGGAGACCTACGCCCTCGTGGCCGGTACGCTGGTCCTCTTCATCATCCTCGTCGGCATCATGTACTTCACCCGGGATCTCCGTCCCGCCCTCAACGGCGCCGAGGCACCGGAAGACAGCGTTCCGCAGGACGAATAGCAGAAAGCACCCGGACGGAGTGTCAAGGAAGAGATTTCTTGGTATATTTGCAACTGTTATGTTAGGAACGATCGTCAACACCGGGTGTATTATCGTCGGCTCCGTGGTGGGGAGCCTCCTTAAGAAAGGTCTCGGGGAGAAGTACCAGACTGTCCTGTACAACGCCATGGGGCTTGCCTCGCTGGCGCTCGGCGCCAACACCTTCGTGCAGAACATGCCCAAGAGCGAATTCCCCGTGCTCTTCATCATCTGCATCGCCCTCGGCGGCGTCATCGGCACGGCGCTCGACCTCGACGGCCGCACCAAGCGGCTGATCGCGAAGCGCGGCGGCGAGGGCCTGGCCAACGGCCTGATCACCGCCAGCCTGCTCTTCTGCGTGGGGACCTTCTCCATCGTGGGGCCCATCCTCAGCGCCACCCAGGGCGACAACACGTTCCTCTTCACCAACTCGACCCTCGACCTGGTGACCTCGATGGTCTTCGCCACGACCTACGGCATCGGCATCATCTTCGCCGCGGCAATCCTGTTCTGTTGGCAGGGTGCGTTCTGGCTGCTGGGCAAGTTCGCCGCTTCCAGCCCCCTGCTGCAGGGCACAATGGTCAACGAGATGGCCATCGTCGGCGGCCTGCTGATCATCTCCTCCGGCCTCTCGCTTCTCAAGCTCAAGGACTGCAAGACCCTCAACTACATCCCGGCGCTGTTCCTGCCCGCCGTCTGGTTCCTCGTCAAAGCGCTCTTCGCCGCATAGAATCGGGCCCTGGGGGCACTGACACGTAAATCATTTATTATCAACAATAACGAAAAACACGGGTATTGAAAAATCATACCCGTGTTTTCTATTTTTGCTCAGTATCAGCCAGTTGCCTGGCAGTGTAACCGCTTCCCTTTTCGGTTCGGGAAATTATTCCGCGTACTCCGTAGCGAAATAATTTCCCTTTCGGGCGAACGGGATGCCGCTCTGCATCCAGACCGGCTCCGGGGCGCCCTGGAGGTAGTGGTCGAAGAACTGCTGCAGGCGGATCGAGAGGTCCTTGCAGTTGCGGCGCTCCACGAGGTTGTGGGCTTCGTTATTGTACTCCAGCAGCCAGGCGGGCTTGCCGAGACGGCGCAGGCTCATGAAGAACTCGATACCCTGGTACCAGGGCACGGCGCCGTCGTTGTCGTTGTGCATGATGAGCACCGGCGTGGTGACGTTGGGGGCGTGGAAGACCGGGGAGTTCTCGATGTAGAGTTCCTGTCCGCCGGGCTCCCAGAGGGTCTTGCCGATACGGCTCTGGCCGTGCTCATACTGGCCGATGCGGCTGCTGCCGGACTCCCAGCGGATGCCGCCGTAGGCGCTCGTCATGTTGCCCACCGGGGCGCCGGCGCCCGCCGCGGCGAACATATTGGTCCGCGTGACGAGGTAGGCGGTCTGGTAGCCGCCCCAGCTCTGGCCCTGGATGGCCATCTTGTCCTTGTCGATGAAGGGGAACTGCCGGCACATCGCCTCGGCGCCCGCGCAGATGCAGTTGTAGGCGCTCTCCCCCGGGTGGCCGTCCTTGTAGACGATGTCCGGGATGAAGACCACGTAGCCGCGGCTCACGTAGAAGGAGATGTTGACGGTCGAGCGGCTCGGCGCAGGGGCGCGGTAGCTGTAGAGCGTCTCGGCGTTCTTCTCGTAGAAGTAGATCATCATCGGATACTTGCGGCCGGGGGCCATGTCGTCCGGTGTGAAGAGCAGGCCGTCCAGCGGCGTGCCGTCATAGGCGTTCCAATGGACCAGCTGCGCCTCGCCCCAGCGGTACTGGGCCTGCTGGGGGTTGATGGCGGTGAGCTTGCGCTCGCCCGACCAGTCGGCCTTGGCGACGTACAGGTCCATCGGGTTGTGGAAGTCGCCCTTGAGGTAGGCGATCACATCGGCATTCTCCGCCTTGGTGAGCGAGGAGAAGCTCTTCTCGGCGAGGAAGCCCTGCGGGGCGGCGGGCTTGGCGATATCCACCGTGGCGTAGCCGTTGCGCTTGGTCTTCTCGTCGAAGGAACTCAGGTTGATCCGGCCCTTGACGGGCAGGGTGACGATGTTCTGGTAGAGGTAGGGGTCGTTCTTGCGGTCGAGGTTGACCGGGCGGTAGACCACCTTGTCGCGGCGGCCCGCGCCGGCGGTCAGGCACTCGGCCTTCTTGCCGTCGGGTTGGATCTTCCAGATATCATACTTGTCGGCGATCAGCAGGGCCTGGTCCTCACCCACCCAGGTGGGCGTGCCGACCGGGGTGTAGCCCTCGATCGGGTGGTCGTCGTCCTCGTCCCAGAAATTGACACCGAGATGGCCGGTGAGGTTGACCAGGGCATCCGTGGCGAGGTTCCAGCTGTACCAGTTGCCGTCCTCGGGATTGAAGCAGGCGAGGTAATTGCCGTAAGGGGACGGCAGGGCGTAGCCGGACGCGCCCTCGCGCAGCGGACGGCGGCTGCCGTCACGCAGGTTCACCAGCGCGAGGTCGGAGCGGCTGTTGGACGCCCACATGTTGTCGATGACGTACTTCTCCGTGTCCGTGGAGAGGGCGTAGTCCGCATCCGCTCCGCGGAAGAAATTGATCCGGTCGTTGGGGTTGCGGGACAGGACCAGCAGGCGGCCGGGCTGGTCGAGGTTGACGACCGCGGTGCGGGTGCGCACGCGGCCACGGCCCACCTTGTCCATCGGCGGGACGGTCTGCTTGTCCCACACCCAGATGTCCAGCTGGGCGGCCTCGAAGTCATAGACCGTGGTGTCCTTGGCGGGCATGTACTCGCTCAAGGTCACGACCAGGCGCTTGGCGTTGTTGGAGAAGGAGGGGCGGCCGGAAGCGGCGACGACCCAGCCCTCGGGCAGGTCGGCGCTGTCGGCCGGCAGCAGCTCGCAGGTGTGCCAGCGGGTCACCGCCGGGGCGCGGCGGGTGGCCTTGGTGACCACCTGCTCCTCAGCCAGATAGATGGCGTGGCGCGGCGTGCCGTCGGTCTTCTCCTCGTCGTCCGTGACCGTGAAGACCACCTTGTCGCCGCCGTCGCTGAAAGCCACGTTGGCGTAGGTCTTGCGGCCGGCGGAGAGCGTGTCCACGCTCCCCTTCGGGAAATCATAGAGGATCACGGCGTCGCGGGACAGGGAGTCCTTCGCCTCCTTGGCCGCGATCACGGCCAGGCGGGTGCCGGACTTGGAAGTCTGGAAGCTGGACACGTTCTTGAGCGTGTCCACGCTGCCGGCAGCCGTGTTGTAGACCAGCACGTTCTTGGACTTGCGGCCCTTGACTTCCTGCGCGGCGAAGAGGTAGGGCGCAGCGTCATAGCCCAAGCCCGTAGTGCCCGCGGCGCCGACCATCTCCCACTTGAGCGTGCGGAGGTCGATGCGCGCGAGGCTATCCTTGGGCTGCTCGTCGGGTTTCTTCTTGTCGATCTTGGCCTGGCGGGTATCCGCGAAGGGGGCCTTGACGGTGAAGAAGGCGAAACTGCCGTCATGCGCCATCTTCAGCGCGGTGCCGCGCTCCACGGAGAGCTCGGCGCCCGTGGTCAGGTTCTTGAAATAGAGCGTGCAGTCACCCTCCTGCGGGGCCACCTCGTAGCTGACGAGCTGCCCGTCCGGGGTGAGCGTCACGGCGCGGACGGACTGCCAGCCGTCATAGACGCTGTGGTCGAGGGGTTTCTTCTGGGCCCAGAGGGAGCCGCTCCCCGCGCAGAGCATAACTGCGACAGAGAAAAGTGCAATTGAGATTCTGTTCATAACCAACCGTATTTCGGGGTTGCAAGTTACGAAAAAAGTGCATTATTTCAACAGGGGGCACCCGTCCGGATGCCCCCTGTTTCAGCAAACTTATGCTCAACTAACCAAAAGCCGGGATCAGTCCAGGATGATCCGCTTGCCGAGGACCAGCTTGTCGCCGGAGTCGTCGACCGTCCAGTACTGCGGCTTGCGGGGGCCGTTGCCCTCCGAATGGTGCACCACATACCGGAGTTCGCCGTCGAACGTACGGAACAGCATGCCGTGGCCGGAGTTGTCGGCAAGGAACGGCTCGGGTTCCTGCACCCACGGGCCGGCGATGGTGCCGGACTCGGAGTAGCAGACAGCCTGCAGGTAGCGCTCCTTGCCCCAGGTAGACCAGAGCATGCCGAGGCGGCCCGTCTGCGTGCGGAACATCTGCGGACCGTCGGTCACCCAGCCGGGCATCTTGAGCCCGAAGGTGGCCTCGCCGAGGGAGTTCATCTCGCCGCAGCAAGGCAGCTCGCTGGCGCGGAACATCGTCACCGGCCAGTCGGAGATGGTCTCGGTGAGATCCGGGGCCAGCTCGATATAATCCATCGTGCCGTCGATCAGCTGCGTCCACTCGTGGACGAAAACCATATAGATGTGGCCATCCTCTTCGTAGAGGGTACCGTCGATGCAGTCCCACTCATGCGGCTGATAGTCGTAGCCCGGCGTGACGGAGAAGGGCACGAACGGGCCTTCGGGGCTTTCCGAACGGAGCAGATACGTCTGGTTGTGGGGCACGTTGTAGCGGCGCGGGACCTGCTGGATGAGGTCGCTGTGGTCGCTCCAGGTACCTGCATAATAGTAATAGTCGCCGATCTTGTGGATCTCGGCCGCAGCGGCGAAGCCGGCTTTCTCGCACCAGGTCCCGGTCAGGTCGATCACATTGTACGGGCCCTCCCACATCACCAGGTCCTTGCTGCGGTACTGACGGCCGCCGGAACTGGTCAGGTAGTAGGTCTTCGTGACCGGATCCGGATAGATGAACGGATCGCTCATGGACAGGTCGTTGAAATGGACGGTGCGGATGGTGTTCATCTCGGCCATCCGGGCCCGCATGCGGGCGGCCATGCCGGTGGTATCCCGGGGCACAATGGCGGAGCCGCCGAAATTCTTCTGGCCGGGGTCGGCCAGCGGGGCCTGCTCGCCCGGTTCGATCTTGACAGGTTCTGACCCGGCCGGAGCCGGAGTGCCGGTGCCGCACGACGCGAACAGGACCGCGCCGAGGACGATAATGGATAATGTCTTTACTTTCATCTTGTTACGATTAATAATTTCTGTTCAGGATCACCACCCCGGGTTCTGCTTCAGGTTGGGGTTGGCAGAAATCTGCTCGAACGGGAACGGGAGGAGGTTGTACTTGTCCTGCCAGCCCTTGCCGGGGCCGGTCGTCGCCTCCACATCCCACTCCGTGGTGCCAGGCTTGTAGCCATGGAAGATGTATTGCGTCTTGCCCTTGTTCGCAAGCGCGGTCGGCGCGTCACCCCAGCGGACCAGGTCGAAGAAGCGCTCCTGCTCGCAGAAGAGCTCCGCGCGACGCTCGTCCTTGATGGTCTGGTAGTCCAACTTGGTCACCTCCGGGATCTGGGCGCGGCGGCGCACCTCGTTGAGGGCCTTGAGGCCGCTGCCGTCGGCATCCTGGTCGATCAGCCATTTCGCCTCGGCGTAGAGGAGGAGCACTTCGGCGTAGCGCAGCATGGGGGCGTTCGCCTTGGACCATTTCCAGAAGGGAGGATTCGCGTTGTAGAAATCCTCGTTGAAGCCTATGCCACGGTAGGTAAAATAACCGGCGTTGTGGTAGATGCCGTCGCTGTTCGCTTTTACACCGGGCGTTACGCCGGGAGCATAATCCATGGCCAGCACCTGCTCGTAGGTATGGATGGTGGACTTGAAGCGCGGCTTCTCGACATCGCCTTCGTGCGCCGCCAGGAATTCGCCGAACTCCTTGGACACGGCGTTCCATCCCCAGCCGCCGAAAACGGCGCTCGGAGTCTGGATGTTGCCAGGCCAGCCGGTCCACATGTGGCGGAGGTCATTCGAAGGATCGCCGGGGAAACCGTCATCGTCACCGGAATTGTGCTCGAAGAGATACTCTTCGCAGAAATCGCCCGCAGGACGCTCGATGATGAACATGTCAGACACGAGTCCGTAGAGACCGGACGAAATCACGGTGTTGAGATCGGCGGCGGCCTCTTTCAGCATCTCCATATTGTTGGTCTTCTGGCCATACCAGAGGCCCACCTTGCCGCGGTAGGCGAGGGCCGCGTGCTTGGAGATGCGGGCACCGAAGGCCTCCTGCTGACCCTTGGCGGAGATGGCGGGCAGCGCGTCGGCAGCCTCTTTCATCTGGTCGAGAATCCACTTGATGGAGTCTTCGGTCGGGTTGTTCGGCTGGTTGTATTCATCCTGGGAAAGCAGATGGTCCGGGAGCGGCGGGGTGCCCCACCAGCGCACGGCGTCGAACATCGCGAGGGCTCGCAGGAAGTTGGCCTCTGCCTTGACGCGGTTGATCCGGGCATCATTCGTCTCGGGAATCTTCTCCAGGATCAGGTTGCAGTGGTACATGACGCTGTAGACGCCCTTATACACAATCTTCGGGGCGAAGTCTGCGGAGGTGACATTGTAGCTGCCGGCCTCCTGGTACTGGTTCGTGGCATCCGCGAAGGATCCTCCGCCAGGATAATGGTCATCGTCGAGGCTGTTCAGGAAGAGGATCTTCTCGATACCGTTGACGCAGGTCACGTCACGGCCGCCCCAGTATAATTTGTAGACGCTGGCGATCAGGGCTTCCGCCTCTTCCGCTGTGGCGTTGGTGTAGTAATCCTCAGTGGACAGGACGCTCTTCTGAGGAATATCGAGATTCTTCTGGCAGGCACCGGTCGTAATCAGGAGCGCCGCGAGAGACAATACGGTATATATTCTTTTCATGCTATGAGCGGTTTTAGAACGAGACATTCACACCAAAGACCAGTTTCTTGGAGATCGGGTAGGAACCGTAGTCGATACCCAGGCCGCTGGCAGAGGAGCCGGCGTGGCTCGTCTCCGGATCCAGGCCGGGATACTTCGTGAACGTAAACCAGTCATCCAGGGAGACATAGGTGCGCAGGGAACTCATGCCTACATGTTTGACGATCTTGCGCGGCAGGGTGTAACCCAGCTGGATCTGCTTGATCTTGAAGAAGGAAGCGTCATAGACGCGCAAATTGGAAGTGCGGTAGAACTTGTCGCCACTATCCGGCTTCGGATACTTGTAACCGGTGGATGCGGCGCTCTTCCAGGCATCCGTGTAGAAGGTCCTGAGCGTGTTCTGCTGCAGAGCGTCGGCACGGGCCACGGCGTAGAGCAACTCAGCACCCTGGGAGCCGGCTCCCAGCACGAGGAAGTCAAACCCCTTCCAGGCCAGGTTGAGCGTGAGGCCGTAGGTGAAGTCAGGGATACCGCTGCCGGCGAAGTCACGGTCATCCGGGGTGATCGCGCCGTCTTTGTTGAAGTCCTTGTAAACAGCCGCGCCGGTCTGCGGATCGATATGGTCCACGAAGAAGGTGCGCAGGTACCACAGCGGATAGCCTTCTTCGAAGTAGGTCACGTCGTAGGAGCTCCAGATCTTCTGGCCCGGGACGCGGTCGGCGGAGGTGCCCTTCACGACCTTGTTGTGGACCGTGGAGAGGTTGCCGCTGATGCTGTAGGAGAAGTCGCCGATGGTGTCTTTCCAGCCCAGCTCGAACTCGGTACCGTGGTTGTTCACCAGGCCTGCATTCACGTAAACCGTCTCAGCACCGGTGTTGGCCGGAGCCGTCGTGCTGGTCAGCAGGTCGTGGGTGTTCTTGTTGTACCAGTCCACGGAGAAAGTGAGGCGGTTGTTGAACATGCGCAGGTCGAGACCCACGTCCACCTGGCGGGAAGTCTCCCACTTGATGTTAGGGTTCGGGAGGACCTTCGAAGGACGGACACCGACGATGAACGTTCCGTTGAGGTTGCTGCCATAGCTGGACGAGCTCTGCAGCGAAGAGGCATACTGATACTCGCCCAGGGCGTTGACGTTACCGTTCACACCCCAGGAAGCGCGCAGCTTGAGGAAGTTGATGGAAAGCGTCGATTTGACGTCCTGCATGAACGGCTCGTTGCTGACCGTCCAGCCGGCGGAAACGGAGGGGAAGTAGCCCCAGCGATGGTTCTTGTCCAGTTTGGAGCTGTCATACGCATCGGCGCGGAAGTTGGCCTGGATGAAATAACGGTTGGCGTAGGAATAGCCGATACGCCCGAAGTAGGACATGTTGGCGCGCACCTCGGGCTGGCCGCCTACGCTCATGCCCGTCGTATTGACGGCATTGTTCAGGTAGCGGAAGTTGGGATTGTCCATGGTGAGCTGGTCGGCAGATGCGCGGAGATTGTCCGTGTTGGTCTGCTGGTAGGACATACCCGCCATGGCGGTAAGCTCGTGCAGGCCGAAGCTCTTCGTGTAGTTGGCGAAGTTTTCCCACTGGTAGTACAGACGGTCATTGGTGGAACCGCTGATGGACATGGCCTGGTTGGTCTTCGAGCTGATGTAGACCTCATGGTTGTAGGTGTTGGTGTGGCTGTAGCCACCCTGGAAGCCGAAGCGGGAGGTGATGACCAGACCCTTGACCGGGGTGAAATTGGCATAAGCGGTACCGCGCATGCGGAAGCTCTGCGTTTCGCTGTCCTGCCGGTCGAAGATGGCCTTCGGGTTCCACATGTAGCTGGTCTCGTTGAAAGCGGAAATGCCGTAGATATGGCCGTCAGGATCGCGGGGGATCTTGTAACCGCTGTCGACCATGTTCTGGACGCGGCCCGGAATGGCGCTGTCGCTATAAATGAACGGAGTGGTCGGGTCGTGCACGAACATGGCGCCCATGACGGATTCGGAGGTCGTGGAACTCTCGGAGACCGCGCGGCGCACGCTCCGGTCGATGGTCGTGTTGACACCGACGGTCAGCCAGTCCTTGACCTTATACTCGGCGTTGATCTGGCCCACCAGGCGGCGGAAAACATCCTTGTCGCCCTTGACGATACCATTATTATCCGTGTACGCGAGGGAGGTGTAGAATTTTGCCCTGTCGTTGCCGCCTTCTACACCGACGGTGTGGCGCTGCTGGTGACCGGTTTCGAGCATATAGTCCGTCCACTTCGTATCCGTCTTGCCGTCGTAGTCGAAACCTTCCTGGGTCGCAGCACCCGAGAGCACCATATAGTCCATATACTCCTTGGCATTCATCATTTCAGGCAGGTGCGCCACATTCTGGATGGAGTGCTGGAAGTTATAGAACACACGGCCGCTGCCCTGCTGGCCGGACTTCGTGGTGACGAGGACGACACCGTTACCGGCCTCGACGCCGTAGATGGCGGCCGATGCGGCATCCTTCAGGATTTCGATCGAAGCGATGGTCTCCGGATCCAGGTAGCTGATATCGTTGACCTTCAGACCGTCCACGATCATCAGCGGGGAAGTCCTGGAATTGGAGGAATAACCACGGATCTGGATGGAAGACGCGGCGCCCGGAGCACCGGAAGAGTTTACAATCTGGACACCGGCAGCCTTGCCCTGCAGGGCCTGGGCGACGTCGGTCGCCGTGCGATTCTCCAGGTCGGAGTCCTTCACGGACGCGATCGCGCCCGTGACGTCGCTCTTACGCTGGACGCCATAACCGATGACGACGGTTTCTTCGATCATCTCAGCGTCTTCTTCGAGGGTGATGTTGAAGACACTCTGGCTGCCGACGACGAAAGTCTGGCTCTTGTAGCCGATACTCTCGACGGAGATGCTGGCCCCGGCGGGAATGGACAGGGAAAAGGCACCATTCATGTCGGTTGCGGCACCAATCCTGGAGTTGCCAACCACCGTGACGGCAGCGCCGATGACGGGTTCTCCGTTGGTGTCGACGACCTTGCCGCTGATGGTGCGGTTCTGGGCATAGGCACCCAGACTCACGAACAAAGCGCAGAGCATCAAGATGACGCTTGTGGCTTTTTGCAGCTTTTTCAACATTGTAATGACTTTTAGTTAGAAAACAGGTAATAATTATGAGGTAAAGCGTTTTGTGATTGCCCTGGAGCTCTTTTTTCGCAAAATTATATAACTTTACAACCCGGAATGTGGAATAAATTATTAAATGGTGGACAAATTATTTAAATGGGTGGATTATTTATTGGCGGTTTTTTCCTGCCTGCTGATGCTGCCGCAAGGAGCCTGTGCGCAGACAGACAATGAAGACTACACCGTCATCAACCGGCTGTCCCGGGAGAACGGTCTTCCGGACCAGGACGTCAACGGCATCTACTTCGACGACAAGGGCTACGCCTGGATAAGCACTTTCGGCGGAGGCCTGGTCAGATACGACGGGGACTCCTTCATCCGATTCTCGACCAAAACCGATCCGGCGTTTGCCAGCGACTTCGTCAACCCCTGCTGCGAAGACGGATACGGGAGACTGTGGGTCCCCTGTGCCGGAGTCCTGAACATCCTGGACCTGGAGTCTCTCACCCTGATCGAAGAGTTGCCCGGGATGTCCGGGTCCTGGCGCCACTCACATTCTCCGGTGAACATAAGCAGGGACGCCGAGGGGCACCTATGGTTCACCTCCAACGACATGCTGTACAGGGTGGCCTTCGCCGAAGGAGGGCGACGGGTCGTCGTCGACTCGCTGCAATGCAAGGTATCGAACGTCAATCTCATGCCCAGCATCTGCGACGTGGACGAAGACGGTTCTGCGTGGATTGCCCTCAACGGGCACTTCTACAAGGTCAGGCACATTGAGGACAAGGGGCTCAGCTTGTCCGGGGTGCTGCCGGGCATCGACATCGGAGAAGACAACAAGTCCACGGCCGTATTACGCTCCGGGGACGATGTCTGGGTGGGGACGCTGAAAGGTCTGTACAGGATCAACATCGCCACGGGCAGTTATTTACGCTTCCTGCATTCCGATGCGGACCCCCACTCCGTCCCGAATGACGAAATCACCGGACTGTGCGCGACCCCGGAAGGCGAGATCGTGGTCGGCACATTGGGCGGAATCTGTATTTACAACCGCACGAGCCAGTCGTTCGACGTCTACAGGTCCCGCCCCAATGACTACGGCAACAAGCTCCTGCCGGGAGAACTGGTGCGGAGCATCGCCACCCGGGGCAGGCAGATCTGGGTAGGGCTTGAAGCGGAAGGGCTTTCCGTCATCCAGCGGAAGCCGCTCCAGCTCATCAACCTCTCACGCATCGAGACCACCTCTTCCCCCATCCTCTCGACACCGATCCGGGCGGTCTTCATCGACAGCCACGACGTCCTCTGGCTCGCAGCCACGGAATACGGTCTCTGCAAGCAGGTCGGGAACCTGGTTTTCCGGAACTACAACACTGCCAACTCCGCGCTGTCGGACAATTCGATAACGGCGTTCTGCGAGGACAGGCTCGGCAGGATCTGGACAGGCTCCGTGACCGGACGGCTGAACTATATCAGGCCTTCCGGCTCCGATGCCATCCGCGTTCCGGAAGGACATGCGTCGGAGACAGCGAAAAGTATCGATGTCATCCTCGGACTGGTTTATGACGGAATCAACGACTACGTCTGGATCTCCGCGCATAACGGGTTGTATTACTATGACTTGAGCAATTCTTCCTACATCCGGTATCCCGTGAAGACAAGCTCCTGCTTCGGGGCGTGCATCGCTGCGGACAAGCTTTGGGTGAGCGGCATGGAAGGCATGAACGTCATAGACCTGAAGACCCTGGAATCCAGGCTGATTGAGGGATTCCCCTCCTGCCTGTCACTGGTCTCCGACGGAGACACCCTCTGGGCCGGCACGTACGGGCAGGGGCTATACCGCATGGACGACAGCCTCTCGGAGAAGCCGGAAATAACCGTCTACTCGGAAAAAGACGGGCTGGCGGACAGCCAGATCCAGGGCTTGCTGACCGACGGCATCCTTCTGTGGATCACGACGGAGAACGGACTCTCCTGCCTCGACACACAGACCGGGAAGATCGCCAGCTACGGCATCAGGGACGGACTCAGGTCCATGGCCTTCTGCGAGGGAAGCCTGGCGAAAGGCAGAAACGGCATCATCTATTTCGGCCAGAAGGAAGGCCTCAGCATCCTCCGGTCCGGTTATGTCCGCAATGAATACGGCAACAAGCCCGATATCGCCATCACGGGGTATTACTCGAAGGATCTGTTCCACAGCCTCTCGCACTCGGATGCCGTCAGCAAGGACGAGAAAGATATCGACTTCGTCCTGAAATTCTCGGACCTGTCCTACTCCGGGAGGTCGGATGTCACATACGAAAGCCGGGTGCTGCCGATGGACAAGGACTGGTCCCCGGTCTTCGGCAATGACACCTACGTCAAGTTCGGGCATATCCCGGGCGGGGAGTACAGGATCCAGATACGCGCCGTCGACAAGAACGGGAATGTCTTGTCCCAGGATGAGAAGACGCTGAATGTCATCCCGGTCGTCTACAAAAGGTGGTGGTTCCGACTCCTGGCCCTTCTGCTCTTCTCCTTGATGGCATACCTGTTCGTGCTCTGGTATACCAAATCCATCAGCAGGAAGAAGGACCAGCTGCAGCAGGAAGTCGACAGGCAGACGAAAGAGCTGAAGGAGCAGAAAGAAGAACTGGAGAAAAAGGCGGAAGAACTCGCGGAGCAGAATGCACTGCTGCAGCGGCAGAACGAGATGATCGCAAGCCACAACACGCTGCTTGCCGGCACACTGTCAAACCGCGAAACGGAGTTCTACACCCTGCTGCTGGATGCCATCCAGAAAAAATACAAGGACCCGGACCTCGACGTCCATGCGCTGGCCGACGCGATGGGGATGAGCCGCAGCATGCTGAATGAGAAGATACAGAATACGCTCGGGCTGTCCATCGCGCAATTCATCCGGACATACCGCCTGAACGTGGCGAAGGAGATGATCTGCAACGGCACGAACACGGACATGAACATTTCCGAAATCGCCTACGAGGTCGGCTTCAACGATCCAAAGTATTTCACCCGGTGTTTTACCCGGGAATTCAACGCCACGCCGTCCGACCTGCACCGGAAAAGCAAGGAGTCATCCTCCTAGTTCAAGCAAGGGTGCAACCAAAAACAAGACAAGTGGGAAGGGTGCGAAAAAAATTCAATATTTCCTTGCATTTCCGGTTCCAATTTACAACATTTGCAGAAGCAATGCTGTACCGAATGAGCGCATATTGGTGGTGGCGCCTGTTACAACTCCATGAAGTCGTAAGAGGTTGACGCTCTGTATGTGTATGTAAATAGTATAGGTACAACATGACAAGGGCCCTGCCGCACTGCGACAGGGCCCTTTCAAGTATATAATCAGCAAACAAACATACCCGATGAAAAGTTATTTAGTGGACCAAGAAGGTTATTACGGCGAATTCGGCGGCGCCTATGTCCCCGAAATCCTGCACCGCTGCGTCGAAGATCTCCAGCGCGCCTATCTCCCGATCCTGGAGAGCGAGGACTTCCGCCGCGAGTTCCGCGCGCTGCTGCGCGACTACGTCGGCCGCCCCAGCCCGCTGTACCGCGCGCGGCGGCTCTCCGAGCGCTACGGCACGCAGATCTACCTCAAGCGCGAGGACCTCAACCACACCGGCGCCCACAAGATCAACAACACCGTGGGCCAGATCCTCGTGGCCCGGCGGATGGGCAAGCGGCGCATCATCGCCGAGACGGGCGCCGGCCAGCACGGCGTGGCCACGGCGACCGTCTGCGCGCTGATGGACATGGAATGCGTGGTGTACATGGGGGAGACCGACGTGAAGCGCCAGCACATCAACGTGGAGAAGATGAAGATGCTCGGCGCCACGGTCGTCCCCGTCACTTCCGGCAACAAGACGCTCAAGGACGCCACCAACGAGGCCATCCGCGACTGGTGCTGCCACCCCGCGGACACCTTCTATATCATCGGGTCCACGGTGGGCCCGCACCCCTATCCCGACATGGTGGCCCGCCTGCAGTCGGTCATCAGCGAGGAGCTCAAGGGCCAGCTGCTGGAGCAGATCGGCCGGGACTACCCCGACTACCTGATGGCCTGCGTGGGCGGCGGCTCCAACGCCGGCGGCACCATCTACCACTACATTGACGACGCGCGCGTGAAGATCGTGCTGGCGGAGGCCGGCGGGCTGGGCGTAGACAGCGGCAAGACCGCCGCCACGATCGCCCTCGGCCAGGTGGGCATCCTGCACGGTGCCAAGAGCTACGTCATCCAGAGCCCGGACGGGCAGATCGAGGAGCCGTACTCGATCAGCGCCGGCTTGGACTACCCGGGCATCGGCCCTATGCACGCCAACCTGGCGGCGCAGGGCCGCGCCCGCGTGATCCCGGTCAATGACGACGAAGCCGTGGCCGCCGCCTACGAGCTTACGCGCCTCGAGGGCATCATCCCCGCCCTCGAGAGCGCCCATGCCCTCGGCGCGCTGCCCAAGATGCCGTTCCGCCCGGAGGACGTCGTCGTGCTGACCGTCTCCGGCCGCGGCGACAAGGACATCGAGACCTATCTCAATTACTACAAGCAATGAAGGCCTTCCCCTATACACTCGTCAGCCGGCCGCTGCCCGGCGACCTCCACACCCCCGTGTCGGCCTACCTGCGCCTGCGGGACGCCTCCACGCGCTCGATCCTGATGGAGAGCAGCGACTATCACTCCGGGCGTGACTCCCGCTCGTTCATCGCCCTGGAGCCGCTCGCCGAGCTGGGCATCGCCCACGGCACCGGCTTCCAGCACCTGCCCGACGGGACCGCGCGCGAGCGCACCGTCTCCCGCGACTACCCCGCCGACGCCCTCATCCGGGATTTCCTCCGCGCCTTCACACTGGACAATACGAACGTTTCTCTCTGGGGGTTCACGTCGTTCAATGCTGTGCGTTATTTCGAAGATATCCCCGTCAAGGACGAGGTCCGGGCGGAGCACGATGCCCCCGACATGCTTTATATCCTCTTCCGTTTCACCCTCGAATTCGACCACTTCCGCAACCGGCTGACCCTGCATGAGCTGGTCCCGGCGGGGGAGGAGCCGCAGGGCGGCCGGATCGAGCGGCTGCTCGCCCGGCCGGTGGCGGCGCTCTACGATTTCCGCCCTGTGGGCGAAGTCAGTTCGCCGCTCACGGACGCGCAGCACCGCGACAACATCCGCCGCGGCATCGCCCACTGCCGCCGTGGCGACGTCTTCCAGGTCGTGCTCTCCCGCCGCTTCGTGCAGCGCTACGAGGGCGATGACTTCCAACTCTACCGCGCCCTGCGGAGCATCAACCCTTCGCCGTACCTCTTCTATATGGATTTCGGCGGCTACCGCATCCTGGGCTCCTCGCCCGAGACGCACTGCCGGATCGAGGGTGGGCGCGCGTGGATCGACCCCATCGCCGGGACCACCCGGCGGACGGGCGACGACGCGGCCGACGCCCGCGGCGCGGAATTCCTGAAGAACGACCCCAAGGAGAACGCCGAGCACGTGATGCTGGTGGATCTGGCGCGCAACGACCTGTCCCGCAACTGCCACGGCGTGAAGGTGGATTTCTACAAGGAGCTGCAGTACTACTCCCACGTCATCCACCTGGTCAGCCGCGTGAGCGGGGAGCTCGACGGGGCGGCCGACCCCATCCGGGCCTTCATCGACACCTTCCCCGCCGGCACGCTCTCCGGCGCCCCGAAAGTCCGCGCCATGCAGATCATCTCGGAGCTGGAGCCCCACAACCGCGGCGCCTACGGCGGCTGCGTGGGGAGCATCGGCTTCGACGGGTCGCTCAACCAGGCCATCACCATCCGCTCGTTCGTGAGCCGCGGCGGCGAACTCTGGTTCCAGGCCGGTGGCGGGATCGTGGCGAAGAGCGATCCCGAATACGAACTCCAGGAAGTCAACAATAAACTCGGCGCGCTCCGCAAAGCCATCGGGCTCGCCGCCCAACTCTAGTCCTGCCCTATGCGTATCGTGATGATAGACAACTACGACTCGTTCACCTACAACCTGGTGCACCTCGTCAAGGAACTGGGCGCGGACATCCGCGTCCTGCGCAACGACCGCTTCGCGCCCGAAGAGCTGGAAGCGTTTGACAAGATCATGCTCTCGCCGGGACCCGGCATCCCGTCCGAGGCAGGCCTGCTGCCGGAGGTCATCCGGCGCTACGCCGCCACCAAGCCCATGCTGGGCATCTGCCTGGGCGAACAGGCCCTCGGCGAGGCCTTCGGCGGCACGCTTGTCAACCTCGAAGAGGTGTTCCACGGCGTGCAGACCCCCTGTCGCGTGGTGGCGGACGACTACCTGTTCGAGGGCCTGCCGGCGGAGTTCCCCGTGGGACGCTACCACTCCTGGGTGGTGGACGCCGCCACGCTCCCCGGCTGCCTGGAGTGCACCGCCGTCAGCCCCGAGGGGCAGGTGATGGCGCTGCGCCACCGGAGCCTGGACCTGCACGGCCTGCAGTTCCACCCCGAGAGCGTGCTCACCCCGGACGGCGCCCGGATCATTTCCAACTGGTTGAATCATTAAAAATAAAAAGTATATGAAACAGTATCTGAACCAACTCATCGAGGGCGAGAGCCTCTCCCGCCAGCAGACCCATGACATCCTCCTCGGCATCACCCGCCAGGAATTCAACGACAACCAGATCGCCGCGCTGCTGATGGCCCTGCAGACCCGGGGCGTCACCGTGGACGAGCTCCTGGGCTTCCGCGACGGCCTGCTCGAGACCGGCAAGCACGTAGACCTGTCCGACTACAACACGCTCGACATCGTGGGCACCGGCGGCGACGGCAAGAACACCTTCAACATCTCCACCTGCTCGGCCTTCGTGATCGCCGGGGCGGGATACAAGGTCTCCAAGCACGGCAACGGCGCCAGCACTTCCGTGAGCGGCGCCAGCACGGTCCTGGAGGCCCACGGCGCCAAGTTCAGCGCCGACCCGGACGTCCTGCGCCGCTCACTGGACGAGTCCGGCGTGTGCTACTTCCACGCTCCGCTCTTCGCCTACGGGATGAAGTTCGTCGGCCCGGTGCGCCGCGCGCTCGGCGTGCCGACCTGCTTCAACCTGCTGGGCCCGCTGGTGAATCCCTGCCAGCCGCACAACTCCCTGCACGGCACGGCCACGCAGGCGCAGCTGCGCCTCTATGTCCGCGCCCACCAGAAGATCGGCGACAACTACGGCGTGCTCACCAGCTACGACGGCTACGACGAGATCTCGCTGACGTCCGGCTTCAAACTCGTGACGCCTCACTTCGAGAAGGTCTTCACGCCCAAGGACCTGGGACTCAACTACATCGAGCCCAAGGACATCTACGGCGGCGACACCGCGGCTGAGGCGGCGAAGATCTTCTACTCCGTGCTCGAAGGCACGGCAACCGAGGCGCAGAAGTCGGTGATCCTCGCCAACGCCGCCTGCGGCATCTCGGTGATCGACCGCAACCTCTCGGTGGAGGAGTCGATCGCGCTCTGCCGCGAGTCGCTGGACAGCGGCGCCGCGCTCAAGGCATTCAAGCGTTTCCTCGCCATCAACAGCTAGAAGGTAGGTGTTTTTGCTATATAATTGAATGATAATGATATACGGAATTTAACCGTCATGATTTCACTCCGGTTGATTCGGGCAATACATTCACAATGAGCGAGTTACAAAAAACAGATATCCTGGCGGAGATCATTGCGACCAAGCGGAAGGAGCTTGCCGCCCGCGTGGAGGCGCACGCGAGCGAAAGCGATCTGCGTGCTATCCCCTTCGAGGGGGTGCAGGCACAGAGATCCCGGTCCCTGAGGCGGGCACTGCTGGCGTCGCCGACCGGGATCATCGCGGAGTTCAAGCGCAAGTCCCCCTCGCGGGGTTGGATCCACGCCGACGCGCGGCCGGAGGAGGTCGTACCGGCCTATGCGGCCGCCGGCGCGGCGGCGCTCAGCATCCTCACCGACGAGACCTATTTCGGCGGGAGCCTCGAGTTCATCCGCCGGGTGCGTCCGCTGGTGGACCTCCCCATCCTGCGCAAGGACTTCATCATCGATCCAGTGCAGCTGGCGGAGGCCCGGCAGGCAGGGGCGGACGCCGTGCTGCTGATCGCCGCATGCCTGAGCCGCGGCGACTGCGCCGCCCTCACGGCGGAGGCCCACCGCCTGGGGCTGGAGGTCCTGCTGGAGATCCACAGTTCGGAGGAGCTGGACTACATCACCCCCGACATCGATGTCGTGGGGGTTAACAACCGCCACCTCGGCACCTTCGTCACCGATGTCCGGACCTCTTTCGAGCTGGCATCGCGGTTGAAGGAGATTCCGGGTCAAGCCCGGAATGACTATGAGGAGACACGGAATGACTATGAAGAGACACGGAATGACTATGCAGGGGCACGGAATGACGGAGATAACTTTTTTGCAGTCATTCCGGCCGAAGAGCCAGAATCTCCGGTGTTTATTTCCGAGAGCGGGATCAGCGAGCCGGGGACGGTGCGGGCGCTGCGGGAGGCGGGTTACCGGGGCTTCCTGATGGGCGAGAACTTCATGAAACACGACGAGCCGGGCGCAGCCCTGGCATCATTCATCCAGGCGATATGATCAACGGCAAGCTCATCAAGGTCTGCGGCATGACCGACGGCGAGAACATCCGCGCCGTCGAGGCCCTCGGCGCAGACCTCATCGGATTCATCTTCTACCCCGGCTCCCCGCGCTGCATCCGGCAGACCCCCTCGTACCTGCCGCGGCGCGCCAAACGCGTGGGCGTGTTCGTAGACGCCCCCCGCGACGAGATACTGCGCCGGCACGACACCTTCCGCTTCGACTACATCCAGCTCCACGGCGACGAGAGCCCGGAATTCTGCGCGCAGCTGCGCGAGCGGGACGGGCTCAAGGTCATCAAGGCCTTCGGCATCGCCGAAGAAGCCGTCCGGCTGACGGTCGCCGGCTACGAAGGCGCCTGCGACCTCTTCCTCTTCGATACCAAGACCCCCGGCCACGGCGGCAGCGGCAAGCGCTTCGACTGGTCCATCATGGACGACTATGAAGAGAAGACGCGCTTCCTGCTCAGCGGCGGGATCGGCCTGGACACCGTGGGCACGCTCCACGACTTCATCTACCCCTTCCTCGCAGGCTTCGACCTCAACAGCCGCTTCGAGACGGCCCCCGGCCTCAAGGACCCGGACCTGCTCGAAATCTTTCTCGAAAACCTCCAACGATAAGACCATGAACAGAATAGACAGACTCTTCGGCAGCAACCCCCAGCGGCTGCTCTCCATCTACTTTTGCGCCGGCGCCCCGACCCTCGACGGCACGGCGGACGTGATCCGCACCCTCGCCCGGGAGGGCGTGGCGATGATCGAAGTCGGCATCCCCTTCAGCGACCCGATGGCCGACGGCCCCGTGATCCAGGACGCCGCCACCCAGGCCCTGCGAAACGGAATGACCCTGGAAAAGCTCTTCTCCCAGCTCGAAGGCATCCGCGCCGACGTGGACATCCCCCTGGTGCTGATGGGCTACCTCAACCCCGTGTTCCGCTACGGCTTCGAGCGCTTCTGCGCCCGCTGCGCCGAGGTGGGCGTCGACGGGATGATCATCCCGGACCTGCCCTTCAAGGACTATATGGAGAACTACAAGTCCGTCGCCGAACGCTACGGGCTGCGTTTCATCATGCTGATCACCCCGGAGACCTCCGAGGAGCGCGTGCGGCTGATCGACGAGAACACCTCCGGCTTCATCTACATGGTCTCCTCCGCCGCCACGACCGGTGCGCAAAAGGACTTCGACGCGCAGAAGCAGGCCTATTTCAAGAAGATCGAGGACATGCACCTGCGCATCCCCCGGATGGTCGGGTTCGGCATCAGCAACCGCCAGACCTTCGACGCCGCCTGCGAGCACGCCTCCGGCGGCATCGTCGGCAGCCGTTTCGTCAGCCTGCTGAAGGAAACCGGCGGCGACGCGCTGCGCGCCATCCGCCGGTTGAAGGGGGATCTCGGGGTTTAGTCTACCGATCAGCCATGTCGATGTAGGGCTGGGCGTCGGTGACGCAGCGGTAAGCGGGACGGATGATGCGGCGGCCCTCGAAGTTGAGCTCTTCGTTGCGGTGCGCACACCAGCCCACGATCCTCGCCATGGCGAAGAGCGGGGTGTAGATCTCGCGCGGGATGCCGATCAGGTCATACACGAATCCGGAGTAGAAGTCCACGTTGGCGCAAAGGGTCTTGGCCTTGCCCTTCACAGCGTAGATGGTCTCGATGGCCACTTTCTCGATGAGTTCCATGAACTCGAACTCCGACAGACGGCCCTTCTCGATGGCAAGTTCCCGGCCCATCTCCTTGAGCAGGACGGCCCGCGGGTCGGACTTGGTGTAGACCGCGTGACCGATGCCGTAGATGAGTCCGGAGTGGTCGAAGACCTCGCCGGAGAGGAGCCTGCGCACGCAGGCGGCGATCTCCGCCTCGTCGTTCCAGTCCCGGACGTCCTCTTTCATGAACGCGATCATGTCGCAGACCTTGAGGTTGGCGCCGCCGTGCTTGGGGCCCTTGAGCGAGCCGATGCCGGCGGCGATGGAGGAGAAGGTGTCGGTGCCCGTGGACGAAGTCACGCGCACCGTGAAGGTCGAGTTGTTACCACCGCCGTGCTCGGAGTGCAGGATCAGCAGCAGGTCCAGGGTCCGGGCGTCCAGCTCCGTGTAGTCGGATCCTTTCAGCATATAGAGGAAATTCTCCGCCAGGGACAGGCCCGGCTGCGCGTCGCGGATGTGCAGCGAGCGGCCGCGGTGGTGGTGCCGGTACATGTTGAACGCGTAGGCGATCGTGGTCGGGAACTTCGAGATCAGCTCGATGCTCTGGCGCATCAGGTTGTCGCGGGACACGTCGTCCGGATTCTCGTCGAAGGTATAGAACTCCAGCACGCTCCGCGCGAGGATGTTCATGATGTCGTCCCCCTCCAGCTCGATGATGTGCAGGATGGTCTTCTGCTCCAGGGGCATGTTGTCGAAGATCAGGTCCTTGAAGGCCTGGAGCTCCTCCGCGTCCGGCAGGCGCCCGGAGAGCAGCAGGAAGCAGATCTCCTCGTAGCCGAAACGCTTCTCGGCCCGGATGGCGCGCACGAGGTCCTTGACTTCGTAGCCCCGGAAATAGAGCCGTCCCTCGGCGGGTTCGATGCTCCCGTCCGGCCTGCGCTCGTAGCCCACCACGTTGCCGATGTTGGTCAGTCCGACGAGCACGCCGGTGCCGTCCTCGTTGCGCAGCCCGCGCTTGACGTCCAGCTTCTTGAACAGCTCGGCGTCAATCCGCGTGCTCCCCTTCATCTCGTCAGAGAGCTTGTAGATGAGGTACTCTTTCTTGGTCTTCGAAGTCATAGCAGCGAGAGGATATGGTCGGTGAAGGCGCGGGTGCCGAGCGGCTTGCCGCCGGGCATCAGGCGCGCGAGGTCGGCCGTGGCGTAGCCCGCCGAGAACGCGCGCTCCAGGGCGGCGGTCACGAGCGCGCCGGCCTCGTCCCAGCCCAGGTGCTCCAGCATCATCACGCCGGAGAGCAGGTTGGAACAGGGGTTCGCCAGGTCCTGCCCGGCGATGTCGGGAGCCGTGCCGTGCGTGGCCTCGAAGAGGGCCGCGCCGGTGTCGTAGTTGATGTTGGCGCCCGGAGCGATCCCGATGCCGCCCACCTGGGCGGCCAGCATGTCGGAGATGTAGTCTCCGTTGAGGTTGAGCGTGGCGACCACGGAGTAGTCCTCCGGCCGCAGCAGCGCATTCTGCAGGAAGGCGTCCGCGATGCAGTCCTTGATCACGAGCCGCCCGGAGGCGATCTCGGCGCCGAATTCCTCCTGCGCGAGCTCGTAGCCCCAGCGCTTGAAGCCGCCTTCGGTGAACTTCATGATGTTGCCCTTGTGGACGAGCGTCACGGAAGGGCGGCCGTGGTCGAGCGCGTAGCGGCAGGCGGCGCGCACCAGGCGCCGCGTGCCCTCGCGCGAGACGGGCTTGACCCCGTAGGAGGAGGACTCCGGGAAGCGGACCTTGGTCACGCCCATCTCATCGCGGAGGAAGCGTCCGAACTTCTCCGCCTCCGGCGTGCCGGCTTCCCATTCGATGCCGGCGTAGATGTCCTCGGTGTTCTCGCGGAAGATGACCATGTCCACGCGCTCCGGGTGCTTCACCGGCGAGGCGACGCCCCGGAACCAGCGCACGGGGCGCAGGCAGACGTAGAGGTCGAGGCCCTGGCGCAGTGCCACGTTGAGCGAGCGGATGCCGCCGCCGACGGGCGTGGTGAGCGGACCCTTGATGCCGACCTTGTAGTCCCGGAAGGCCTGGACGGTCTCCTCGGGCAGCCAGGTCCCCAGGCAGTCGAAGGCCTTCTGGCCGGCGGCCAGTTCCTTCCACACCAGCTCGCGCCCGCCGCCGTAGGCCTTGGCCACGGCAGCGTCCAGGATGCGGCGCATCGCCGTGGTGACCTCAGGCCCCACGCCGTCGCCGGGGATATAGGGTATCGTCTGCGTGATCATCTCGACAGGGTGTTGAGCGCGGAGCCCGCCCGGAACCAGACGATCTGCTGCGCGGTGTAACTGTGGCGGGCGCGGATGGTCTCCTGCGTGCCGTCGGCGTGGCGGAGGACCAGCTCGACGGGCTTGCCGGGCTCGATCCCGGCGCAGCGGACGTCGATCTTGTCGTCCGCGGCGATCCGGTTGTAATCCGAAGGACGGGCGAAGGTCAGGGCCAGCACGCCCTGTTTCTTGAGGTTGGTCTCGTGGATGCGCGCGAAACTCTTGGCGAGCACGGCGCGCACGCCCAGGAAGCGCGGTTCCATCGCCGCGTGTTCGCGGCTGGAGCCCTCGCCGTAGTTGTCCTCGGCCACGATGATGCTGCCCGGACCGGCATTGCGGAGGGCCCTGGCGCGGGGCGCGACGGGCCCGGACTTGCCGGTGAACGCGTCCGTCGCCCCCAGCAGGAGGTTCTCGGAGATGTTCTCCAGGTGGCCGCGGAACTTCAGCCACGGGCCGGCCATGGAGATGTGGTCGGTGGTGCACTTGCCCTTGACCTTGATCAGCAGCGGGAGCGACTCGAAGTCACGCCCGTCCCAGGGGGCGAAGGGCTGCAGGCGCTGCAGGCGCTGGCTGCCCGGCCGGATCACCGGCTCCGGGCTGCCCGGCTGCGGGGCCACATAGCCGGAGATGTCGGGCACGAAGCCTGCCGGGGGCAGGTCCTCCCCGCGCGGGGCGCGCAGCCAGACGCCGTCCACGGTATCCGACCGCGGGTCGAAATCCAGCTCGCCCGCGAAGGCGAGGGCCACCGCCATCACCGGTGAAGAGATGAAAGCGTGCGTGTTGGGGTTGCCGTCCGCCCGCTTCGCGAAATTGCGGTTGAAGCTCGTCACGATGGTGTTGCGCCGGGTCGGATCCTCCGCCTGGCGGTCCCACTGCCCGATGCAGGGGCCGCAGGCGTTGGCCATCACCGTGGCGCCGGCCTCGCGGAGCGTGTCCAGCAGGCCGTCGCGCTCGGCGGTGGCGCGCACCTGCGCGCTGCCGGGGATGACGACCAGCTTCGCCTTCGGCTTCAGGCCGGCATCCAGCGCGCCGCGGGCCACGGAGGCCGCGCAGGACAGGTCCTGGTAGGACGAGTTGGTGCAGGAGCCGATCAGGCTCACCTCCACGCGGTGCGGGAAGCGCTCCTGCGCCACGCGGTCCTTCATCCCGCCCAGCGGGCTGGCTGCGTCCGGGGTGAAGGGGCCGTTGACATACGGCTCCAGCTTGCTGAGGTCGATCTGGAAGACCTCGTCGTAATACTGCTCGGGGTGGGCGAGGACGGCGTCGTCCGCGCGCAGCTCGCCGCTGACGGCGGAAGCCATCGCGGCGACTTCCGCGCGGCCCGTGGCCGCCAGGTACTCGGCGATCTGGACCCCGAAGGGGAACACCGAGCAGGTGGCGCCCACCTCGGCGCCCATGTTGCAGATGGTGGCCTTGCCGGTGCAGGAGAGCTTCTCCGTCCCGGGGCCGAAGTATTCGATGATGGCGTTGGTGCCGCCCTTGACGGTCAGCATCCCCGCCAGCTTGAGGATCACGTCCTTGGGGGTGGTCCAGCCCTTGAGCGAGCCGGTCAGGCGCACGCCGATGATGCGCGGCATCCGTAACTCCCATGGCATCCCGGTCATCACGTCCACGGCGTCCGCGCCGCCCACGCCGATGGCGAGCATGCCCATGCCGCCGGCGTTGGGCGTGTGCGAGTCCGTCCCGACCATCATCCCGCCGGGGAAGGCGTAGTTCTCCAGGACGATCTGGTGGATGATGCCGGCGCCGGGCTTCCAGAAGCCGATCCCGTAGCGGGCCGCGGCGGAGGAGAGGAAATCATACACCTCGGCATTGGTCTTGAGCGCCTCCGCAAGATCCCCGTCCGCGCCCTTGCGCGCGCAGATGAGGTGGTCGCAGTGGACCGTGGTGGGCACGCTGACGGCCTCGCGGCCCGTGCTCATGAACTGGAGCAGGGCCATCTGGGCCGTCGCGTCCTGCATGGCCACGCGGTCCGGGCGGAATTCGACGAAATCCTCCAGCCGCTTCAGCGGGCGGAGGGCGTCGAAATCATAGAGGTGGGAATACAGGATCTTCTCCGAAAGGGTCAACGGCCGTCCTAGCTTGCGCCGGACGGCTGTCACCCGTTTACCATAGTACTCGTAAAAAGTCTTTACGGCCTCTGAATCGAACATGACGTTCTAACCAAAAAACACTACTAACTAACTGTGTCTACTAACTAACTATACGGTCAAACTCCCGTCATCCGCCCGGCGGACCGGGAGCACCACGACCACAAAGTTAGTGAAATTTTTGATAAATAAAACAGTTTTGTCAAACTAATTGATTTTCAAACACCAAAAATATGCTAGTCGGAGTATATTTTCCTATTTAATTATCATTTATCACAAATTCTACACATATTCTGTCAATTTGAAACAGAAACCTGCCCATTCTTGTTTTGCATTTGTTTTTCGGCGAAAAGCGTTGTTCTTTCCAAGGAATTGAGTATATTAGCAAACTGGAAACACGCATACTATTTATAACACATAAACTTTTATTCAAATCACAGGAGGAACCCCATGAACAAGATCAAGAATCTCGCGGATCTCCGCAGATTGAAAGAGGGCATGCAAGGCAGGATGTCGATGCGCGAAAACAGCGACTCCGGCGAAGCCATCATCCAAATCAAGGTCGGCATGGCCACCAGCGGTATCGCCTCGGGTGCGAAAGAAACCATGAGCTATCTCATCTCCGAACTGGACCGGCGCCAGATCAGGGCGCTCGTGATGCAGGTCGGCGATATGGGCTACAGCTATGCCGAGCCTACCGTCGAGGTCACCATCCCCGGCAAAGACCCCGTAGTTTTCGGAGACGTCAAGATCCCGCGCGCCAAGGAGATCATCGAGAAGTACATCGTCGGCGGCGAGCTGATCGAAGGCATCCTGCCGGCCAACTACAGATCCATCTAACCCAACCACCCGAAAGCGAATATGTCCGTCAAAATGCATATTTTGGTTTGTGGTGGTACAGGTTGCACCGCAAACGCCAGCCGTGACGTCATCGACGCGCTCAACAAGGAGCTCGTGGCCCACGACCTGACCGATTTCGCGAAAGTAGTCGTGACCGGCTGCTTCGGTTTCTGCGAGAGAGGTCCCATCGTCAAGATCATTCCCGACAACACCTTCTATACCCAGGTGACCCCTGCCGATGCCAAGGAGATCATCGAGGAGCACATCATCAAGGGCCGCAAGGTCCACCGCCTCCTCTATGTCGCCCCCGACACCAACGAGAGCGTCTCCGACTCCAAGCACATGGAGTTCTACAAGAAGCAGCTCCGCATCGCCCTGCGCAACTGCGGTTTCATCGATCCCGAGAACATCGAGGAAGCCATCGCGCGTGACGGCTATGCCGCGCTCGGCAAGTGCCTCACCGAGATGACCCCCGAACAGGTCATCGCCGAGATCAAGAAATCCGGCCTCCGCGGACGCGGCGGCGCCGGCTTCCCCACCGGCCTGAAGTGGGAGATCGCATCCAAGAGCCGCGTCGGCGAGCAGAAATACGTGGTCTGCAACGCTGACGAGGGCGACCCGGGTGCCTTCATGGACCGTTCCCTCCTGGAGGGCGACCCGCACTCCATCCTCGAGGCCATGGCCATCTGCGGCTACTGCATCGGCGCCAGCAACGGCCTCATCTACATCCGCGCCGAGTATCCGCTCGCCATCCACCGTCTCCAGGTCGCCATCAAGCAGGCGAAGGAGTACGGCCTGCTGGGCAAGGACATCCTCGGTACCGGCTTCAACTTCGACATCGAGCTCCGCTACGGCGCAGGCGCCTTCGTCTGCGGCGAGGAGACGGCCCTGATCCACTCCATGGAGGGCAAGCGCGGCGAGCCTACCTTCAAACCGCCGTTCCCCGCCCAGTCCGGCTACCTCGGCAAGCCGACCAACGTCAACAACGTCGAGACCTACGCCAACATCCCCGTCATCATCAACAAGGGCGCCGACTGGTTCGCCAGCATCGGTACGGAGAAGTCCAAGGGCACCAAGGTCTTCGCCCTGGCCGGCAAGATCAACAACGTCGGCCTCATCGAGGTCCCGATGGGCATCACCCTGCGTGAGATCATCTACGAGATCGGCGGCGGCATCAAGGGCGGCAAGAAGTTCAAGGCCGTCCAGACCGGCGGTCCCTCCGGCGGCTGCCTCACCGAGAAGCACCTCGACACCCCCATCGACTACGACAGCCTCGTGGCGGCCGGCTCGATGATGGGCTCCGGCGGTATGATCGTCATGGACGAGGACGACTGCATGGTGGCCATCGCCAAGTTCTACCTCGGATTCACGGTCGACGAGTCCTGCGGCAAGTGCACCCCGTGCCGTGTCGGCAACAAGCGCCTGCTCGAGATCCTCACCAAGATCACCGACGGCAAGGGCACCATGGAAGACCTTGAGGAACTCAAGAACCTCTCCGCCGTCATCAAGGACACCGCCCTCTGCGGCCTCGGCCAGACCTCCCCGAACCCGGTACTCTCCACGATCAACAACTTCTGGGACGAGTACGTCGAGCACGTCACGGAAAAGAAGTGCCGTGCCGGCCAGTGCAAGGCCATGAAGAAGTACTCCATCGATCCCGAGAAGTGCAAGGGCTGCTCCGCTTGCGCCCGGGCCTGCCCTGTCGGTGCCATCACCGGCGTGGTCAAGAACCCGTACGTCATCAACCAGCTCGACTGTATCAAGTGCGGCACCTGCCTCGAGAAGTGTAAGTTCGGTGCCATCACCGTTAAATAAGGGAGGAATCAAATATGGATACGATCAAATTGACTATAGACAACAGGGCAGTGGAAGTACCCAAGGGTACGACGATCCTCAAAGCTGCCGAGCAGATGGGTATCAGGATTCCGACCCTCTGTAACTTCGAACTGGACGGCCTCGCCCTCAAGAACCACCCCGGCGGATGCCGCGTGTGCGTGGTGGAGGTCGTCGGGCGCAGGAATCTCGCCCCGGCCTGTATCACCGAGTGTATGCCGGACATGGTCGTCAAGACCAACTCGTTCCGGGCGCTCAACGCCCGCCGGACGGTCCTCGAACTGATGCTCAGCGACCACCCGAACGACTGTCTGCAGTGCCCCAAGAGCGGCAAGTGCGAGCTCCAGTCCCTCGCGGCCGACATGGGCATCCGGGAGATCCCCTTCTCCGGCAAGCTCTCCCAGTATGCCATCGAACTCTCCCCGTCTATCGTGCGTGATGCCAACAAGTGCATCATGTGCCGCCGCTGCGAGTCCGTGTGCCACGAATACCAGAGCGTAGGCGCCATCGGCGCCGTCGAGCGCGGCTTCCCCGCCGTGGTGTCCACCGCCTTCGGAAAGGAACTCATCGACACCAACTGCGTCTTCTGCGGCCAGTGCGTCGCCGTCTGTCCGACCGGCGCCCTGTCCGAGGTCGACAATACCGGCAAGATCCTCCGCGACATCGCCAACCCGGACGTCAAGACCTGCGTGCAGGTGGCGCCCGCCGTGCGCGTAGCCCTCGGCGAGGAGTTCGGCATGCCTGCCGGCAGCATCGTCACCGGCAAGATCGCCGCCGCCCTCAAGGCCATCGGCTTCGACTACGTGTTCGACACCGACTGGTCCGCCGACCTCACCATCATGGAGGAAGGCACCGAGGTCATCGGCCGCCTGAAGGCCTTCCTCGCCGGCGACAAGAACGTCAAGCTCCCCGTCATGACCTCCTGCTGCCCCGCCTGGGTCAACTTCTACGAGAAGTTCTATCCGGAACTCCGTGAGTACCCGTCCACGGCCAAGTCCCCGCAGCAGATGTTCGGCGCCACGGCCAAGTCCTACTTCGCGGACAAGATCGGCGTCACCCGTGACAAGCTGGTCTGCGTCTCCGTGATGCCTTGCGTGGCCAAAAAGTACGAGTGCGGACGCGACGAGTTCAAGGTGGACGGCACTCCCGACGTGGACTACTCCATCACGACCCGCGAGCTCGCCCGCCTGATCAAGATCTGCAACATCGATTTCGCCAGCCTCCCCGAGGCCGAATTCGACTCCCCGCTGGGCGCCTCCACGGGTGCCGCCGTCATCTTCGGCGCCACCGGCGGCGTCATGGAAGCGGCGCTCCGTACGGCTGTGGAAGTCCTGACCGGCAAGACCCTCCCGCGGATCGACTTCGAGGAAGTCCGCGGCCTGGAAGGCATCCGCGAGGCCACGGTCTCCGTGCCCGGCGTGGCGGACCTCAACGTCGCCGTCGCCTACGGCCTCAAGAACGCCCGCAGCATCCTGGAGCAGATCAAGGCCGGCACCTGCAAGTACCACTTCGTGGAAGTGATGGCCTGCCCCGGCGGCTGCATCGACGGCGCCGGACAGCCCTACCACCACGGCGACGCGTCCATCATCAAGGCACGCCACGCCGCCATCTACGAAGCCGACAGGAACATGCCGATCCGCAAGTCCCACGAGAACCCCGAGATCATCGCAATCTACAAGGAATTCTACGGCGAGCCTTGCTCCGAGAAGTCGCATCACCTGCTGCACACGCATTACTTCGACAAGAAGATCAAGTTTGACATCGAAAATTAATTGAACCATGTGTGGACCCCAGATAAAAATCAGTGAAGCCAACTACAAGATAATCAAGGATATCTGCGCTTCCTTCAACAACGAACCGGGCGAGCTGATCAATGTCCTGCACAAGACGCAGGAGCGCTTCGGCTACCTTCCCGAAGAAGTCCAGCAGGTCGTGGCAGACTGCCTCGGCATCCCCGTCGGCAAGGTCTATGGCGTCGTCTCCTTCTACAGCTTCTTCACGATGCAGCCCAAGGGCAAGTACGCCATCTCCGTCTGCCTCGGCACCGCCTGCTACGTCAAGGGCGCCGAGAAGATCCTCGATGCGCTCAAGAAGGAGCTCAAGATCTCCGAGGGCGGCGTCACGCCCGACGGCAAGTTCTCCCTCGACGTCCTGCGCTGCGTGGGCGCCTGCGGCCTGGCCCCGGTCATGACCATCAACGGCAAGACCTACGGCCGTCTCGTCCCCGAGCACGTCAAGGAGATCCTTGCGGAGTACGCTGACTAAGGCTTAATTGTCAAATCATGATGGGCCGGCCCTTCCCAGAGCCGGCCCAAAACATTCGCCATACGATGAAAATCAAAGAAATTGCTGCGCTCGTCGACGGGGAGATCGTCGGAGCTCCCGCAGACGAGCTGTACGATGTGAAGAAGGCCTTCGCTTCCGACCTCATGAGCGACGTGCTCCGCTTCTCGATGGAGGAGACGGTGCTGATCACGGGCCTGTGCAACAACCAGACGATGCGCACTGCAGAGATGTCCGACCTGCGCGTCGTGCTGCTCGGACGCGACAAGCAGCCCGACGAGGACATGCTCGAGCTCGCGGAAGACCTCGACATCACCCTGATCAAGTCCAAGTACAGTATCTTCAAAATCAGCGGCATCCTGTACGGTGCCGGCATCCAGCCCCTTTATTGACATGCATTTCACCTTCGACATAGAGCGCGGCAACTTCACGGACGCCGGCCGGGCCTCCAGCAGCGTCAAGCGCACGCTCAAGCACCTTGGTGTGGATCCGACCAACATCAAGCGCACCGTGGTGGCGCTGTTCGAGGCCGAGATCAATGCCATCGCGCATGCCTACGGAGGTACGATCGACGTCGACATCGACGACGGCAAGATCGTGATGGTGGTGGCCGACCGGGGACCCGGCATCCCCAACATCGACCTCGCCATGCAGGAGGGTTGGTCCACGGCCTCGCCGCAGGTCCGCGAGATGGGCTACGGCGCCGGCATGGGCCTGCCCAATATCAAGAAGAACACGGACGAGCTCAAGATCGACACCCAGGTGGGCGTCGGCACCACCGTGACCATGACCGTTTATCTGACCTGACATGATGAACCAGCAAGAACCCTATTTCGGACACTCCCTCAAGGTCGACCTCGACCGCTGCCAGGGCTGTACCACCTGCATGCGTTCCTGCCCGACCGGCGCCATCCGCATCCGCGGCGGCAAGGCGGTCGTGAACGACAACAAGTGCGTGGACTGCGGGCAGTGCATGAAGGTCTGTCCGCACAAGGCGATCTACATCCAGCAGGATGACTTCGGCCTGATCGAGAACTTCCGGTACCGCGTCTGCCTCGTTCCGTCCACCTTCATCGGCCAGTTCGACGAGCACTACCGCACCCGCGAGATCTACTCCTGCCTCAAGAAACTGGGATTCACGCACATCTATGAAGTGGAACACGAGGTGGGTTACATGGTGAGCCTGTACCAGCGCCACATGGACAAGCACCCCGAGACCCGCACCTTCATCTCCCCGTACTGTCCGGCGGTGATCCGCCTCATCCAGGTGCGTTTCCCCTCGCTGGTGGACAACGTCATCAAGGTACGGGCCCCGTTCGAGCTCGCCGCCCGCATCATCCTCCGGCGGCTGATGGACGAGGGCGCCCCGCGTGAGTCCATCGGCGTCTTCTACGTCACGCCCTGCGCCGCCAAGATCGCGGCGGTCAAGTACCCGGTCAGCCGCAAGGAGACCTGTATCTCGGGCGTGATCAACATGGACTTCCTCTACAACAAGGTCCAGCTGATGCTCCACGAGTCCGGCAACGACGCCCAGCCCATCAACCACGCCCTCACCTCGCAGGACGTGCTGTGGCCCCTCGCCGGCGGCGAGGCCTGCCACTTCAAGGGCTCGCAGTACGCCGTGGACGGCCTCCAGAACGTCCTCAACTTCCTGGAGAAGCTCGAGGACGAAGCCGTGGACGCACAGGGCCTGGTGGAGATGCGTATCTGCGACCAGGGCTGCGTGGGCGGCGTGCTCGCCACCAACAACCGCTTCGTGGCCCGCAAGCGCCTGGAGCACCGTGCCATGCTCTTCGACAGCCAGAACCGCACCAAGCAGCAGTACGAGCGCTACAAGGATCCCGAGTTCTGCAGGTGGATCGACGATCAGATGGTGATCCCGGAGATCAAGCCCCGCTCGATCTACAAGCTCGACGACAACTTCGCCGAGGCCTTCCGGCGCGCCGAGCGCATGAAGAAGATCGAGAAGGCCCTGCCGGGCGTCAACTGCTCGGCCTGCGGCGCGCCTTCCTGCGCGGCCCTGGCCGAGGACATCGTGCGCGGCATCGCCAAGATGGACACCTGCATCTTCATCAACCGCCACTCCAAGGCCTCCGAAGAAGCGATCCGCAGCATCTGGGGCGACCGCGTCCGCACCAAGGAAATCAACCACGACGACACAAACAACCAATGATATGACAGTCAAGGAAATTATCGAAAAACTCGACCTGGAATGCCTCAACGAGGCCAATCTCGACGCCGAAGTGACCGGAGCCTACGCCTCCGACCTCCTGAGCGACGTCATGGGCAACGCCCGCAGCGGCCAGGTCTGGGTCACCATGCAGACCCACAAGAACGTCACGGCGATCGCCTCTCTGAAGGACATCCCCGCCGTGATCATCGTGCGGAGCGGCGTGCCGGACGACGACATGCTGGAGCACGCCAAGGATGAGGACATCTGCATCCTCGTCAGCAAGGAAGCCACGTTCGAGGTCTGCGGCAGGCTCTACGGGCTCATCAAGTAGCCTCCCGGATGAAATTCAACGCCGATATGCACATCCACTCGGTGCTCTCCCCCTGCGGAGACCTCGAGATGAGCCCCTCCGCCATCGTCGCGACGGCGCGGGAGCGGGGATTGGACATCATCGGCCTCACCGACCACAATTCGACCCTCAACGCCGCGGTCACGCGGCGGCTGGGGGAGAAGGCCGGGCTCTGCGTGATGATGGGGGCGGAAGTGACCACCAAGGAGGAGGTCCACTGCCTCTGTTTCATGCCCACGGAGGAGAAACTCGCCGCGTTCCAGTCCTACCTGGACGCCCACGTGATCTTCTTCGAGAACGACGTGGACAAGTTCGGATACCAGCTGGTGGTGGACGAGGAGGAGAACGTGCTGGACGAGGTGCCGCACCTGCTGATCAACGCCCTGGACCTGCCGATGCTGGAACTCCAGCAGGAGGTCTACCGGATGGGCGGCATCTTCATCCCCGCCCACATCGACCGGCCCACCTTCAGCCTCAGTTCCCAGCTGGGTTTCGTCCCGTCGGGACTCCGCTTCCACGCGATGGAGCTCAGCTACTACTGCAAGCGCGACGGCTACAAGTTCCTCGACAACTGCCCCTGGTTCAGCGACTTCAACTTCATCCAGAGCAGCGACGCACACTACGTGGAGGACATCGGCAAGATCCACAGCGTGCTGGAGATGCCGTCATTCAGTTTTGACAACTTCAAGGACGCCCTCCGCCAGGGAGAGCAAGTGATACTGTAGTATGAAAAGCCTCGACCTGCACATCATCGACATCACCCACAACTCCATCCGGGCGGGTGCCACGCAGATCACCATCGAGATGGAGGACAGCGCCGCGCGCGACCTGCTCTCCATCAAGATCATCGACAACGGCTGCGGGATGCCCGAAGACATGATTGCGGCCATCAACGACCGCTTCTACTCCTGCCGCAAAGAGCGCAAGATCGGGATGGGCATCGCCCTGCTGAAATTCCACTCCCAGATGTGCAACGGGCAGTTCTACCTCAAATCCAAGGTGGGCGAGGGGACGGAAATCTACGCTTCCTACCAGCGTTCGCACATCGACCTGCAGCCCAAGGGGGACCTGTCCGGGTGCTTCGCCAACTTCATCTGCCAGTACCAGGACATCAACTTCATCATCCGTTACATCACGGACGAGGACACCTTCGAGCTGAGCACGGCGGAGGTCAAGGAAGTGTTCGAGGGGATCAACCTCAACGACCACGAGATCATCCAGGCCGTCACGGAGCTGATCCACGAGAATATCGGATCGTAGACGACCCTGCGTCGCTTTACTTCGGAATTACAATCCGGTCCAAGATACCGTTCAGGGCCGCCAGGGCGATCCCGTAATTGGTGATGGGCACTCCCGCAAGGAGTGCCTTTCTGATGCGTGAGCGCACCAGGCGGGCGTTGGCCACGCAGGCGCCGCAGTGGATAATGAGGCTGTAGGGGGTCAGGTCCTCCGGGAAGTCATGGCCGGCCGCGATGTCGATCACGAGACTCCCGGTCAAGCCGGGAGTGACGGTGGCGTCATGGCCGGGAGTGACGGTGGCAGTTCCTTTGTCATGGCCGGCTTGACCGGCCATCTCAATGCGTTTACGGAGCAGGGCGGGGATCTTCACCCGGCCGATGTCCTCCGTGTCCGGCACGTGGGTGCAGGCCTCGGCGATGAGCACGCGGGAGCCGGGCGCGAGCGTGTCGATGGCCCGGGCGCCCTCCACGAAGACGCCGATGTCACCCTTGGCCCCGGCCAGCAGCACGGAGAAGGACGTGAGGGGACAATCCTTCGGGATGGTCCGCTCCACCAGCGCGAACACCTGGGAATCCGTGATTACGAGGTCCGGGGTGTGGCACAGGGCCTCCAGGGCAGCGGGGAGCGAGTCCGGCGTGCAGCAGTGCGGCACGCAGCCGCGGTCCAGCAGCTCGCGGAGCACCTGGACCTGCGGCAGGATCAGCCGCCCCTTGGGCGCCTCGCTGTCCTGCGGCATCACCAGCACGACCTGGCTGCCCGCCCGGACCAGGTCTCCGGTCAGGAACTTCTCCTCCTCCTTCGGCGCCGCGGCCGCGAGGCGCTCCAGCAGGGAGGCCACGCTCTCGCCGCGCCTGTACCGGACCACCGGGATCCCGGCCTGTGCTGCCAATGTCCCGAAATCGGGGACGTTGGAAGCATTTTCCCGGGGTTTTTGCGCCCAATGTCCCTGTTCCGGGGACGTTGGCGACACTTCGGGGTTGTCGAGGATGACGGCGATGTCGGTCTCGTCGAGGATGGCGCGGGTCATCCGCTCCCGCTCGGCGCCGAGCGCGCTGCGGTCGCCGAGCCCGGCGGTGTCGATCAGCACGCAGGGACCCAGCCCCGGCAGCTCGGCGACCTTGCGGACCGGGTCCGTGGTGGTGCCGGGGATGGGGCTCACCAGCGACACCTGCTGGCCCGCCAGGGCGTTGACCAGCGTGGATTTGCCGCTGTTGGTGGGACCGAAAAACGCTATGTGGAGGCGTTCCATGCTAGAAGCGGAAGTCGCGCTCGCCGTTCTGGATACGCTGCAGGCGGTCCTCCGTGATGGCGCGGGTGCGCTCCAGGGGGATGTCGCCCAGGCTCCTGGCGATGAGCGCCTCCCCGACCGCGCGGGTCTCGGGCGAGGCGTAGTCCATCAGGTATTCCTTCAGGGTCATCAGGGCGTTGGGGGTGCAGCAGAGGTGGATCTTGCCGCTCTTGCACAGGCTCATGAAGCGGTCGCCGGTGCGGCCCTCTCGATAGCAGGCCGTGCAGAAACTGGGGATGTGGTCCTGCTCCAGGAGCCAGCGGACCACCTCGTCCAGGGTGCGGGTGTCGGAGACGTCGAACTGGGAGGTCTCGTCGTGGCGCTCCACGGTCGTGTAGCCGCCGACGCTGGTGCGGGAGCCGCCGCTGATCTGCGAGATGCCGCAGTCCAGCAGCTGGCTGCGCATGCGGGCGGACTCACGCGTGGAGATGATCATGCCGGTATAGGGCACGGCGACGCGCAGCACGGCCACGATCTTGCGGAAGATCGCGTCCGGCAGGGCGTCCGGGAAACTCTCCAGGGAGATGTCGTCCGCCGGACAGATGCGCGGCATGCTGATGGTGTGCGGGCCCACCCCGAAACGGGCTTCGAGGTGCTCCGCGTGCATCAACAGGCCGACCAGCTCGTAGCGGTAGCCGCTCAGGCCGAATAGCACGCCCACGCCCACGTCGTCGCATCCGCCCTCCTGGGCGCGGTCCATGGCCTCGGTGTGCCAGTCGTAGTCGCTCTTGGGGCCGGTGGGGTGCAGCTGCTTGTACTGCTCCTTGTTGTAGGTCTCCTGGAAGAGGATGTAGGTGCCGATGCCCGCGGCCTTGAGCTTGCGGTACGACTCCACGTCCGTGGCGGCGATGTTGACGTTGACCCGGCGGATGGAGTTGCCTCCCTCCTGCACCGAGTAGATGGTCTTGATGGAGTCGAGGATGTACTCCAGGGGGTTGTTGCGCGGGTCCTCGCCCGCCTCGACCGCCAGGCGCTTGTGGCCGGTGCGGATCAGGGCGCGCACCTCGGCCTCGATCTCCTCCTGGGTGAGTTTCTTGCGCGGGATCGTGCGGTTCTTGGCGTGGTACGGGCAGTAGACACAGCCGTTGATACAGTAGTTGGAGAGGTATAGCGGGGCGAACAGCACGATGCGGTTTCCGTAGAACTTCTCTTTGATCTGCCGGGCGAGGGCATAGATCTTCTCTTCGAGGACCGGGTCGTCACAGTCCATCAGGATGGCGGCCTCCCTGTGGGTCAGGCCCTTGCACAGGGCCGCCTTGGCGAGGATCTCCTCGACGCGGGCGCGGTTTCGGCTTTGGACCTGCGCCTCCGCGAGCGTCTCCAGGATCTCTTCGTGGTTGATGAAATCGTCAGCGTGGACGGATGAAGGATTGTACATGGTGTACGGATTAAACGGACCCAAAGTTAACGATTTTCCCGCAGAAAGAAAACTTATTCGTGCGTGGAAAAACGCTGCTCCGCAAGGGCCTCGTACTTCGTCCCGGGACGGCCGTAATTGGCGTATGGGTAGATGGATATGCCGCCGCGGGGGAGGAAGAATCCCGTGACCTCGATGTACTTGGGGTCCATCAGCCGGATGAGGTCCTTCATGATGACATTGACCACGTCTTCGTGGAAGTCGCCGTGGTTGCGGAAACTGAAGAGGTAGAGCTTGAGGCTCTTGCTCTCCACCATCCGCTTGTCGGGGACGTAGCTGATGCGGATCTCGGCGAAGTCAGGCTGGCCCGTGATCGGACAGAGGGTCGTGAATTCGGGGCAGTTGAAGCGCACCCAGTAGTCGTTGTCGGGGTGCATGTTCTCGAAAGTCTCGAGAAAGCCGGGATTATAGTCCTGGCTGTACGCCGTCTCGCGGCCGAGGGCCTGCAGGCCTTCATGCTTTCTGTCCATGGTCTAGATATCGTTGATTCTGAACGGGTTATACGAAATGTTCTTGTCGAAGGTATCGATCCCTTCGGCGGCCTTGGTGCGGCGCACGAACCAGCTGGTCAGCGGCAGCGCGACGATCTCGTAGAGGACCTTGGCGCAGACCTGCATCCCGGCGAGCTTGAGGGCCTCGGGCAGCGTGAGGATGCCGCCGAAGACCACCGGGAAGAAGATGGCCGAGTCGGCGATCTCGCCGCCGAGCGAGGACACGATCGCGCGCAGGCCGAACTCGCGGCCGCGCGAGGCGACCTTCATCCGGCTCATGATCCAGGCGTTGACCGTGGACCCTACGAAGAAGGCGATCAGTGAGGCCGCCGTGGTCTTGGGGACCATCGAGAACAGGCCGTTGAAGCTTTCGGCCACCGGCCGGCTGCTCTCCTGCAGCGGTGCAGGCAGCCAGCACACCAGCTGCGCCATCAGGGCCACGAAAATGCTGAGCAGGAACGCCAGCCAGATCACGAAGCGCGCCTTGCGGAAACCGTACACCTCCGTGATGCAGTCATTGAGGATGTACGACACCGGGAAGAGCAGCACGGCACCGGAGAGCTGCAGCGGCAGCCCGCCTACCTGCCACAGGCGCGGCACGAAGAAATTGGATGTAATCAGGCAGACGATGAGTACGACTGCCATCACCAGGAACCTGGTGCTGAAACGGGGTTTTGACATGTCAATCTTGTTTTTTACGTGGTTTCAAGAACACAGGGCCCGCGCCCCTGTCAAAGCGGGGCGCGGATCCCTTGATAATCTATACTTCTACTGCGGTGCTGAACTCCTGGAGGAAACGCATGTCGTTCTCGAAGTAGTGGCGCAGGTCGTTGACCCGCCACTTGAGCATCGCGATACGCTCCAGGCCCATGCCGAAGGCGAAGCCGCTGTACTTGGTGGAATCGATCCCACTGGCTTCCAGCACGTTGGGATCCACCATGCCGCAGCCCAGGATCTCCAGCCAGCCGGTCCCCTTGCAGATGTTGCAGCCCTTGCCGTGGCAGATGTTGCAGCTGACGTCCACCTCGGCGGACGGCTCCGTGAAGGGGAAGAACGACGGCCGCATGCGGATCTCGGTCTCGGGACCGAACATCTCGCGGGCGAACAGGAGGATGGCCTGCTTGAGGTCGGCGAAGGTCACGTTCTCGTCGATGTACAGGCCCTCGACCTGGTGGAAGATGCAGTGTGCGCGGGCGCTGATGGCCTCGTTGCGGAACACGCGGCCCGGGCAGATCACGCGGATGGGCGGCTTCATCCGCTCCATGGTCCGCACCTGCACGCTGGAGGTGTGCGTGCGGAGCAGCAGCGGATTGGGGTGTCCCGTGGACACGAAGAACGTGTCCTGCATGTCGCGGGCCGGGTGGTTCGGCGGGAAGTTCAGGGCCTCGAAGACATGGTAGTCGTCCTCGATCTCCGGCCCCTCGGCCACGTCGTAGCCGAACTTGCGGAAGATGTCCACAATCTCCTGGCGCACGATGGACACCGGGTGGCGGGAGCCGAGCTCCAGCGGGTCGCCGGGCATCGTGAGGTCCTCGCGCGGACCCTCGCTGCCGCCCTGCTCGCCCACCGACTCGCGCAGCCGCTCGATCGTCTCCGCGGCGGCGTTCTTCAGCTCGTTGAGCGTGCGGCCGAACTCGCGCTTCATCTCCTTGTCCACGGTGCGGAACTCGTCGAAGAGCGCCGTGATCTCGCCTTTCTTGCCGAGGAAGCGCACGCGCGCCTCTTCGACTTCCTTCTGCGTCTTGCACTGGAGCGCCTTCAGCTCCGCAAAGACTTTCTCTATGTCTTCTCTTTTCATCTTACTTGCGTTTGGCGGCGCGCTTGTCGCGCGACTTCTTGTCCCGGGCGGCGCCGGACTTGAGGTACTTGGCCCACTGCTCCTCGTTGAAGACCTTCTGCAGCGAGTTGTAGATCTGCTCCGACCACTTGTCCTGGGCGCGGACGTACGCGTCGGAGTTGCCGACCTTGGCATCGCGCAGGCCCTTCAGCTCCAGGCGCATGGCGTCGAAGTCATGGGTCAGGATGGAGTCCAGGTAGAAGATCTGCCAGTCCGCGAGGTCCAGCATGTCGGTGTAGCTGTCCACCTGCTTGTCCACGGCCTCGCGCAGCTGCTTGATCTCTTCCTCCTCCGTCAGCGGCTGCTGCGCACCGAGCCACAAAGGCAGGAGCAGCAGGGCGCTAATCCCGAAAAATTTTATAGCTTTGTATTTCATAATGTTTGAGATCCCGGGGCAAGCCCGGAATGACATTGAACTGCAAATTTATAAAGAAAAGATAAAATGAGAAAATTTCTGTGCACCATCCTCGCCCTGGCCCTGCTCGGCGCCGGGCGCACGGACGCCTGTACAAACGTCATCGTGACCCCCGGGGCCAGCGCAGACGGTTCCAGCATCGTCTCCTATGCCGCCGACTCCCACGGCCTGTTCGGCGAGCTGTATTTCCGCCCCGCGGCCCGCATCCGCGCCGGCAGCATGCTCGCCATCCGCGACTGGGACTCCGGCAAACCGCTGGGCAGCATCGAGCAGGTCGCACATACCTGGCAGACCGTCGGCAACATGAACAGCCGCCAGCTCATCATCGGCGAGACCACCTGGGGCGGCCGCGAAGAGCAGGCCGACCCCAACGGCATCATGGACTACGGGTCCCTGATCTACGTGACTTTGCAGCGCGCGTCCACGGCCCGGGAGGCCATCCAGGTCATCGTGGACCTGGCGAACCGCTACGGCTACCCGTCCGAGGGCGAGACCTTCTCCATCGCCGACCCGCAGGAGTGCTGGGTGATGGACCTCGTGGGCAAGGGGAGTGCGGAGAAAGGCATCGTGTGGGTGGCCCGCCGCATCCCGGACGGATACATCTGCGCCCACGCCAACCAGGCCCGCATCACGCGTTTCCCGCAGGACGACCCGGACAACTGCCTTTTCGCCCCGGACGTGATCAGCTTCGCCCGTGCGCAGGGCTGGTACGAGGGGAGTGACGCGGACTTCAGCTTCCGCGACGTCTACAACCCGCTCGACTTCGGCGGGGCCCGCGCCTGCGATGCCCGCGCCTGGAGCGCCTTCAACATCCTCGGCAAGGGCACCTTCGCCTACGAAGAGGGCGGACAGGAAGTCTCCCGCCCGGCCGCCGACTGGCTGGACTACGCCATGGGCTACGAGTTGGACGGCGAGATGCCGCTCTGGATCAAGCCCGCCGGCAAGGTCAGCGTCAAGGACGTGGCAGACGTGATGCGCGACCACTACGAGGGGACCCCGATGGACATGACCACCGACATCGGCGCGGGCGGCAACGGCCTGCCCTACCGCTGGCGTCCGATGAGCTTCGAGTGGGAAGGCCGGCGCTACACCAACGAGCGCGCCATCGCCACGCAGCAGACCGGCTTCTGGTTCGTGGCTCAGGCCCGTCCCAACCTCCCCGCCGAGGTGGGGGCGCTGATCTGGTTCGGCTGCGACGACGCCGCAACTTCTTATCTTACCCCGATTTACGCCAACCTCACGAAAGTCCCCGAGTGCCTGCGCGAAGGCAACGGAGACCTGCTCCACTACAGCCCCACGTCCCAGTTCTGGATGTGCAACCGCGTGGCGAACGCCTGCTACAAGATGTACGACCGGATGGCGCCCGTGGCGCGCGCGGCGGCCGACGCCTTCGAGCGCGACCAGCTGGAGCGCGGCATCCCCGAGATGGACGCCAAACTGGCGAAGCTCGTGCAGAAGGGGCGCCTGCGCAAGGCGCGCAAACTGATGACGAAATACAGCGTGGAGACCGCCCAGAAGCAGTTCGCGGACTGGACGAAGCTCGAGGAGCTGCTGCTCGTCAAGTTCATTGACGGCAACATCAAGGCCCAGGCCCCCGACGGCTCCTTCCTGCACACCGAATACGGCCCCGGCTTCCCCGACAAGCTGGAGTACGGCGGCTACAACGACATCTGGAAGGCCGCCGTGGCCCGTGACCCCCACAGCCCCGTGCTTGAATCGAAATAGCTAACCATCAACCGACCCCATATGAACCACAAACTACTGAAAGCAGGAGCCCTCGTGGCCGCCGGTGGCGCGCTCGCCGGCTGCGGCCAGAAACAGGAGGCCCAGCGCCCCAACGTCGTCTTCATCCTTGCCGACGACCTCGGCTGGGGAGACCTCGGCTGCTACGGGCAACAACTCATCGAAACCCCCAACATCGACGCCCTGGCGCTTGCCGGCGTGCGCTTCACGCAGTGCTACGCCGGTGTCGCCGTGAGCGCCCCTTCCCGCTCGTGCCTGCTGACCGGCACCCACACCGGCCACACCCCCATCCGCGGCAACCTCCCCGCCAAGGGCCGTCCCGGCATCCCCGAGGGGCAGCAGGAACTGCCCGCCGGCACCCGCACCATCTTCCATGATTTCCGCGACGCGGGCTACCGCACCGGCGCCTTCGGCAAATGGGGCCTCGGCTACATCACCACGGAAGGCAATCCGGCAGCGCAGGGCGTGGACGAATTCTTCGGCTACAACTGCCAGACCCTCGCCCACAGCTACTATCCCGACCACCTCTGGCAGAACGACACCAAGATCCTGCTGGAGGACAACGTCCCCGAGATCCCCTACGGCCAGGGCACCTATTCCGGCGACTTGATCCACCAGAAATCCCTGGAGTTCATGGAGCAGGCCGTGGCGGACGGCAAGAACTTCTTCATGTGGGTGCCGACCACCATCCCCCACGCCGAGCTGATCGTCCCCGAGGACGAGATCATCCGGAAATACCGCGCGAAGTTCCCGGACGAGACGCCCTGGGCGGGCCAGGACCAAGGACACCCGCGTTTCCGCATCGGCGGCTACTGCTCCGTGGCGGAGCCGCACGCCACCTTCGCGGCCATGGTCTCCCGCCTGGACAAGTACGTCGGCGAGATCGTGGACAAGCTCAAGGAACTCGGTGTCTATGACAACACCATCATCCTGTTCGCCAGCGACAACGGCCCGCACCTCGAAGGCGGCGCCGACCCTGATTTCTTCAACTCCAACGGCCCCTGGCGCGGCTACAAGCGCGACCTCTACGAGGGCGGCATCCGCGTGCCGATGATCGTCTCCTGGCCGGGCCACATCACCCCGAGCACGTACTCCGACTTCATGTGCACCTTCTGGGACATGATGCCCACCTTCCGCACCGTGCTGGACCCCAAGGCCAAGGTCGCCGACATGGACGGCATCAGCCTCCTGCCGCTGCTGGAGAGCCGCAGGGGACAGAAAGAGCATGATTTCCTCTACTTCGAGTTCGCCGAGCGCCACAGCCAGGCCGCCCGCATCGGACCCTGGAAGCTCATCCGCCTGGGGATCGGTACGCCCGCCGACCATTACGAGCTCTACAACCTCGACACCGACCCGGCCGAGGAGCATGACATCGTGGCCGAGCACCCCGACAAGGTCGAGGAACTCAAGGCCGTGATGGCCCGCGAACACGTGCCGAACCACACGTTCCCGTTGTTCGACGGAGAATAAAAATCTTTATATTTGCTGAGCGAAACGCTCTCGCATGGGACTGCTTACTCTTCTGCTCGCCGCACTGACCGGCTACGTCAACCCCTTCGTGGGGACGGACGCCCACGGCCACACCTTCCCCGGTGCCGTGGCACCTTTCGGCATGGTGCAGCTCAGCCCCGACACCCGCCCCAAGGCGGGAGACTGGGACGGCTGCAGCGGCTATCACTATAGCGACAACATCATCTACGGCTTCTCGCACACGCACCTGAGCGGCACCGGCTGCGACGACCTGTGCGACATCCTGCTGCTGCCCGGCACGGAGCCTTCCCCGTTCTCGCATGCGCGGGAGAAGGCCTCCCCGGGCTACTACGAGGTCTTCCTCGACGGCCCGCAGGTGCAGGTGCGGCTCACCGCCGGCCGGCGGGTCGGGATGCACGAATACACCTTCCCTGCCGGGGTGCGGCCGCAGGTCACGCTGGATCTGACCCACCGCGACCCGCTGGATGCGTGGCGCATCACGCCGCAGGGCCGCACAGCCGTGAGCGGCTGGCGCCAGTCCAGCAGCTGGGCCCGCGGGCAGGACGTCTACTTCTGGATCGAATTCTCCGCCCCGGCGCGCTGCAAGCTCGGCGACGACGGGCGGCGGGCCGTGTTCACATTCGCACGTAACGTGCGGACGGTGAGCATCCGCGTGGGCATCAGCTCCGTCTCCGAAGAGAACGCCCGGCAGAACCTGCTGTCCGAGAACCCGGCCGGCTTCGACGCGCTGCGCGCGCAGACGGAAGCCGCCTGGGAGCAGTACCTCGCCAAGCTCCCCTGTCCGTACACCGACGAGGATCACATGCGGCGCTTCTACACCGCCCTCTACCACACCGGGATCCACCCCTCGCTCTACTCCGACAGCAACGGCGAGTACCGCGGCATGGACCGCCAGGTCCACCGCGCGGAGGGCTGGGAGCGCTACTCCGTGCTCTCGCTGTGGGACACCTTCCGCGGCGAACACCCGCTCCTGTGGGAGATCGAGCCCGCGCGGAGCATGGACTTCATCCGCACTTTCCTGTCCATCTACGACGAGTGCGGCAAGCTCCCCGTCTGGGAGCTCTGGGGCTATGAGACCAACTGCATGATCGGCTACAACGCCGCGCCCGTGATCGCGGACGCGATTGCGCGCGGCTTCACCGACTTCGACGTGGAGAAGGCCCTGGAGGCCCTCATCGCCTCCTCAACCCGCGCAGAGTTCGGCCTCGACAGCTTCCGGGCCAACGGCCTGGTGCTGGCGGACGACGAACACGAGAGCGTGTCCAAGACCCTCGAATACGCCTACGACGACTGGTGCACCGCGCAGGTGGCCAAGTACCTCGGGCGGATGGATGTCTATGAGCGCTACATGACCTCCGCGCAGTACTGGCGCAACGTCTTCGACCCCTCCACGGGCTTCATGCGCGCCCGGCTCAACGGCCGCTGGTTCACGCCCTTCGACCCGCGCGAGGTCAACAACAACTACACCGAGGCCAACTCCTGGCAGTACAGCCTCTTCGTGCCGCAGGACATCGCCGGGCTGATCGACGCGCTGGGTGGGCCGGAGGCCCTGGAGCAGCGCCTGGACGCGATGTTCGACGCCGAAGAAGGCAACACGGGCCGCACCCAGGCCGACATCACTGGCACCATCGGCCAGTACGCGCAGGGCAACGAACCCAGCCACCACGTGGCCTATCTCTACGATTTCGCCGGCCGACCCGACAAGCGCCAGGCCCGCGTGGACCAGATCCTCGAGACGCTCTACAGCTCCGCACCCGACGGCCTCTGCGGCAATGACGACTGCGGCCAGATGTCCGCCTGGTACGTCCTCTCCGCCCTCGGCCGCTACCCCGTCACCCCCGGTATTAGTCATTCCCGGCCTGACCGGGAATCTCCCGGCGACCTCCCCCGCATCCCCAAGACCATCGTCACCAACCCCGCCTTCGAGATGGACAACGACATCTTCGCCGACAGCACCCGCGTGTCGCTGCGCGGCGAAGGCACGGTCTGGTACCGCATCGGCGACGAGTCCTTCCGGCCCTACACCGGCCCCTTCACCGTCCGCGAAGCCTGTACGATGGAAGCCTACTCCCAGGTCGGGGAGCGCCGCAGCTTCACCACCCGCTGCGCCGTCCACAAGATACACACCGACAGGACCATCGACATCCGCTCCCGCTACAGCCGCCAGTACACCGCCGGCGGCGACGAAGGCCTGATCGACGGCTTCCGCGGCGGCCTCAACTGGCGCACCGGCGGCTGGCAGGGCTACCAGAACACCGACTTCGAAGCCGTCGTGGACCTGCTCTCCGTGCGCAGCATCTCGCAGGTCGGCGCGGGATTCTGCCAGGACGCCCGCTCCTGGATCTGGATGCCCAGATACGTGGAGTTCAGCATCTCCGCGGACGGCGAGCACTATACGCCGCTCGCGCGCGTGGACAACACGATGGACGAACGCGACTACGAAGTGCGCATCTGGAACTGCGAAGTCCCCGCCAACGCGCAGGCGCGCTACGTGCGGGTCTTCGCCAAGAACATCGGCACCATCCCCGACTGGCACCCCGGCGCCGGGAGCCCGGGATTCATCTTCATCGACGAAATCTGGATAAAATAAACGCTTGTTAATAATATGAGAACCAAGAACCTTCCCCTCGTGATTGCGGCGCTGTGCGCCTCGCTCACCCTTTCTGCCCAGGCGCAGAACCGTGAAGTCAAGGCCGCTGCCGGCGACACCTACGTCGAGAAGCAGGGCTCCTACACCCCGTCCTTCAACGTAGACGGCAAGAAGACCAGGATCCACAACATCATCCTGATGATCGGTGACGGCATGGGTGTGGGCGCCGTCAACTCCGCCATGTACGCCAACGGCGGAGAGCTGACGATGACCAACCTCCAGACCATCGGCTTCGTACGTACCCAGTCCGCGGACAACTTCACCACGGACTCCGCCGCCTCCGGCACGGCATACGCCACCGGCCAGAAGACCAACAACGGCTACCTCGGCGTGAATACCGCCAAAGAGCGCATCCCCAACATCCCCGAGATCATCGCCCCGCTGGGCTACGCCTGCGGTGTCCTGTCCACGGACGACCTCAACGGCGCCACGCCGGCGGCCTTCTTCGCCCACCAGCCCGCCCGCGGCATGAAGGAAGAGATCTGGGCCGACCTCCCCAACAGCCAGCTTGACTTCGTGTCCGCCGGCACGCAGAATGCCTTCGAGGTCCGTCCGGTCGCCACGCAGGAAGCCATCCGCCGCCGCTTCACCGTGGTCTACGACCCCAATGACCCGGCCGCCCGCAGCTCCCAGCGCCTGCTCTACCTTCCCAAGTCCGTCTCCGGCGGCGAACGCGGCGACTACCTCCCCGCCACCACCGAAATGGCCATCGAATACCTCTCCGCCCGCAGCAACAAGGGCTTCTTCCTGATGGTCGAAGGCGCACGCATCGACAAGCACGAGCACTCCAATGAATTCCCGGAGACGGTCCGCGAGACCCTTGACTTCGACAAAGCCATCGAGGCCGCCATCCGCTTCGCCGAGCGCGACGGTCACACCCTGGTGATCATCAGCGCCGACCACGAGACCGGCGCCACGATCCTCTCCAAGGCCGAGCCCGAGAACGGCTACGCCCTCGGCATCTTCGCCTCCAAGAACCACACGCCGATGATGGTCCCCCTGTTCGCCTACGGCCCGCACTCCCGCGAATTCTCCGGCGTCCAGGAGAACAGCGACGTCGCCCGCAAGATCATCCAGATCCTCGCCGGCAGGAGATAGCCCCGCAGGCAACATGCCGGCCCCATCCGGCACAGCCGCCCACACAGACGGCTGATTATCAGCGCTTTACATTTTTACTCCGGGGAAATCGCCCCAAAGTAAAATTGTAAGTAGCTGACTGTCAACTATACTGAAAAACACTGCCCCTAACAAAAAAATTGGAAAACCAATAAATTGTTGTAACTTTGTCGTCCCGATACGGAGAAGCCAACAAGTTTGGTAACCACCCGCAGGGTTGACTGGAGAGGTGGGTGAGTGGCTGAAACCACCGGTTTGCTAAACCGACGTACGCTTCACGGCGTACCACGAGTTCGAATCTCGTCCTCTCCGCAAAAATCCCTTACAGAGCGTTCTGTGAGGGATTTTTCGTTTCTAGTGTGACAAAAAGTGTATCAAAATC